>Ga0213919_1000881_pt1 | contig 12044 bp, 16 predicted proteins | sample McNCre317MG_FD_161056 | JGI IMG/M metagenome (GOLD analysis project Ga0213919, IMG submission 161056) | Freshwater microbial communities from McNutts Creek, Athens, Georgia, United States - 3-17 MG | ecosystem: Environmental > Aquatic > Freshwater > Creek | place: USA: Georgia | collected... | reverse complement strand
TTACATCTATTACAATTATGGCAGGGACAATAATATGTGGTAGATTTACACAGGTTGTTATTGCTTCGGGCTCAGTAATAGCTTATCAAGGGGTGTGATATGTTGGGGATGAATAAAAGTATAAAAATGGTAAGTGGTGGAAGGTTTTTAAGACTCGTTACAAATTCTGAATTTGTAATAGGTTTACAAAAATTACATCCATCTTTTACCGGAAATGCTATAGAAATAAGAAGAGATAGCGATTCAGCAAAGCAAGAATTTGAATTTAGTAATGGGATATTGCCACAAACGGACATATTAACTTTTGTTGGCGTTGGAAGTGGATATATATCAGCAATTTATGAACAAAAAACAAAAACTAAGATAAATATAACTACAGAAGCACAACAGAAAAAAATAGTAAATAGTGGAACATGGGTAAGTTATACTACAAAATATAATTTGGAAATACCACAAAATACAGCTTTAACCATATCTAATATAGCGGCTGTAAATAGAATGTTTAATCTTGGTGCTAGTTGCTTTATTGGTTATAAAGGCAGTTATCCGGTTAGTAGTTATAATGCTGACTATGTATATCCGATTAAATGCAAAGCAGGATTGATGGATTTTAGCATTACGAATGGAACTAATGTATTTTGGTATGATGCAGACGGTAATACGTCAACGGCAAGTAGACCGGCGGTAACGCTCACAAATGCAGGAAACAGTTATTTATTCGCTACAAATATGACAGCTAATAATATAGTTATAAATGATTATAATACAGATACAACAACTGTAAAAAATTACATAGGTGAAGTGAAAGACTTACCACGGTTAACAGGTAATCTAATATTAGAACACGCTAACTTAATGACTGGTAATATATCAGAATTGCCAAATTTGACATTGTTAGACGTAACTAATTGTAATGGATTAACAGGTACATTTAACGACTTCAAGCCATATAAAAGTTTTTCTGCAAATTATCATAGCACAAGAACGGGTTCGTACACACCGGCGGCTAATTGCGAATCATTAATTTTACATCATAACGCCGGAATGAGTGCATCGAACATCGACCAAACATTGATAAACTGTGCTAATATAATCACTACTACAGGAAAAAATATGTATGTAGACAATAGGAGAACATCGGCATCAGATACAGCAATAAATTACCTTAGAACGACATTAGGATGGACGGTAAACGAGGTAGCACCATGATGAAAAGAGGTGATTAAATGCCAGATTTGACAACTAATTATGGCTTTAAAATACCAGTAGCAGGAGAATCTAATTATTATAGTTCGATGGAATATAATCTCGAAACCATAGATACTATGATTAGTGATATTGGAATTAATTCAACACCACCGAACAACTACCAGACTATATCACAAGCATATCCAACCGTTACACTTGCTCAAGTACAAGCATTAAATGCAAGTGCTACATTAAGTGATTCGGCTGGTTGGTATTATTTGCAATCAATTTTTACAGCTAAGCAAAAGCAATATTGGGTATCTAAAGCAGGAACACACAGAATTAATATACCACAAGGGAACTATAAATTAAGCAGAGCATTAGACTTAAGCAATCTGGGAAATACATTTATTAGTTTTTATGGTTCGATGCTTATCCCATTTGATGCAAATTATACAGGTTATTTAGTTGAAATAACCGAGGGTTATGGACGTACATTTATAGATGGAATGTATATTCGTGGTATGTGGATAACAAAGGGATTAAATATAGATGAGGTGCAACACATCGGATTTAATAATCTAATGATAGATACGTGTTTTATTGGTTTAAGAGTTGCTAGAGTTTGGTATGCTAATTTAAGTGGACAATGCAAAATTAGCAATTGTATGACTCACGTATTGTTTGATGTGGTAGATGCTGTTAATACAGGAGCAGAAGAAATTAATACAATGAGTTTTATCAATTTAGATATCAGCGGAGCAAGTGACACTGATTTTACGAATTTTGGTAAAACAAAAGGCGTTGATCTGGTATATGGATTTTACATAAAATGTAGAGCATTAGGAGTTAAAACGATTGGAGTAACAATAGAAGGTGTAGATCATTGTTATTATTTTGATGATACAGATATAATAATGGCTAGTAGATTTTCAATTATCAGTAATTATTTCGAAGCAATTAGAAGTAATTGTATATATCAAAATTGCACAAGAAGTGAATCATGGCTAAAGCTTGACGTAACAGGAAATGTAATGAATGATTTAGATGTATATAGTATATTAAGGGTAGTACAGGGTCAAATATCATTCTTGAATTTAAAAAGTCCTGTTGAATATTACAAAATTCAAATTGATTCATTAAACACTTATAGACCATGCATATTATACACAGACTTACACCCTAGCAATATTATTAATAATAGCACTTGTTTAAATACAAGAGTATTTTTTAAAAGCGAAGTAAGTGATGCTAATTTTTGGGATGTATACTCTTATAGCGATTCAGTAAGTGGATTTTTAAACAATCCTCCTGCTAGTAAAGTTATCGCACCAACTATGCAAGATAATATAGGATATATGGGAACGCACCCTATAGATAATAGTACATTACCGCATAAACGGACGATGTATAAAAATATACATTCGCCATCAACAAAAGATTTGACTTTTGTAGACAATGCAAAAGGCGTAATACTAAAGGATAGGACAACTGGAAGTTATTATAGATTATATGTTGATAGTGGAATTTTAGGCGTAGAGCAGGAAAAGATGATGTCTAAAATACTTAATTCTTGTGATTATAAAAATCCTATATTTTTTGTTAATTGTGCTGATTCGGGTTACTCAGAGTTATATTATTGTCATGGAATTGGATTATATAAATTAAAATATGTAAGTAGTAAATGGTGTCAATATGTAACTTCTTTAGACGATTATATTCAATGCATCGGAACAGGTGTGGAATTTGCATCAATAACTACATATCCAGCTTCTACATGGTCTTATGCTGTATATAATAGCGAAATAGAACTATATTATACATGGGAATCTACTTACTTTGGACTTGGTATAGCTAACGGAATTGGATTAAATGAAAGGTCTACAAAAAGAGCAATAGGAACAACAGCTAATAGACCAACAGGAGTAGTAACAGGATTTATTTACTATGATATAGATATAATCGGATATGTAGAATGGGACGGCAATTCATGGGAAATTTACACACCATAAATAATAGGAGTAATTTAGATGGAAACTAAAAATAAACATAAAATTATTATAGAAGCAAAAATTAAAAGAAAAAATGGGGAAATTGAGGAAAGGACTTTAACACAAATCGAAAGTCCTTTTTCATTGCAAAAATTTAAGAATATATTAAGCAAATGGAGTGACAAATAATGGCATATATTAGCACAGTAACTAATAAAGGTTTAGAAATTATAAACAACAGAATAAAAGGAGATGGAACAGCACCTAAATACGTCGCTTGGGGAACAGGAGTAACAGAGGCGGCGGTTACAAACACAGCATTAGTTACACCTAGTGCCGAAGCAAGAACAGCAGGAACAGAAACAATTGCAACAACTACTACTACAAACGATACATATCAAGTGGTGGGTTCGATTACTAGCTTATCATCTCAAGCTATAACAGAGGTTGGATTATTCGATGCTTTGACAGTAGGAAATTGCTTCATGAGGGCAAACTTCGCAGCATTAAATTTAGTTGCTGGTGACAGTATAGAATTTACAATTAAATGCGTTGGTGATCAGGCTTAATGAGCACATATACCCAAAATATTGTCTGTAATTATAAAACATCTACGGATAATGTTGATTTATATGGCGTAGCTGTAGAATGCACTAATACAACTAAATATAGCTTATCTATAGTTAAAAAAATAGCAATAACAAAGATTGCTAATATAAAATTTAGCAATAGCATTATTAAAAAATTGTTTAAATTGCTTATTATAAACTTTGATGTATCTACAAATATAATCAAATCGCTTATTATAATAATTGCGACAAACTATAATTTATTGGTAGATAATACAAGCAAGGTTAAAAAAAGTTTTAGCAATAAATTTTATTTTAGCATTAATAAATATACTAAAATTAGTAAACACATATCAATCATAAATTTATTTAGTATAGGCATGGTAAGGTCAATCTTTAAAAATATGAGTGCTAACTTTACTCAATTTGTTGATACGATAGATTTATACGGTGTTTATGTTAATGTAACTACTGGATTTACTCAATTCATAGGGCACGTATGGGGTCAAGGCAACTGGGGAGAGTTTGATTGGGGTAATAGATACATAATAAAAAAAGTATTTAAAAATGTAAATTGTGGAATAGATATCACATCTCAGTTAAAAAATAAGGTAAGCAAAAAATTTATAAATACTTGCAAATATGGCGTTAATACTACAAAAAGATTATCAAAATTATTTGTGATTGCACACACGAAATTTATCGACACAATGGATTTATTCGCTGTTTACATGGCTATAATACTTAATAATACTATTAATTCTAGCATTGTAAAAAATACTATAATAACAAAAATTGTTAATAATAAATTTAATACAACTATAGCAAGAGTAATGAAAAGAGCAATAACAATAGCTATAGAATTTAGAATAAAACACATTCGGAGAATACCAGACTTTCATTTTAATAAAGTCCTTACATTCTCGAAAAAACTAAAAGATAGAATATTTTATCACAATAAACAAGATAAAACCTTTTATCATAAAAAGGGAGAATAAAGAAAATGGATACATTTACAAAACAGTCTAGCGAAGAATTTCAGATTAGCGTGGATTTTTCAGAGTCGCTATCTGACAACGACCCAATAGCAAGTTACACTATTAACGCTTATCTGAGTAATACAGATGTGACTAGTGATATAATATTAACATCTTACAAAGCAACATCTTCTATATTAATTACGGTTAAAGGTGGAGATGAAAACTGTAATTATAAAATAGTAACTAAAATAACATCGGAACTAGGCGAGATATACGAAAAGGACATACAAATGGAAGTAAGGGAAATTTGAGCCGAAAGGCTCTTTTTTTTATACAGCAACATAGGAAAGGTCAGATATGGTTATAAATTAACTAATTTAAGGAGTGAACAAAAATGGCAAATTCATTTAGAGCAAAATTAGACTCTATAGGTTTAGGATTAGCAACAATTAATAGTGCGGCTGATGTAGTCGGTGGTAGTGCGTTTTCTAGTAATGCAAGTGCAATTAATAGTGCAGCAAGTGCAATCACAAGTGCTGCTAATCTAGTAGATGATATCACCGTACAAGTAGATTCTAATGGCACAAAAATAACTAGTGTAGGTACACAAGTTAGTACAGCAGATTCAAAGGTTATTAGTGTAGGAACTTTGGTTTCAACAGCAAATTCAAAAGCTGATTCATTAGGATTACTACAAAGTACAGGTAATGCAAGTGGTAGCACACTTGTAGCAAATAGCACAGCTTCAAGAGTTGATTCAGTCGGTGTTGTTGCAAGTACAATTAATTCAAAAACAGATTCAAACGGAACTAGAGTTGGTTCGGTTGGAACTTTTGTATCTATAGCAGATTCAAAAGTTGTTAGTGTTGGTACATTGGTTAGTACTGGAAATAGTAAAGCTGATAGTTTAGGTGTGTTATCTAGTACAATAATAGCACTTTCTACAGCTTCAAGAGTCGATTCTACAGGTGTATTATTAAGTACATCTAATTCTAAAGTTGATTCTAACGGTGTTAAAATTGCTAGTGTTGGAACATTGGCAGGTAGTGCGGCAACAAGTGCGGCATTAAGTACAGCATTATCTACTATTTTGAGTAGAATTGCATTATTACCGTCCACATGATGAATATATGTCACATTGCCCCGTACTCTCCTAGCTTGTGCGGACTTTTTGAACATGCTAGGGATATGGCAAGGGCGGATATAATAGGCGGTAACGATGTAATATTTGTCGATGCAGGAATCACACGCAATGGAGTTAGGGAAGAAGGATTGATCGGTGCTATTGATGATAGGGCAGGATTTAGATTGGAGACAGCACATCCTAACATGATTCAAGAGGCGGATGTAATAGTTCAACACACAGGTTGCTACGATAATTGGACTGTTAAGACACAAGCACCTATTATTTGGTGTATACATGGACGTCCTCTTGCTTGTTTTCGTCCAGAGTTACAAGGCAAAGGGGAAAGTTTTTCTTTGTACTCTGATTTGGCAACATGGAAAAGAGCAAAGAAAATGCTTTATTTTTGGGACGAATTTACACCATATTGGAGTAATGTTATACCCGAACAAAAACTTCTTTGCTTGGATTATCCTGTTATAGATGAAAATAGATTTAATTCGGATGGTGAAGTATATCGTTTTCAAAATTCGGGCAAATATAATATTCTTATTTGTGATTCAGAGCGTGAAGATATCGGTATTTATGAACTTGTGAATGGTTGTATACAGGTGGCGAAAAAGTATCCTAATCAATTCAAATTTCATTTCGTGGGTAGCTTAGATCTTCCTATTCCTAACTGTTGGAATTTAGTCCTTGGCAAACTAAAGGAATTAGGGGCGTTAGGTGATATTGTAGGCAGAATAACAAATATTGAATCTGTATATAAGGCTAGTGATTGTTTGATTAGTCCTAACAGAATTATTGTCCGCACAATTGCCGAGGCTCTTTCATGCGGTTTACCTGTCATCACAGAAATAGGTTGCAAAATAGCGGATTATACTTGTGACATGAGTAATCCCTATGATGTATTAGAGGCGTTTGATTTGTTCAAAACTGAGTTTGATAATAGACAGATTGATAAGAATGAGATTATAGAACGTGCAAAGGTATTTAACATGGCTAATTATGCTGATGCAATGAATAAGGTGTACAAAGAAATATGTTTAAAATAAATTTTGGAGGTATTGACAAATGATTATAAATAAAACAAATATAAAAAAGCTATTAGGTGAATCGAGTAGCACTTTTGATAATTCGATAGATATGTTGATACCTTCTCTTATAGATTCTATCATTAATTATTGTAACAATGATTTCATAATGAAAAGCAATTACAATAATACATATGTTTATGATTCTGTATCAATGATATTTACTAGCACTACAATCACTGTTGCAACATCAATACCTATTACAACGGGTGACTTTATTCGTATACAGGGAACTTGTTATAACGATGGTATTTATCAAGTAAATGCTTACCACGAAGGTGTAATCACAATCGAGAGTGTTAAAACTATGCGTGTTGAAAGTATTGACAAGGCTTATATTGCTATTATGGACTTACCTAGCGAATTAATACACGTTATATCTGATCACATAAAAGCAAATATAATAAATGACAATGATATTCAACGTGAAAAGATAGACGATGTTGAATATACGTATTTTGCTAGTAATGCGAGTATTGATATTACCTCTAATAATGCGACTATACTAAATAAGTATAGAAAAGTGTATAAAGAATGTTTGTTTGGCGGTGATTATTGATGTCTATTAGTGCGGTTGTTAACAGGTGGAGTGAAGAAATAACTGTAGAAATAGCTAGTGATAGTGATAAGTATAATCAACATACATATACTGTATCTACAATTCAAGGGCGATTAAGTCAGACAGAAGAAGAAATCACAGTTAAAAACGGTGAAAAGGTAATTGCAAAAGCTATATTACATTCGACAACTGAATTGTCGCTCGATGATAAAGTAGGAGACTACAAGATTATAAGTATTAAGCCATGCAAAGATAAACATAGTGTGATTCAATTCTACAAGTATTATTTGAGGTGATTTAATGGCATACGGTGGCACTGAATACGGATATTTTAAAATGACAATGGCAAAATTCAAAAAGTATACAGATGATTACAATAAGTATAGAAATGCCTTGAAAATAGTAGTAGAAGAAGCAAGAAGAAGGGCACCTTATTTAACTCATTACATGGAAGAACACTGGCAAATTAGGAGAGAGAATAAGAGCGAATATATAATTGTTTTTACCGCACCTTACGCATTTAAACAGCATGAAAGACTTGATTTTTACCACCCTCACGGTGAAGCGAAGTTTTTGGAAAGAGCGTGGATAGCTAAAAAAGACGAGTTTTACAAAAAGATTGTCGAGGATTAAACATGGAAGCATTTACACATATTTATAATCAAATAGTTAATCTTGGGGAAACTCAAGTTTATATAAATAGTTATAACGATGATAGCGACAATATTGTAGCTATACACTACTACGAAGGTAATATAGAAACAGAAATAGCATTCAACAAAGAAGTAATAGCACGACATATAGGATTACAAATATATGTCCGTGACACAAATTTTGAATTAGGATATGCAAGGATAGAAGCAATAAGAGCGTTATTCGCTGTATATAAATATCAATCTATTGTCATTAGGCAAAAGGGCGATATTTTAACGCTTGGTAATGATGAAAAAAATAGATCAGAATTCACTATTAATTTTAATTTAGAGTTAATAAACGGAAATACAGTTACGTAAAATATTTTAAAATTCAAAGGACTTATATAGCCCTTTTTTAATGGGAAAAGGAGTGATTTAAATGGCTGTTAATTCAGGTGTAGACGGAAAAGTTATGATTTCAGCGGCTACAGTAGCAACATTAGACGAGTGGAGTTCGGATATAAAAGAAAAATTACAGACTTACGTAAATTTCGGTTCAGCATGGGAAAGTAAATTAAAAGGTATTAAATCTTGTAATGGTTCGGCAAAAGGAACTTGGGATTATGCAGATACAACAGGTCAAAAGGCTTTAGCTGATATTATAGTCGGTACTACAACAAGCGTTGCATTAAAACTATATTATTCAACTACAGGATATTTAAGTTTTACAGCATATCTGTCAGGTATGAAAATAAGTAATAAAGCAGATGGAAAGTGTGATGTTGAATTCAATTTTGAATCTAGCGGAGCAGTAACAATCGCTTAGGGGGTGAATGAATATGGGAGCAACATCAGGTGTCATTGGTGCTTTATACAAGCAATCAGCAACAACACATACATTCACAACACAAGCGGCAACCTTACAGGTTAATAATAGAACTGTTGTAATAAATTCTAGTACTTATGCAGGATTTGTTAGAGATGCTAGTTTATTTACAGTTTATAAGGATGGAGTAGCTCAAACATCAAGATATATAATACATTTCGATAGAATTATTTTCGAAGAAGACCAAACCGCAGGAGTATGGACAATATCGGGAACTTATGCAGAATTAACGCAGTATGCGGCTTGTTATGAGTGGTCAATAGATGTAAAAGAAAAAATAAACAGTTACGTGGCTTTTGGTGGTGGTGGATGGGAATCAAAATCAAAAGGCGTAAAAGGTTGGACAGCATCGGCAAAACATTACGAAATGTTAGACGAGATTACAGCCGCTCAAGATACAAGTACAATAGCAAGGTTTTATACTGATATAGATAACCACAATGGTTTGGTCGGGTACGTTAAAAAAGGTGGTCTAAAGATAACAGATAAAGCCGATGGAATAGCAGAACAAGAGGTAAATTTTGAGGGTTCGGCAGGATTAATTTTTTGTAGTTATGCATAAGAGGGATTTTATATCTCTCTTATTTTTTATATTAAAGGAGAAAATAAATTATGTTATTTAGTAAAAATTTTAAAATGAATGATAAAGATTATGAGATGAAAATAAATGTCAGGACTAGGCTTAATTTTAAAAAAGCTAAAATTGACATTACAGATAAAACGCAAATGTCAGACGAAGAAACATTATTTAATATGTGTGCAATAGCTTGTAATACTGATTTAGATACATTTATAGATGATTTCGACAACTCAGATACAACTATGGAAGAATTAGCAGGAATTATAGGCGAGGCAATTGATTTAGGAATGAACAAAGGGAAAAAGCCTAAAGTTAATATAGATAATGAGGATAACACAGAAAAAAACGGTTAGACTCAGATGATTATTACAGAGAATTATATTCTAAATGCAGAATAAAACTAAAAATAACATCTGAGGAATTTTATAATTTAACTTTATCTGAAATAAGCTTGATGTTAGACGAATATGACAAGAATACACACCTAAATATGCTTGATTTAGCATATTATAATTCTTTATTCGTCTTAAATGAAAAAGCAGAAGATGATTATAAAAATATGATTAATAAAATTTTAGAGATAGAAGCAAAGAAAAATATTATTACAGATAAAAAGAAATTAAAGTATGTAATGATAAGTAAAAGACTAGGTTTGAAATATCCCAAGAAATGGGAGGTTAATGAATGAGTACAGTTGATAATATTGATATTAGGTTTAACGTGATAACAGATGCTTTGGATAGTGCATCGAATAAATTACAAAGTATAGGTAGTACAATATCGGGACTTGGAACAGCATTAACAGCAAGTGTTACAGCACCAATCGCAGGAATAGCAGCTTTTGGTATTAAGTATAATAGCACTATGCAGGATTTACAAACAAGTTTTAAGGTAATGCTAGGAAGTCAGGAAAAAGCGGTAGCAATGACCGAAAAACTTAATAAAATGGGTGCGGAAACTCCTTTTGAATCAAGTCAATTAGCAGAATATACAAAAACAATGTTATCTTTTGGATATACAGAAAGTAATGTTATTCCTATAATGAGCCGCTTGGGTGATGTATCTCTCGGCAATAATGCAAAAATGCAAAGCTTAACAAGGACTATGGGACAAATTAACGCTTTAGGAAAGTTACAAGGTGGAGATTTAAACCAACTTATCGGTCAAGGTTGGAATCCTCTTAATGAAATCATGAAAAAGACAGGAGAAACAACAGAACAAGTAAGAGACAGAATGTCTAAGGGAAAAGTTACTTATAAGGAAGTAGAAAATGCTTTAATTGCAACAACTTCAAAGGGTGGTACATTTTTTAGCGGTATGGCAGAAGGGGCAAAAACTCTATCTGGTCAAATGAGCACATTACAAGATAACTTTAGCATGTTGGCAGGAGAATTAACAAAACCTATATTTGACTTATTAATGCAAGTAGTACCCAAAGTTATTGAGGTTGTTAGTAAGGTACAAGAAAAATTTAAAAGTCTTAGCCAACCTGTTAAACTTGCTATTTTAGCTTTTGCTGGAATAGTTGCATCAATAGGTCCTATTTTAGTTGTTGGTGGATCATTGATAACTTTAGTTGGCGGAATAATAACTGGCATATCTGCAATAGTTGGGGTAATAAGCACAATAGCAACGGTAGGAGCTCCAGTTATTGGAGCTGTAGTAGGAATAACAGCAGTTATTACAGGACTTATTGCGGCATTGGCTATTGTAGGAACAGCAATTGGATATATTCTAGTTAAAACAGGGGCATTAAAACAAATAATAGACATTGTAAAAACGTCTTTCAATACGATAAAACCGATTATTATAGATTTAGCCATGAACGCATTTGCAAAATTAAAAGATTTTATAAGCGTTGTTAAAGGGGCATTAGATGATGTTGCTAAGGTGGCAAAACCTTTTATAAATGAAACTATAGCAAAGGCAAAACCTATTATTCAAGATATAATTAGGGCTTTAGGTGACTTTGCAAACGTCTTGATAAATGTTGCAGGGGACAGGATAAAAAAATTAAAACAAATATGGGATACTGTATTCCCTTATTTAGCACCCATATTGAAAGTTGCTTTTGAAACTATAAAGAACAATGTAATTACAGTATTAAACGCAATAAAAGGAGCAATAAACGTTATAACTTCGATGATTAAAGGTGATTGGGGCAAAGCGTGGGAAGGTATGAAAAATATAACTTCTCAATTTTTAGATAACATAAAAACCAATGGAAGTAATATCTTTAATTTAATCAAGAAAAATATTGAGAAGATACTTGCAGAGATAAAAACAGCATTTGAAAATAAATTAAACGAATGGAAATCTGTAATTGAAAGCAAATTCGATGAAATAAAAACAGCAATTGAAAATAAACTAAATGCGTGGTGGAACGCTGTAGTAAATTGGTTTAATCAATTACCTAATCGGGTTAGTAATCAATTAAAC
>Ga0213919_1000877_pt1 | contig 12064 bp, 10 predicted proteins | sample McNCre317MG_FD_161056 | JGI IMG/M metagenome (GOLD analysis project Ga0213919, IMG submission 161056) | Freshwater microbial communities from McNutts Creek, Athens, Georgia, United States - 3-17 MG | ecosystem: Environmental > Aquatic > Freshwater > Creek | place: USA: Georgia | collected... | reverse complement strand
ACTGGTAACAATGTAGTAACCAATAGAGAACAAACTGGTAACAAACTGGTAACAAGTAAGGCTGTAAACAGGGAGCAAACTAGTAACAAACTGGTAACAGTGGCAAGCGGTAAAATGGAAACTGGTAACAAAGTGGTAACTAAACCGGTAACCGAACTAGTAACAAACTGGGAACAAAGTGGTAACAAACTAGTAACGATTCCGTCGTTTTCTGAATTAATAGGACTTCAAAAAAATCTTATCATTTTTATCTACAATTCATGCAAGCTGGAACGAAATAAATCAACTCAAGCTCTCACGCTGGAGCACCTAAAAGACACGTTCAAGGCTAGCGCCGGCACAGTCAAAACAACGATTCGACGACTTGAAAGAAAAAATTGCATTAAGAGAATTTCTTTTAAAAACGGAAGAGGCGGTTGGTCTAAATACGAACTCACCGAATCACTTTTTATGGAGCTACTTCAATTGGAAAGTAGTAACAAACTAGTAACAAAGTGGGAACAAAGTGGGAACAAACTGGTGTCAGAACCGGTAACAGAACCGGTAACAAGTCTTCCTAGTAGTAGTAGTATTAATATAACTACTACTAACTATAAAGCAGGTGCGTTGGCCAAGATTGAATTAACAGAAGCCTTGACCTCGCTTGGATTCAACCAAGGACATGTAGAGCAATTATTAAGAGACAGCTCACTTAGCTCAGAAGAAATTCAGAATTCCCTAAATGCCTTTGCTTTTGATCTAGGATTCGAAGACGTAAAGCGAAAAGTAAGAAGTCCAATTGGTTTAATCATGAAGCTTCTTAAAAATGGGCAAGCTTATATATCCGAAAAAGGATATGAATCAGAAGAAGATCGTCTTTACCGAGAGCTAATTGAACGGGCCGATAAAAAAAATGAAGAAAAGAAAAATTTAAAGGCCAAGCTTGTTGAGGTTAAATTTGAAGAATGGCTGGATAATATTTCGGATGATGACAAAAGAAACATGGCCGAACCAATAGGGGAGTTTATGGGTCTACTTCATCGAGAAGAGCTAAAGGAATATTTTAAAAGGGAAGTTTATAGTGCCAACAATATTAACTAAAGACGGGTTTAGATTCTTTTTTTACAGCCACGAAGGCAGTGAACCGCCACATATTCACATTATTGGAAAAGGTGGAGAGATGAAAGTTTGGCTTAACACCTTAAGTATCTCTAAGGTTTATAACTTGTCCCCAAAAGAACAAAGAATTGTTTTAGAAATTGTTACTGTCAATGTCGAATTATTTAAGAAAGAATGGGAGAATTTTCATGGAAGCTTATAAAATTGTATCAATCGATGAACTTTCAATTATTAAATTAAAAGTTGAAAATGATATGCTAGTAGCAACAATTAGTGATGGGCGCATTGTTTCTATTCCTGTTGTATGGTTTCCGAGACTAAGAGGGGCATCACAGGAAAAATTAAATCATTTTGAAATCTCACCATCTGGCTACGGAATACATTGGCCAGAAATAGATGAAGATATTTCAATAAAAGCATTCCTTCCATAGCTTTTAATTTGTCTGAGTGAGTTATGAAAATATTTGATCTTCAGGCTTACATTTACGACACCCTTAGCTTTGCTAAAAATTGTTAACTCTGCGCGAAATGAGGATAGTTAAGAACAATTTAAAAGTGACGTATTGAATTTTTACGCAATTCAATATGACCTAATTGTTTTATCAGAAGACTTAAAAAGAATTTATCAAGCTAGGCGATAAAATTATTGATTGATAAAGAAACGCGGATAGTTACGCTTTTTAAAATTCGATCAATATTGATTTACCAAAATTCGTCAGCAGACTTGAAAAATTATTTTAAGATAAGAAATGAACTCATTAAAACCTTTTTGGGCCTTGCTTCAATTAAAAACATCCAGATCTATTCAGTTATTTTTTTAAACGCTCTTTGGGCCAATTATGAGGCCCTGAGCATTTATTTTAAAGCATGATGAAGATTTATTTTTATCTTTGCTCATTAATTTTATTTTCTTTAGGAAGTTTAAAACTAAATTCAAGCATTAACTTACACCTCGCGCATTGTACCGAACAAAGTACCGAATCGTGCATGCGTTACGTTCGGTACTTTTTCCGCACCAATTATATGTTTTTGTTAAGTTCATACCTTGTCGCAACCCTACTTGACCTCCCTCCCCCAACGAGTTGAGTGATGGAGGTCAAGTAGGGTTGCTTAAGTTGGATTAGTAATGATAGATGGTGCGGAGAATATATTTTTTTTAGGATTTAAGATTTGAAGATTTTAGAATTAGAACAGACAAGGGTAAGGATAACGGAACGAGATAAGTTGTGTGCGGAGTTTGTAGTAGAGCAGGGTTTTGCGACGATTGAACAGCTTTGGAAAGTGGCGTGGAGTGATCGAAAGAATGCGTCATATGTTTATGATCGAGTGTTGATTTTGGAGCGAGCTGGATTTTTTCAACAAGTGAAGGTGGATGGCGTTACGTTTAAAATTATCTCACCGACAGCAAAATCTCGCCAATTGGTGGCCTCATTTTCTCACCACCCGACACCACTTCAAGGTGTGTCAAAAGATTTGGTTCATCACCAACTTCACTTAAATGAACTGAGAATTTTGTTTCAGGAAAAAGGATTAAAGGGTTGGCGATCAGCAGAATGTTTAGCGGTCGATCCCACATTCAAAAAACTAGGGTCGCGTCATGTGCCTGATGCATTTTATATAAGCAGTCGCGGAATTAGAACGGCGATTGAATATGACCGAACAATTAGAAAAAAAGATCGCATTAAAGAGCGTCTTAGTTTGTATCTGGCCGAGCTAATGTCACCAGATCGAAATATCGACCGGCTTATTTATTTGGTCGCTCCGGCCTATTTAAAAACTTATCAGCAAATATTTGATCAGAACTTTGAAAGTGTTCAAGGGATGTTTGTCTTTACAACCTTGGACGAATTTAAAAAACAGATTATGGGAGTTTCACAATGAGTAGTAAGTACAACTCAAGACAAAATAATAATGCCTCAAGTGATGGCTATAGCGAAATGGGAAAGATGGCCATTCTTGGAGTTTTAGCACTTATCGCATGGGCCGTTATTTTTACTTTAACTCTATCGGCAACGATTGCAGTCATGGGCGAAAAGCTTCGAAATCGGGGGCTAAGTGAGTGGGAGATATTTAAAACAAAATCTTGGCGCATTGTGGGATTGTCACCTTTTGTGCTGGTCATTGCTTTTTTTGCTGCTGATTATATTCCTCAACATATTACGATAAAAAATGTCTTCAAAGTGACTCGAGGAAAAGATCGCCCTGAAATAGAAAAAGATTATAGGGACCTAGTTGAAGATGCTAAGTCAAAACTAGAAAGCGCTGAGACAGACTTGAGCATGGAGAAATATAGTCTTGAGTCAGCGGCTCAAGATAATAAGAGAATCATAAGAGACTACAATAGGGCCAAGACTGTAGAAGAAAAATCTGAACTTGAAGAACAAAATAAACAAGTCGTAGAAAGTTATAATAATAGTGAATCCAATATCATCAAATTCACAAAGGACATTCCAGAATTAAAAAAGAAGCTAGCGTTAACGAGAGCAGACCTGGAGGCCTTTAGAAATGGTGAAAAAACGTCTTTTGATAATGCAACAAATGAAAATCTGGCTCCTGTAGTAACAACTAACACCAATAAAGAAAAGTTTATGCTCTATGGGCTCTTGTTTTTAATTGGATCACTAATTGTTTCATATCCTATGATCCTGGCCGTTAGGTGTGATCGAAGAGAGCTTAAGATTTTCAATAAAGTCATTCGATTTTTAGAAGTCTTTTTTGGGAAAGTTTCAGACTGGGGACAAATACCTTTTAGATTTATCATTTATCTATTTTATAAAGAGCAAGAAAAGACTCTTGATCCAAATCTTGTGATGCAACTAGGTCTTGAGCGAAACTCCTATCTAACAGATAGTAACTTAAATTATCACACCCAAATAATTGGTGGATCTGGTGCCGGAAAAACAAATCTTTTAAAAGTTATGCTTGAAGACCGGATGGCAAAAGGTCACTCGATTATCTTTTTTGATTTTAAAGCAGATATTGAGCTTATGGACTGGATGGCCGGAGCAAGTGAGCAATATGGTCGAAAAGATGACTTAGTTATTTTATCCATGTCTGATCCCAAATTATCTTATGCCTATAACCCAATAAAGCACGGATCAGAGACAGAAATTTCATCACAAATAATGAACTCACTTACTTGGTCAGAGCCATTTTATAAAAGCAAATCAGAAGGTGCCTTGTTGGTTATTCTCAAAGCACTTTGCTATCAAAGAGATATGGGAGGACGAGATTTCCACCTTGGTGATTTGTACCAATTCTTAAATGATGCAAGCTTTAGAATGGATATTGTGTCAAACGTAAGTTCTTTAAATTATCCTGAAATGCACAGAGGGGATTTAAAGCGCATTTGTGAAGAATTAACAGTCCCAAATAAAAAAGAAAACTTTAACAGCTTAATCACACAAATTTCTAAAATTCTTAATTCTTCGGCCGGTGATATTGTCGTCCATAAAATAGGAAATGACGCCGAGTTTGAGTTCAGAGAAGTCATGGAGACAGGAAAGATCGCCTATCTTTTTATGAACTCATTAAAGCTAAAAGACACGGCAAGTATTATGGGAAAATTGATGCTTCAGGACTTAATGAAGGCCGTCGGAAATATTTACGATGACCGAAATGCAATTAAGCACCCTACGACTTTAATTATTGATGAGTTTGCTTCTTTTGCTACACCTGACTTTGGTGAATTTATCGAGAAAGCTCGTGGTGCTGGTATTAGCATTGTGATTGCTTATCAAAGTAGAAAAAGTTTAGACCATATCGAAGACAATTTAGCGATCAAGGTTAATGAAAACACTGCTAATAAAATTGTATTCCAGGTACAAGATTCTGAAGACGTGGAATGGTTTTGCAGTCTTCTAGGAACAAAGAAGGTCACCAAAGAAACCTATCAAGCGGAAGATGGATTTTTTGGAGATACGAAAACAGGGATGAAGTCTGTTCGTGAAGTTGAAGAATACGTGATTCATCCAAATCAGATCAAGAATTTAAAGCTCGGTCAGGCACTTTTATATTGTTCGAAGGTAGATCGCCACCACGCGATTATGAACATTAAGAGAGCTAATCCATTTACTGGAAGATATGAAAGAAAGATATCTGAGCAAAAAATGTCAATGAAAATAGAAAACGTTATTAAAGATAAAAAAGATAGCGAACATTTTTATTTTTGAGTATATTTTAAGAAAAAAAGAGGAAGTTAAATGGATATTGAAAACGAATTTTTTCTAAATGAAAACCCATCTCTGGAAAGCGTTCTATACTGGAAAGATAAGCATGAGCGTGTAAATGAAATAAATGAGATGATCGAAAGATTTAAATTTATTTTTGATGATGATCGCGAAAAGTTTTATGAATATAATTACGAATTCTTTATAAGAACCGTAGCTCTTGCTTCTCACTATAAAAACTATGATGCGTTTGAAGTTGTTTTTTATTTCTATATAGAACTCACGTTGGACGATGAAGATTCAGGTACTGGCTACCTTGAGAAATATTTATCGAGCGGTGTCACATCTAAAAATCAAGAGTTTCTTCTCAGGGAATGGAAAAGTCTTTATGAGACGTTTGAGTTTTCAGATTTTGTTGCAATTGAAGCATTGAACCTGCTAATTAAGTCTGGCTATTTTTCTGCAGAGATAGATGATTTACTAGTTGATTTGATTCAAAATGAAGACCCAGGAATGTTAAGCTCAATTGTCATGGATCTCGAACAATTTCCTAAGGCAAAAAATGAATTAAAGAAAAAATTGTATTACGTGGCACCAATGATAAAATACGTTGGAGGAAATCGATTCACAAACCCATATGTCGAAGACTGGATAGAATTTGCTGAAGCTTATCTAAAGTATTTTAAAAATATTTGCCTTGATGATCTCTACGATAAAATAAAAATATTACGCGAAGAAAATGATCAATTTTTAATTGACTGTTTAGGCGTTCATGATCCTCGAATAAAAAAAATAAATAATAAGTATTTTACTAAAAAACGAGAGACTGAATATTCTAAAGTATCAGCAAGTATAGTTTCTACTAGGGAAGAACTAATGAAAGAGGAATTCCTTGATAAACTTCCTAAGACATATCAAGAGTGGTTAAAGCTACCATTCCTGGACCCTGCTCAAAAAGAAGAAATGATAGACTTCATGGAAGATAATGTTGCTGAATACTTATCCAATAATAAATCTTCTCGAAAAGTTGGAAGAAATGATTCTTGTCCTTGCGGATCAAGGAAAAAATATAAGAAATGCTGTTTGGTGTAGAGTAAAATGGTCAGGTGACCGGCTCCCCATTTTCTAGACAGTTTCAGGCCTTAAAAGTGATATGAAGTGACCTTACCCCAATCATATCGATCTTTTCACATAAGGTCCTGAATAGTTACTTCTGAGTAGGACTGTACAAATTTTTTACAATTTTTATTTGACCATGTAATTTTAGGAAAAAACCTGATTTTTTTTAAATGTCTGCTAGATTTTATTCAGCAACAATTTAACGAATATGTGATCACACAACAAACAAATCACGTACACTAAACTTTGGAGGAATTTCTTATGAAAAAACTTTGCACACTTGTCGTCGCTTCATCAATCGCCTTATCTTCTCTTAACGTATTTGCCGCAACTGGCGAAAACGCTGTTATCAGTAGATTGGAATCTTCTCAAATCATGAGATCTCAAATTTCACAAAACATATTAGGTTCAACTGATGCTGAATTAAGAGAATTTGTTGCTTCTGAATATGGTCCTAAAGCACTTAAAAGGTTAGAAGATGCCGTTAACAATGGTGAAAACCTCAATGAAGTTGCAGGTGAAATTGCTGTCGGTGGTTCTGAATACCGCAGTTCATTTTGTAACGTAGTGGGTGGAGATTTTGGTGGAGCTATGATTGGTATTGGAGCACTTGTTGCGATTGGAGTTGGTTTAAATCAAATGAAATCAAAATCTGAAATTGAAGCTCAAGCTAAAACAAATAAAGATGCAGATAGCTTAGTTTCTACAATTAAAAACGAGATCGTTCAATTAAAAGCTGAAGGAGTTAAAGATGACAGTTACTTGATAACTACAAGACAAGAAGAAATTAAGCAAGTTAATATCCAAAGAAATGCTGACATTGCAACATTAGATAGAGACATTAATAGCAACCAGTCTCAAGGTACTACTTTAGTTGCACTTGGTGCAGTCGCTGGAGCAATTGCGGTTCCTGCTCTTTTTTGCAAATACTAAAATTTAAATTTTAGCCCTTAGTTTCTTCATTTTCTTTTTTAAAGGTTTTAATGAAGATGCTAAGGGCCTTTCTCACAAGATTCCACCTATCTAATACAAGTGCCCCAAGATTGTACTTTTAATTTCTATGTCTCCAAAAACTACACTACTGTCTAATTAATCAACAATTTCCCTGCCAAAAGTTTAAACAGACCTTTTGATGTGTTTAATTACAATTAAATAGATTCACTTTTCAGTCACAAATACACTGGCATAAAACTTGTAATAAAATTTATAAGAGGTGATTTATGATGAGAGGACTTTTGGTTTTGGCTTTGACAATATCTAATGCTTTTGCCGCCTATGATGCATTTAAGGAAGCAGGGGGGATGCCCTCTGATTATGTGACAAATAAAAAATGCGTTGAATTGCAATCAAAATATTCCTCTAAATATCACCCAAGTGTTTTGAATCAAATTTTTTCCATCCAAGACAATACTCTTCCGAGTGTTGATGAGATTTTTCGACGCTTAAATGAATTTGAGGGAAGAGATGTTTTACCTTTTTTTAAGAATGAAGTCTTAAGTCTTGCTAGATGTAATCGTCAAATTGATGATGTTATCTACAGTTTATTAAACAGGATGGTTGAATATGAAAATGCTCAGCAACGTGGATTAAGTGAAACTGCAGTCTATCCAGAATATCCAATGTCATTGGAAACTTATCTTAATAAAAAACTAAAGATTCAATATTTAAATCTTTATGATCATTCAAGAAATACTACTCAAGCCTTTCCTGTTAAGAGGTTTCCGGTCACACAAAATAACAAAAAGATAACGGTTAAAGAGCGTCTTTATACACTTTACAATGAAAAACAAATAGAAAAAATGGCAAATATTATGGCGTTTGTGATTGATACGATGAATGCCGATCGCGTAATTACGACAGTCACATTCAACAAAGATTCTAGACGAGATAACTATGTTATCGATCATAACTCTGGAGATGTTTATCGCTTGGCGCTAAGGATCTTTAAACAAAAACAGTTAGAGCTAAGGCAAGAGAATTTCTTTTCAGGAAAACCAGTGTCAAATATCGACATTTTAGCAGCTGCTTACGAGTGGGGAGTTATAACTGACAAGGAAATAAGTATCCTAACATCTGATGAGGCATTTTACGTAAAAGAACAAAGTTTCTTAAATAAGCTCAGAAAGTACCTTGCAGGGCTTGGGATTTCAGCAGCTCAACTCAATCCAGCGACTGCACCATACGCATTGATTGGAGTGATCTTGTATAATTCATACCAAGAGATGAATAAAGGTCAAGACCGAGTAGAACTTGAGAACATGTTATTTTAAGTTTATTTAAATCAAATGAGGTCTCTTATGACTACGAAAAAACTTGTCGCAGCCTTCGCTTTTTTCACTTCTCTTGTTCAAGCCGCAGATATTTATACTGCTGTAGTGAGAGATCAAGATATGAACCTTGTCACAGAAACAATTTCTGAAGAAAAGTTATTTCTTCAATCTGACAGCAATGATCTTTTTGCAAGATTTAATATTGTAAAAGGGACAAGTGAAACCCAGATCCCATTGCGTGATATGGCCGAAGAAGAACGCCTGAGAGTCGTAACTTTAAATTATCACTTAAATATTGCTCGAAATTATTTTGAGAAAAAATTAAAGTCTCAATATATTTCTAATATGGGTCCAATGACTATACGTTATGATATGGCAAAAATTTTTAGTGGAACTCACCACTTCACTGAGGAAGATAGTAAATTTAATAATGCAGTAACGAATAAGGCTTCAAATAAGTATAAAAATGATAAAGTAGCTCCTTGGGGAATTGAAATTTGGTTTAGACCAGGAGTTGTAAGAAAAGAAAAAATGCCTAAGGGAACAGTGATGGGCTCAGTTGATACAAGCATGTCTGATGAGTTATTTATGTTGGGTGACACTGCTATTAATGATGTTACAAAGAGGGTAGCTCTTGGATACGACGTTAAATCCTTTGACTCAAATCACTTAGCTTTTCAATTTGGATTAATTTTCTTAATGAAGAAAGTTGTTCCCAAAATGATGGACTTTGGTTTTTCAAATATCGCCATGGACTACAAGTTGGATACTGCTATGCTGCCAGAGATTATTTACCATGAATACGCCCACGTAGCGATGAGCGACTTCATCCCTTTAACAAGCTCATATGTTGCCTCAGAAGGCATGGCCAATTATTTTGCCTCTGTCATTTTAGGTAAGCCCTCAATCGGTATGAAAGGGGCAGATTACGTTAAAAATACTAAAGAATATCAATTCGATAAAAAATTAAAATACAAGTCAGCTTACGATCATGATTCTAAGCTCGCGCACAATTCTTTTACGCTAAGTTATTTATGGAAGATTCGTGAGACCATTCAACGTGAATACCAAAGTGCAGAACTCTTTGACCAAATTGTATTTGAAGCAAGAAAGTATACTGACATTGCTCTTTACACTAAAGAAATCAGCAAGCCAAAGGATGAGCAATTTGATTTCCCAATGGACAAGTCAATAATCTACTTCTTGCCTAATGCTCTAAAGCTAGCAACAGAAAACATTGTCACAAGCAATCCTGAGTTAAAACGTGGAATCAGATTAATCATTAATCAAACTGCTAAAGAAATGGGAATGTAATTTGAAAAAAATGAGATAGGCCGACAATTAGTATAGTGGCCGTTCATTTCATTTTCTTACACTTTAAAGTTCACTATGTAATTATGGGAATGTATCAGAATGTTTGTTTGAAACCGAAAACACTTGTTTTCGCCCATGCTGAATTGTCATGCTTGATCTCCTATGAAAGACTGGTCAAAAAGTTAAGGGGTTTTTGCCCACTTCCCCTACTAGCTTCAATAAGGAAATAATGAGAGCAGCAATTTACGCCAGAGTTTCGACTCATGATCAAAATACGATTCCAATGCAGGTTAAGAAGTGTCGAGAATACGCCAAGGCAAGAAACTGGACAGTCTCACATATAATGAAGGATATCGCCTCGGGGGCCAAACAGAGGCCCCAAAGAGACGATATCTTAAAGCTCGCAAGAAAAAGAGAAATTGACATTGTTATCGTCTGGAAGCTTGATCGCTGGGGAAGATCTACTTCAGACGTCGTTGGCTCACTTGAGGAACTAAAAGAATTAAACGTAAAATTTGTTTCTATTACGGAGGCCTTAGATTTTTCAACGGCCATGGGGCGTGCAATGAGTGGACTACTCTCTGTGTTTGCAGAGTTTGAAAGGGAGCTCATACGAGAGCGCGTAAAGGCCGGACTTGAACAAGCTCGCTCAAGAGGAGTTAGACTTGGTCGACCTCCCCTAGTTCAATTTAAAAAAAATGAAATTAAGGCGCATTTGAAAAAAACTCATAATATTTCCGAGACAGCCCGAAAATTTAAAGTTTCAAGAAGATCCATTGGGCGAATTATAAAAACCATCTAACACCAAGCGTACAAAAAAATTATTGCTTATTTGTTTTTGCTTTGTAACAATAATTTTAAGTTATCTTATTTAAAGGGAATCCATATGCAAAAAAAGCCTATTTCCATTGCGGTGCTAAATCATAAGGGTGGAGTTGGAAAAACTGCTACTGTTTCAGGGCTGGCCTCAGGCTTGAAGCAGATCAATCCTAATTACAAAATTTTGATCATTGACGCTGATGAGCAGGCAAATATCAAAACTATTTTTGGTATCAAGCTTAAAGACTCAGAAGGATCTCTGGCATCAGTCCTTATGGATAACGCCGACCCAAATAAATGTGTAATAAATGTTCGTGATGGTATCGATGTGATTTTATCTGGCGGAAGAAAACTTAGAGATTTCAATGTTAAACTCGCAAATTTTCCTCGTGCCGAAGAGTTTATGAACGATAGATTTAAAGACCTTGTAGGCTACGATTTTATTCTTATTGATTGTCCTCCGGCCCTAAGTTTAATTAGTTCAAACGTAGTGCTTTATGCAAACTACGTTTTAATTCCGACTGCCCCAGATCTTCTCTCGATTGTTGCAACCAAGGCAACTGTTACATTCCTTGATGAATTAGACTCTTTATTTGGCCATGCAGCGGAGGTGCTGGGAGCAGTTCCAACAATGCACGATACTCGTCGAAATATGGATCTTGATATTATTGATGACCTTGAAAGACTAGCCGATTCAGGTCTTCTTAAAAATGGAAAATGCTTTTCAGAAATAAGAATGGATACAAGATTCAAGACTGCGCAAGTTAAAAGAAAGTTAATCCATGAAGCATTTCCGAAGTCAAATGTAGCAAAAGACTATACAAAACTATCTGAAGAAATTATTGAAAAAATAAAAGAACTTCGAAGCCAATCAGCGACACTCCCCCACTTACCTAAGAAAAGTTTAAATTCAGAGTTAAGGGCTTAATTAAATGAGTGAAGCAATAACAATTAACAGGCGAGAAAAAAGAAAGGCTTCCGGCAAGGGAAGTTCCTTGCTATCTGATCTCGAAGATGATTTTTCAGACATAGAGAAAAACTTTAAACTAGAAACACATTCCCCTATAATAAATGAATCCAAAGCCAAGACTGACTCAGTCACCAGCTGGTTAAAAACCGAAATCGAAGTCGAGCAAAAGCAGGTTAAAACTGGTAACAATGTAGTAACCAATAGAGAACAAACTGGTAACAAACTGGTAACAAGTAAGGCTGTAAACAGGGAGCAAACTAGTAACAAACTGGTAACAGTGGCAAGCGGTAAAATGGAAACTGGTA
>Ga0213919_1000876_pt1 | contig 12105 bp, 18 predicted proteins | sample McNCre317MG_FD_161056 | JGI IMG/M metagenome (GOLD analysis project Ga0213919, IMG submission 161056) | Freshwater microbial communities from McNutts Creek, Athens, Georgia, United States - 3-17 MG | ecosystem: Environmental > Aquatic > Freshwater > Creek | place: USA: Georgia | collected... | reverse complement strand
CAAGACGCGAAATGTTAAGGAATTGAATGTTACAACTATACATCAAGTCATAGACGATTTCAGGTAAGCCTTGTTGATAGAGAATTGGGTTCAATATTTTGAGCATACCGGTGCCGGGCTTCATGACAGAGGAACGAGGATTGCAGGTGAGAATGGCTATTTCCTCACCGTAAAGATATATGGTGTACATATCTTTGAACTCTTGCGTGCCGTAAGGCTCCTTGTCAAAGATGTAGTCTTGACAAGGAGCCATCGCGGAGCAGTCGCAGTAGATACTGAGCCAGTCTATTGATACTAGGTGCATGGTAGAATACATTTAAAATTACCTTCAGTATAAAGACCTTTGTCTTTCATGGTTGGATGATGGCACCATCCCCAGCCATGGTGACCTTTGTAGGCTCTTTTCACTTTGAACCAAAATTCGCAGTTTTTGCATATTTTATCCATAATTAGGGTTTTAACTCTTTAAAATTTTCGCATACAAAAGTGCTTTTCTTAATGTGTTTATCCAACAAGCAAAGAATAAATGTGCGAAACATTGTGTCTTCGCCGTGAATACATTCTTCACAAATCTTGTCTCCTTTAGCCATAATTCAATTGAAGTGTTTTAGACAGTTAGTTCGAGGGCTACGATTCGGATTGATGGATGACCATTTGCAAACAAATGGCCAGGTGAGCGACCATTTTATAGATTGGTCGGCTACCAAGTGCGGGCAACCCCAACACTTTTGAAGAATTTCTACGGCTCCTTGTGGCATGGTTTGACGGGTTTTGAATAATCACTATTGCACCAAAGGTATGTTAGGCAGTTGAACAACGCAGGCAGAAGACCGTAGTCGGCGCAATCGGTTTCCAAGGCGCGGTCGAGCTGCTTTTGCAGCACAACAAGCCGCCTGCGGAAGTCAGCTTTCAGCTTGCGGGAGGTTCGTTTGTTGTCTTGTGCCATGGTCAAACATTTTGGATTTCCCACAACTGCAAATCGCTGAACCAACGGCCTTGAAAATTGCGGCTGCTGACACCGAAGCGGATGCGCACCACCTGACCGATAGTGCATTTGCCGACTTCCTCCAGCCGCCTGCCCATCGCAGTGAAAGCAACGTATTGGGGATTCTGTTCTAAGGTCGTGATAACGACCGTTTGTTTCTGCCAGCTTCCTTTGTCGCTGGTGCCGGACTCGACTTGCCCGATTTCCTTGATTTTACCAACTAATTCCATAGTTTGTTTGTTTTTAGCGTTACGACCCTTGTATTTTGCTTCTACGGCCGAGAGGGGGGATTTAACATAATATGTAATGTTTTTTTAGCGGTTTTGGCCTATTTTTAGGCGAAATAAGAAGGGCAGGGGGTTAGACCCTCTGCCCATTCTCCGCTAAAAACCTAAATAACTAGGTTGTGTCGATGTTAAATAACGATCCTCTTCGGGCTGCTGGGGTAGTTCATCGGTCGTCAAGGGTCAGTAGACGTTGCCGACTATGCCCCCAGCAGCGCAGCAAAATTATACAGACTTTTCCACACTGAATGTCAATTTTGCTTGAAACGTCTTTTTTTATACTTGAAACGGATTTGGGGTGTACACCCAAATCCGTTTTCAACAAATTATAAACCAATAAATTAAAACAAACTATCATGTGTAATAGACACTCTGCAAATAATAGTCGAGGTTGTCGACGTTTTTCTCACCTATCCAGGTGGCAATGTAGCCACGGTCATAGCCCATGTCGGCGAGCTCTTTTATTTTGACATGACGGAAGAAGTGTGTTGATGGATGGGCGAAGCCATCCTCATAGAGCCGCCACAAGGCTTTCTCTTTCACGATTTGGGCAAACGCTCGGTCGTATTGCCGTTTGGGCAATCGACCGATGTCAGCGAGCGTGGAGGCAAACTCGGAAGCGTCAGTATAACCAATGTCTTGAAGCTGCACAATGCGGTTGGCATTGCCTTTTTGGGGCTCGACCTGCAAGGAGTAGTTCGACAAAACGCGCCAGCGATCCTTGTCGAACAACTCCTGCACACGGCAACCGATATTCCGGTGTAGCTTCGCCAAATTGGCGAATTCGGGTCGGTAAGCTGTCAACTCATCGCGGATTTCATCGGCGATGATTGACAGCTGGAGTGTGGTAAGCGGTTGGTCGGAAATCAATGCTACTTCGCTGTCGCTGTATATTTTTTGCTTAATCATTGGCTACACAAATAGAAGTTGGTAAAGAACTCATCGTTGGAAAATGCCACATAGGCTATAATGATGTCGGTATTTAACCATTCACTGGTGACGAAAATAGAAGTTGAAATTATTGAATCCGTGTATGGTCCGATCTTGTAATACATTTCTTGTTGTGTAATGTTGCACAACAAGAAATGAATGCTGGAGGGATAAAACTTTCGTTTACCAGCGAAACTTTGTAGGGTTGCATCGATATAGTAATTGAAATTCGAGTAGGAAATCTTTCCTACTTCAATTATTGGTAAGACCGTGTTTCGTGGGTCTAGTCCCCAATGGGGACGGATATTCTCATCTGCCTTAATGCCGTATGTCAAGAAAGCCGAGTAGACACCTTTTGAAAGCGTGTTGTATATGTTACGATTCCTTCTTTGGGAACGTGGAACATAGGTCTTCAGCTTCTCATAGATAGGCCACCACGCACGCTGGATTTGGAAGAAATCGAATTGGCATTTCTGCTGCTTATCGGTGTCGGGGTAGTGGAAGCTGAACGGGAACGAGCGAGTGTAGGTGTTGCCCCAATAGCTTTGATATATCAAACCTGCACTGCTGCCCGTGGCTTTGCCGACAATTGGGAGGTGGACTTTCATGGCTTAACGGATTTGAAAAAAGGTGGCGGTTAGGCCACCTTTCTACAAATGAAACTAATTATACGAAATGATATAAGGCATTATAATCCTGTTGTTTTAATAGGTTTGCATTTGAAAAAAGGCGGCGAAACTCACCGCCTTTTCGGAAGAACCTATATGAAGAATAAAGAATGCTTGGGCTTAATCGTTCTTGCGAGCGGGACGCTCGGTGACACCTAATGTACTAAAACCAACGTGGGCAATCTTTCCGTCCTTGGAATCGGTAATCAATGGAATAGCATGAATGCTGTCTGTGGTCTCCCAGCCGGTAGGAATGGCGACTTCCATGGTGCCGTCGGAAACTACACCGTTTTCGGTGGTCAATGAGATTGCGCCCTTGGTTTCGTTGACGATGGCGGCAACGTAGTCATAGTCAGCGAGGCTTTGGTTAGCCTTAACGCTGTCGTCAAGGACAACGTTGATTGAATCGTTGGTGAATTCGCAGGTTGTCACACCCATGTCCATGACGGGAGCATTGCCGAGGGTGTCGATGTCGGCATAGTCAATGGTCTTTTCTGTGCCGTCAATGGCATAGCTTTGGGCAATCTGCTTGCTCAAAGCGTTACGGCGCGACATGCTCTTGGGTTTGCTCGGGAAGAGGAAACGGAGCTGGTCGTCGCTAAAATCGCTGCACAAGGCCGTGAGCGAAGCGAAGAAAGCGCGCTGGGTCTGTTGTGCCTGGGTCTTGGGGTTGCTGACCTCAAATGCCTTGGCACGGGCCACATTCTTGTCATAGTTCTTGCAGAAGGTCATACCGCCTGCACTGCCGCGTGCGCGGCCGATGATTGGATTCTGAACTTTCATAATCTTTAAATTTTAAGTGTGTTTTTTGTTGATTGAGCGGTGCAAAAATACTATTTATTTTTAAAAAATCGCATTTTCACGAAAAAAATCAACAAAATAAATGCAGCAACTATAAGCCAGGTGGCGCAAAGCGAGGCTTGACCCTTTTTTTTACTTTCCCCCGTAAGAGGGGTTTGGAGGTCGACTTGGGTCTTTTTGGCGGCGGTGTCGGAGCGAAGCGCAGTCGAAGCCGCTGCGGTCGTGTCTACAAGGACTTTCTTGGTGTGTCTCGACCTCGTTACGGTGACGGTGGTATCAGCCAGGTGGATGCGGAGCGTCTCCAATTGGACCAATTCAGCACGGCTAACATGGATCAAAGTCGTTGTGTCCGTCCAGGTCTTCAAGCTACTCCGTGTCTCTGTGGTTGTCGTTCGGCGCGCTGCGCAAGCGGCGAATGACAACACAATCAGGGAACATGCGGCAAGCAGGCGCAGCGTTGATTGCCGCCTGGAAGCGGATTTGATTTTCACGGAGTGTTCGGATTTCATCGCGGAGAGGTTTAACAACGTTGTCAGTGTAAATTTCTAGAGCTTCGCGGGTGTACTTGGTTTCGCTGTCGCGAAGCGAAGCGGTTATTTTTGCCTCCATCGCATCAATCTTGGTTTTGTGTTCCTCGGCCTCCTGGCTGCGCTTGTGGCGAGACACAAGCCAGCCGCCTGCGGTCAAAGTGGCGATGATGGTGGTGATTATTTCGGTGTACTCAAACATTCTTGTACGTTTTTATTGCATTGAAGCAGGGGCAAGCCTTTTTTACACCTGGCAAATCGCGGTGCCCTACAACCAGGTCGATTTTGTAATCTACTTTCCAAACACCAATAATGTCGCGGAGCGTCTTTTTTTGTTCGGGTGTGCGGGTGTCGGCAGGCTTTTTGGTGACGGGGTCGATTCCACCAACGTAGGCGACATGCATAGAGTCCCAATTATAGCCTTGGGCGCCGTTGGCAAGAGTGTCATTGGTGATTTTGCCACCTTCGGCTGTCGGCTTCGGCCACGGTTGCAGCTTTTCCCAACTTCCGTCTTGGTAGACTATGGCATGATAGCCGAAATGTTTCCAGCCCATTATCTCAAAAAACAATCCTCGATAATATTCTTTGTTCCGCTTGGCATTGGCGGGGTCGGCGGTGCAGTGCACCACAATTCTTTTGATTTTTCCCATAGCTTTGATATTGTCTGCCGCAAAATTAGTCAGTTTTCCCGAAAGTGCCGCGCTCGTTTCTCGCGTCAGCCGCTCAACTCATATACTATAATCAACTGAATCAGCTATTTGAACAATCGAAAAAAATCGGGAAGCAATCGGGAACGGTCGGGGTGTCTTGGTCGGTCGGTGCATTCGGAGCGGTAGGGTTGTCGGGGCCCGGTAGTCGCGCGCGCGTCAAGCCGCGCACACAAATTCCTTATTGGATGGAGGTTGGTGCGGTGGGGTGCGTTGGGTGCCGCTGCCGTGTGCCGACCTGCGCCACCTGCGGCGCGGGTGTTCACCCCGTAGGGCGGCACGGATCACGGCAGCGGCAGGCGGGGCAACAAAAAACCCCATCCGTTGGGGGATGGGGCGGGGTTCCTAGGGTGTCACACTTGAAGCGTGTTAAGAGTGTCCGTATTTGTTTTCAAACTCCCACCAGGACAGCACCTCGGCGAATCCGAAGAGCACGAAGGTGGCGAAGGTGTAAGCGGCTTTGCGGCTGTCGAAGCCGACAACGAAACCGCGACCCCGCCCGTTATAGCGGTAGGAGGTCACGTAGTAGTTGTAAGTGCGGGTTTTCATAGCTTGACCAATCTAATTTGAAAATCCTTAAATCCGTGGTGGTGTAAATCTGCATTAGCTTCAACAGCATATTGGAGGGTTGGAGCGTTGCAGTAGTCGACCCACTCCGAGTCGTAATTCAATAGTTGTACTTTGTATTTCATAGCTGCAAAGATATTAAAAGTTAGTGATTCCGATAATTACCATACATTCTGCGCTGGGCTTCCTTGTGACGCTGCCAACCTTCGGCCATGCGGGCGCAAGCCTCTGGGGAAAACAAATACTTGGTGACGAAGGCACCATCACGGAAAACAAACGCGTGCGACACTGGCCAAATGGGCCATTTCTCGTTCAAATAATCTTCGACCTCTTGGAAGTCGGAGAATTGGCGCACGTTGGCGCGCCAATTCGACTCTGGCTTGAATTTGATGCAGACACTATACATTTTCCCAGCTCCTTTCTGCCCAGGCTCTTTCATCCTCGCCGTGGAGCTCATACCAAAAATATTCCTCGTTTCTCATTGTTTCTTCCCTCCCGTGAAGCTGACTTTTTGAGCTTGGTACAAGTGCCAAAGGCGCGTATTGTTGCGGATGGTACCTGAATAAGTGTTTGCGATTTCCGCCAACTCTTTGACGGACTTGCACTTAATCAGTCGCTCTTGGATAACTCTTTCAGCGGAGATACTTGCATCGGGGGTCTCGCGGTCGGGGTCGGATTTGGTGACCTCATCAGTTGGGATGCAAAACGTTTGGAAACAAACGTTTTTGAAAGCGGCGGTCATTGCCTTGTTGGTGGCTTTGTCGGCGCTGTCCATGCCTTCGCCCACAACGGTGGCGACAATCTCGCTGCCATCCATGGCAACGAAATGATATTTCACTGTCACCGTCACCGATATTAAGGCGGTGCCCTTGGCGGTTATCCGCTCATCGCGTTGGGTGTTTGTCACCTCCGGCATGAGGAAAACACCATATTTGGCGAAAAGAGGATGCAGAGCGTTCATAAGGTCGTCGACTCCACGAAAAGCATAGCCTTGTTGTTCGTTTCTCTTGGTTTTGCCGAGCGCGCCAATTTCGGCAGTGATGGCGCAAATTGATTTTGTGACTTCCATAGTTTTAAGATTTTAGCGGTTGGAAATTATTTAGAAACACTTAATATAAGGGTTGAAGGGGTGTGTTTCGATAGCCTCTTCAATCGATTCATTGAATTTGCAAATGATATCTTCCAGCTGGATAAGCGCGGAAATATCATAGTCGATGCACTCACCAGGCACAAATGACCAATGGAGCGTTTGAGCGTTAACCGCCAAATTGCGGCGGACGAAACCGAGGGCCGCGACAATTTGCGCGGCTTCCTCGGTTGTAAGGTTGATTTTAAAAGCGGTCATGGCGATATCAATTTTCGATTTCAAAAATGACAAAATGCTCATCATCAAAACCATATTCCGCAATGAAATTTCCGTACATTTCGGACAAATGACTGCAGTATCTTTCAACGTCAACAACTAAATAATTGCCTTCGATTTCAAGACTTTTTCCACGATACCAGGCGCTTTCAAAATGTGCCTGCATTTCCAATTTGATGTAAGCACCTGAATGAAAATAAGGATCCCCAGGCAACTGGTCATTCAATGTGACCTTCTTTAAAATGTCAATTGCTTTCATAATGAACTAGTTTTTAAGTTTTTAGCAAAACAAAGATACGACTTTTCCCCGACATGGCAAAATATTGTCAAGCATTTCAACAAGTTTATTTCCCACTTTATCAACAAATTATATCATTTCATCGCGTAAAATTCCGCGTTTTTTCGCGTTTTTTTTGCCGCTGGCCAGGGGAGGATGCCAAAGGCGCGCGCGGCAAATGTTAAAAAAAACTAAGAAAACAAAGAAAGCTGGACACCAGGAGCGGGAACACCGCCCGAGCCGACCGACACCCCCAGGGATGCCGCGCAAGCGCAAGCCACAGACCAACCCACGAACCACGAACACCCAAGGCGACCACACAGCCAGGAAGCGAAGCGAGGGCAGGCAGCGGCGACCCGATCCGAGCGGGAAAGCCCCACGGACACGGGGACACGCGACACCGCCAGCGCGAACCAACCGAAAACGCGCGACCACCCGAACACACGGACCACGGCAGCAGCCGAGGGGAACGGGCAAGGACCGAAAGAGCAGGAACCAGCCACGAGACAAAGATACGAAAAACCAAGACACCCCCAACACCGCCCAACCCCGAAAAAAGCCGCCCCAACCCCGAAAAAAGCCGCCCCAACCGCAAAAAAGAAGCACCCCAAAAACACACAAAAGCCACCCCGGCCAGGAGCGAAGGACACGCGCGCGGGGGATGCCAAACCCAAACACCCCCAGCACCGACAGCGCCCCCGACAAAGATCAGCAGCACACCCCACAAAGGGAAGCAGCACCCCCCACCAAAAGGAAAAGCACACAACCCAAAGAAAAGAAGCCCACGACCCACCGACCGAGAGCCACACCGAACACCCCCTATATTTGAAATTTCCCGAGCCCCACGACTTAACTTAAATGGGGATGCCTAACACTGCGCAGGCGAGGCCCCGGGCAGGCGGCGCGTTGGGCGGGGCGCTTAGTTTGGATCGTGGGTTAGGAGAGCGACCCGACCTTTCGCCGCCAACGGGCCCTTGTGGCTTGGCCGAGGACACACACACTTTCATGGGATGGTTGTTAAGGAGGTTTGTGGGTCGGGGCCTGCGCGGAGCGAGGCAAGCCACAAAATGCGCGTAGATTGATTTTTATATTTCATATCGTCCGTAGCAAATTATTGGATTCTGCTGGGTTCCTATATTTGTCTGCCATAAAGGAAATAGCCAACATTCTTTACCAATTAGGGTTGTCGATAAGTTCTGAAGGACAATGTTTTCTTCGACTATCGAGGTGTAGTCAAGCAATGATATACAAATGCAGGCTTCGACACATATCAATATGATGCATGGTGGCTCGGTGGTAATGGCATTGTTGACTGCACTGAAACTTGACAAGGGTATTATAACCTCGGTCGAAGCTGGTGTCAAACTTATTGCAAACTCGGAAACCTTTGGATTTCCTCCTAGTTTCCTTATAAGTGCAGGGTTGTAGTTCCACTGATCATCTTCTTTGTATCGACCTGTCATTAAGTCCTTGCACCACTGCTGGCGGCGATTGCGGCCAGTAGGTGGCGCATAATAGATCTGATTGAGCATCGAGGCTGAAAGCTGTGCAGACAACAACGATACAAATCCGAAGCCACGCGAGGCTTCCTGCTCGGCTTTGGTTTGTTTTCCCTTGCGTGACGGTGGACATTGCTGGATGACATTCTTGCCATAGAGCGTGCGCGCATAGAGCGCACCAAGTTTTTTGCGGGCTTTGCCCGTGATTGGGTTTTGTGTAATCATTGTATTGTTTTTGAGTTAGTGTCATGATTCAGCTCATGGGACTTTATGCAGTTAAATCCCAGGTGAAGAGCCTGAGGGAATTTGGCCGCAACCGTCAACGCTGCCACTCGCTTGCATTGCGGGTGCAATCCGTTTGGAGTCCGCGCGCCGTGTCAAGAGGTCAAGTCGGGTCGGGTCGCGGCAAAAATAGTCAAAAGTTAGCAATCGGGTCAAGCTGGATTAATTTTTTTTCATCAGCGGTCAAAGTTTTGGTCACGGTTGGGGTCAACTTTTCAAGCCAAGACGACTTCACTCGCCCGCTCCGCTTTTGGGTGGGGGGAGGGTTTAACACGATGCGGGCGACACTCCCAGCCCTACAACAAGCCTCTTGCCCTATCAAACTTGCCCTAAGACAGAACGCAGAACGAATTTAACATAATACTGAGTTATTTTGAATAAACAATAAGAAATTCCTATTTAAGGACAAAAAATAACACCATGTTATGTTAAATTCTCATTTAAGCAGAATGCCGTCACTGCTCATCAACTCAATAACTCCTTAACGAATTGCCCGAATGTCACGACTAAACCCTTTTCCTGGGCTTTTGTACCTTGAGCCTTATCCGACCCTCGCGGCTCCGCCCGCACTAACGCGGCCAACGGGGGGCAGCTGCGGCTTTTAGACGCACGGCGGGCGAACGCCGACCCGCATTCGCGGGTGCTGCCCCACGCTGGCCGCATTCCGCTTGGAGAGGTGCAGGGGCGGGCGCAGGGCTTTCGACACGGGCAGCAGGGCACATTGGGGAGCCAGGCAGGGCGGCAACGGCATACCGCTGAAAATTTACACAGCCGTTGCTGCGCTGCCATTGCGTTGGGTGCCTTGCTGACCGAAGACGAAGCTGCCCGACCGCCGAAGGGTTGAAGTGTTTTGCCTTTGGGTTGGTTGTGCCGGGCGCATCTTGTTTGTTGGTGGCCATTGGGGGGCAAAGCGTTGGGAGGCTATTGGGTTGCGCCTGTACAGCTGCTGCCGCGGTCGCCCCTGCCCACCTGCGGGCAGGGGGTTTACCCCGTAGGGCGGCATCAAACGCGGCTGCGGCTGGGAAGGCCTTAGGGATGGGAGCCTATTGGGCAGGGCAATCTTTGTAAGCGTTGGCCTTGTGTGGCGCAAGGGGGCGATAGGGCTTTGGCCGCGGCGCGTTGATTGTGGGCTGCTCGCGGCGGTACCCCGATAGCACCCGACGGTGGCGGCTGGTGGCTGGTGTGTTTGGCCTACCGAAAGCCGCTGCCGATGCGCCCAAAGAATAATAGTCAGTTTTCCTGATAGTTCCGCACTCGTTTGTTGCGTCAGCCGCTCAACTCATGTACTATAAACAACTCTTTTAACTCATTAACCTCTCAAAAAAAATCGGGAAGCAATCAGGAACATCAACAGCGGCTTGGTCGGTCAGTGGTTATCATTCGCAGTCTAACGGTGCAGGATTGTGTCTTAACAGCTCCAAACATTGCGGTACAAGTTCTCGGATGCGCTCACGGAAGGTGTTCTCTTTGCTTAACGCGGTCCATTCCTGTTCGGTGTCGTATTCATCGTGCCAATGCAGCATGGCTTGGCAGGCATACACAAGGCTTTTGATGGGTTCGGGTGTCACATAGTCAATCATATCTCAATGGTTTTATGCAGGGCAATAGTAGTAGGGCGCATCGCGGAACATCGCTTCTTTGAGGTCGTCAATGACAGCCTGCTGGAAGCGACCGTAAGGAGCGGTAGCGGCATAGTCCAACATTCCGTAACGGACACGGGCTATCTCGCAGGGGTGAGGGTTTGACAGCTGCTTGCAGCCGTAGCAGTTGCTAACGCAGCGGTCTTTGAATTGTTGGTTGGCAACGGTAATGACAGTGTGCCAAAATTCTTCCATTTCCTTTGTCGCCAGCTTTTCGATATGGATTCCTGGCTTGATGTTGAACGGAGGCATTTGTTTGATTTTCATGTCTTGTTTGTCCATTTCTAAGGTGTTTTTTTGGTGATTAAGTACGTAATTAGGATATTCATAAATATATGACTATGTACATTGCGGGTGGCGTTTTACTTAACGCCACAGCGTACATGGGGTAGGGGAGAGGCTATGATGAAGATTCATCAAATGGGATTGCTAGCAGTCCATAAGGATTAGTTATTTCGCGGAGGGCCTGGTCGACTTGTCTTTCAAGAATCTTGCTTTCGTCAAGGTCGGCAAGGCTGCGGGTGCGGAAATATTGCTTCTGTGCGCTTCGCATGCGGCACACAAGGTCGATGAATTGTTGAGGTGACATATTGTTCAATTTTTGAGTGTGGCTTATTATTGGTCAAACAAAGTGGGCTGAACGCGGTCGTTTTCGCGGCGCTCTTCCTCTTCCTGGTATTGCTCGGCAAAGTCCATATCGGCATACTTGGCACCGTATTTCTCTGCATGCCATTTGCGCAAGCCGCAGAAAGCGGTTAGCTCTTGTATCGATGCTTCCAATATTTCATTTCGGGTCTGCCTTTTCAATCGGACTTCGTCATAGGTGCGTTCAATCGCGCTGATCATGCGCTTTTGCTCTCGGTCGGTGACATCGCTTCCGGTGATAACAACGGGTTTAAGGATGGAGCTTTCAATAGGAAGCAAGGCCGCATGTTTCATGCGGTCTTTGCGCTTCTGCCCATCGTTGACACGGAAGTCCCAATATTTGAGGTAGAGCGCATCGTATACATTGGTACGCTGGATTGGGTCAAAAACCATTTCAAGGTTTTTGGATTGCCATTGTCTCGTTTCCTGGTTGAGGAATTTGATTCCATCACCTTTTAAGCTGAACTCCAACCGCCAAACCTCTTGTTTCTCGTCAATATCATTGGCTGCCCACGCTTCTGCAATGTAGTTTTTGCGCTTGACATCGCGAAACTCTTGTGTCTTGTTGTAGAGGTAGGCTGACACCTTGGAGACTTTGGATCCAAAGCGGAGATATTGGTAGGTGTGTCGGCTGGACTGTAGTCCAATCATCTTGAAATAGTTGCAGTCAAATTCCACGGCCTTGTTGGCGCACACCTTGTATTTTGCAGCTCCAATCTTCCAGAGCTTCAAGGTTAGGAAGTCTTGGAAGAATGTCTGCATTTGTGGATAACCATCGAAGTGGTTGAAGTCGGCGCAAAGGTCAAGACGCGAAATGTTAAGGAATTGAATGTTACAACTATACATCAAGTCATAGACGATTTCAGGTAAGCCTTGTTGATAGAGAATTGGGTTCAATATTTTGAGCATACCGGTGCCGGGCTTCATGAG
>Ga0213919_1000874_pt1 | contig 12115 bp, 12 predicted proteins | sample McNCre317MG_FD_161056 | JGI IMG/M metagenome (GOLD analysis project Ga0213919, IMG submission 161056) | Freshwater microbial communities from McNutts Creek, Athens, Georgia, United States - 3-17 MG | ecosystem: Environmental > Aquatic > Freshwater > Creek | place: USA: Georgia | collected... | reverse complement strand
CGACTATGGCGTCGTGATGTCGATGAACCCGGATACCCACCGGTCCAACGCCACCTTCACCAAGGCCCTCGTCCGCACGGCATTGGCGCACGCGCATTCTGGTCGCATCGCGCCTGATGCCGTGAAGCAGCTTGACGAGATGATCCGCACCCCGACAGCTGACCCGGAGCATGCCCCCCTGAAGCAGTTCCCGGGTCTCATGCACCCGGATGCCGAGGCCTTCACGGACAATCTGACCTTTGGCGGGCGCAAGCGGATTGCCGATGTGTTGGCCTCACCTGCAGGGCAGAACCTCGGGGCCCCGAACATGGACAAGGTGGTCCGCGCGACGTCCGACCCTGACTTTCACGGGGTCGACCGGTCGATGGCACTGTACCTGATCAAGCTGGACCGGAACAAGGACAACGTCGTCCACCTGAAGGACGAAGGCCTGCCGGAGCATGAGAGCTACGAGTATGGCCTGCGCGGCCATGTCGTGGGCAAGTTCCACCACCCGGTCGCTGCTGAGACGCTGTGGAAGGACTGGCATGACGAGCAGCGTGCCGCAGGCAAGACCAACCTACGCCGGGCCTTCGATCTGGCTATGCCTGTGGCGACCGTCACCAAGGAGGTGGCAGACCTGCTGCCGCGCAAGGGAAACCAGAAATACCCGATCCAGTCGCCCAAGGCGGCGCGCCTCGCCCTGCACACGGTCACCGACGGCTGGAACACCTCTGACGAGGCCGTGAAGGACGGCGGCGTATCCCCGACCCAGTTCTCCAACGCCATCAAGAACTCGGATGCTTCCTCGACCCTGAGCTCCTACTCCCCGGACGAGCTCAAGACCATGATCAAGCAGAAGCACTTCAAGGCGTTCAAGATGAAGGACGGGGAGGTCTACTTCGGCCTGAAGCACGGCACCAACTACGACGACGACTATGGGTTCAAGCACCCTGATCTGGGCCCGAACGAGACGTCCCTGACCAGCGTCATCAACAATGAGCCCGGGGCCAAGGGCATCGGCGGCCCCGCCGTCGTCCTGAAGGCCATCGAGCACGGCGTCACGGCGCTGGACGCCTATGCTGTGCCGTCGAAGAAACACCCGGACGGGTTTTTGCCCTCGTTCTATCGCAAATTCGGCTTTGAAGAGCTCGGCAGGGTTCCTTTCAAGCCGGAATATGTTACTAAACAACAGTTCGCGGACATGAAGGACCACTGGCGGTCTCAGGGCTGGGACGAGAGCATGGGCCTGCCGCCCGTGGCCATCATGAAGTGGAGGGGCAAGGATGCCGACCGGAAACACGCCACACGCCGTTATATCGAAACGGGCGACGTATTTGATCGGGGCAGCCCGAGTAAATCGGATGTCGCCGCAGCAGCACGCGCTGCTGAACCGGGAACTGGACCGGCTGGTGGAAAAGTACAAGGACCCGGAAAAGGTACCCCGGGAGGAAATCCTCGGGGAGTACGAGATGATCACGCAGCACGCCCATCCAACCGCCTGACGGATACGCTGGACGAGGTGATGGGCATGACGCCGGAGCAGGCGAAGTCCTTCGGGATTGATCCGGCTCACATCGAGCTGGCGCGCAAGCACGGCTACGCGGCAGGCGGGGCGGTCGAGCCTACCGAGGCACAGAAGGCAGCGGGGAATTACCTGAAGCACCATACATCGTTTCAGGGTATCCCGATCAGCATCGAGAACCTGAAGGGATCGACGCGCAGCGGTATCGACCCTAATGGCAAGGAGTGGTCGGTCACGATGCCTGCCCACTATGGTTATGTGAAGGGCACCGAGGGTGCGGACGGCGATCACGTCGACGTCTACCTCGGCCCTGATCCCACCTCGACGGCAGTGTTTGTCGTGGATCAGCAGGACCTGAAGACCAAGGCCTTCGATGAGCACAAGGCTCTCCTCGGTTTCGCCACGCGCGAGGCCGCACTGGACGCCTATGACCGGGGGTTCTCGGATGGCAAGGGCCGCGACCGGATCAAGGCCGTGGCCCGCCTGACCGTGCCTGAGTTCAAGCAGTGGCTGCGTCGCCACGACACCACGAAGCCCGTGCGCGGGCAGGGACACATTGATCGTGCATTGTCCCTCGTTTCGCGCTATAAATCGCCATGACCTGTGCAAGGAGCCCTGCAATGTCCGAATACACCGCTGCTGACCTCCGGGCCCAGCTGAAGAGCAAAGCCAGTTCACGCGCCTCCGGCGGTGATACCACGGACGCCGATGCTTCCACTTGGACACCGCCTGAGAAGCTGAACACCTACAGCAAGACCGGCATGCGCCCTGTCTCCCGGCAGGCACGCAAGGACGGCGGCAAGGTCGACGGCGAAGAGGTCGAAGAGCGCGCTGACCGCAAGCCGCGCAAGGCCCAGAACATCGGCACCCAATACGAGAACCGGGATGTCAAGGAAGCCAACGAGGACCGCGCTGGCCAGAAACAGGACGGCGGGATGAAGAAGGGGGGCGCAGCCAAGGCGACCGGCGGCGCTGTCGACACCTCGCCGCGCCCGAAGCCCCGGCCCAAGAACCTCGGTGCGACTGATCTGGACCCGGAAATCGGTTCGTCCGAAATGGATGGAAGCCCGGACGAAGATACCGGCTACAAGCGCGGCGGCGAAGTCAAGCACGCCAAGGACTGCACCTGCCGCAAGTGCGGCGGTCGGGTCGAACGCAAGAACGGCGGGCGCACCGGAAAGACCAATATCAACATCATCATCTCGCCCCAGCACGGCAAGGAACCCGAGGCGGCAGCCGCACCCCCGGCCCCGCCGATGGGTGCCATGCCTCCGCGTCCCCCGATGATGCCGCCGGGGCCGCCGCCGATGCCCCCGGGCCCGCCCATGGGCGCTGGCGCACCGCCTCCGATGATGCACCCCCCGATGATGCCGCCCCCGGGGCCGCCCGGCATGCCGCCCGGCATGCCGCCCGGACCCCCGCCCATGATGGCCCGCAAGGCCGGGGGCAAGGTCTACCCGCACATGACTGCCGGGGCAGAGGGCGGTCTGGGCCGTCTGCAGAAAATGAAGGCATACGGCTCCAAAGCCTGAGAGCGTACCGATTTGGAGCCCAACCCCGGGCGCGCTATCCCCCTAGCGCGCCCGGGCATCTGTTTTGGAGGCCTGCATGGCGATCTACACCGTCGGAAATCACTTTGAGAAACTACTGCGCGAGGCCGTGCTTGAGCGACTGAACGACCGAAAGGAAGCCATGGCGTCAGGCGTCATCACGTCGTACGAGGAATACAAATATCAAGCCGGGGCAATCCAGAGCCTGAAAGACGTCCTCGATATATGCGACGATGTAGCCTCCACGGTTTCGGAACTCTTGAAATAGCTATTGACCGCCCCAACCTGTTGCGGCACACTGGGGTCCTCTCAGGCTATATATGGAGTTACAATGCCACATCTTGAGATGGCGCATGATGTCGACCCGAGGCAGACGATCCTCGACGCAATCGGGGACCTGTCCAACTTCGAGTTGTTCCACAATCAGGTTCTGCTTGCCACCTACATCCGCCCGGCCAAGGCCAAATCCGGCCTGATCCTCACCGACGACGCGCGGGAGGAGGACAAGTATCAGGGCAAGATCGGTCTGCTGGTCAAGATGGGGCCCCAAGCTCTCGTCGCGTCCGAAAACTGGTTCACAGGCCTGACCTTTACCCCCGGCAAGGACTGGCTGCTCTATCGCCCGTCGGACGGCTGGGGCTGCAGCGTCAATCGCGTCTCGTGCCGTGTCCTCGACGACATCCTCGTCCGGGGCCGGGTCGAGCACCCCGACACCTTCTACTGAGGAGCCAGCACATGGCGGATAAGGATGACGACGACCTGATCGACAAGGACGAGCTTGAAGAGCTTGACGTTGCCGTGGATCAGGACGAGGAGCCCGAGAAGGAAGAGACGGCCCCTGCTGCCCCGGACGACGGGATCGAGGCCCTGAAACGTCAGCTGGCGGCAGAGCGCACGGCACGCCAAGAGGCGGAGCGCCGGGCACAGGCCGCCGTGGTCGAGGCCCACGAGGCCAAGCTGGAAGTGGATGACACCAACCTGCAGCTGGTCAACACCGCCATCGACACCCTGACCAACGACATGGCAGCGCTGAAGCACAACTATGCCCAAGCCATGGCCGATCAGGACTTCGGGCGCGCCGCCGACATCAATGCCCAGATCAGCGAACAGGCCGGAAACCTGCATCAGCTGAAGCTGGGCCGCGATGCCATGTTGCAGCAACCCAAGCGGCAGGCCCCGGCCCCGGCTCCCGCCGGAGACCCGGTCGAGAGCTTTGCCTCGCGGCTGTCGCCGAAGTCGGCAGAGTGGATCAGGGCGCATCCAGACTGCATCACCAACCCGGCGCTGAACAGCAAGATGCTGCTGGCACATGCCGTGGCGGTTGACGACGGCCTCGTCGTCGATACTCCGGCCTACTTCGCCGCCATCGAAAAGCGGTTGGGCTTCACCTCGGACGAGGCCCCTGACGCCAGCCCGCTGTCGGAAGCCGCCGAGCCCACCAAGAAGCGCGAGGCCGCGCCTGCAGCCGCCCCGGTCAGCCGGAGCGAGGAACCGACGCGCCGCGACAACGTCGTTCGGCTGACGCGCGAGGAGCGCGAAATCGCCGAGAGCATCAACATGTCGCCCGAGGAGTATGCCAAGCAGAAACTCCGGCTGATCAAGGAAGGACGGATTGGACGATGACCCCGCAGACCCCGAACCCCAATCGCCCGGCGTCGCCGCGCCCCGACGCCCCCGAAGCCCGGGAACTCAGCCCGCTGGAACGCGCCGAACTGCGTGCCGCCGAACTGCGTGAGCACGGCAACAACGATATCGACGACACGGTCGACGAGTTCTATATCAACCCCAACATGATCCCCGAGGGCTGGGTCTATGAGTGGAAGCGCCGGTCGGTGCTTGGCTTTGAAGACCCATCGGATCAGGTCAACCTGCAGCGCCGGGGCTGGGAACCCGTGCCGAAATCGCGGCACCCCGAGCTGATGCCCGCAGGCTACACCGGCAACGAAGTGCTGCGGAAGGGTCTGGTGCTGATGGAACGCCCGAAGGTCATCTCGCAAGAGGCCCGCGACCGCGAGCTGCAGAAGGCCCGGGCGCAGGTGCGGACCAAGGAAGAACAGTTGACCACGGCACCGCCCGGTCAGCTGCAGCGGCACGACAGCACTGGAAAGTCGCTGGTCGCCGTCAAGAAGGGGTACGAAGCTATCCCCATCGCCGACAGCTGATCGAAAATCAGCAGGGACAGGCAACGAAGAGGGGGCGGAAACGTCCCCTCTTTACTATTTCCGTCAGCGGTGTATTATCGCCGTCATAAGCTCCCCCCGGCGCGGGAGTTTCACTGTATCCCCGCTTTCCGACCTCGCCCCGGTGCGCGATGTGGAAGCTCCTGATGAAGGAGATTTCCGACATGGCGAACATTTCCGCGCCTTTCGGTTTCCGCCGCATCAAGGGCACGGGCTCGGCCCCGACCTTTGAGCACTCTGTCCGCAAGATCGCGGCAGGTAACGCCACCCCGATTTTCTGGGGTGACGCCGTCATTCCCCTTGCTACCGGTTACATCGCCCAAGCGACAGCCTCGACTGTCCGCATGGAAGGCATCTTCGCCGGGTGCAAGTACCTGTCTACTTCGCAGAAGCGCACCGTCTGGTCGAACTACTGGCCGGGTTCGGACGCAACCGGCGATGTCGAGGCCTACATCATCGACGATCCGAACGCCCAGTTCATCGTGCAGGCGACAGGTGCCGCTGCCGTCGGCTTTGCCAACATCGGTGAGTACATCAACCTCGCCGTCGGTACCGGCAGCACGGCCACGGGCCTGAGCGGGATGTCGGTCGATCAGGCCACTCTCGCTACCACCGTCACCCTGCCTTTCATCATCCGTGGTCTGGTGGACAACCCGCCCGGCGTGAACGGTACCGACTTCACTTCGCAGTTCAACCAAGTGATCGTCGGCTTCAACAACGCCTCGACCCGCACCAACGGTGCTGGCCCGGTCGGCATCGCGTAAGGAGCAAGCACCATGGCCGTCAATCTCGCCGCAATCAAAGACCTGCTCCTCCCCGGCCTCCGTGGCATCGAGGGGAAATACGAGCAAATCCCGACGCAGTACGACAAGATTTTCACCAAGCACAAGTCCAAGATGGCGCTTGAGCGTACCGCTGAAATGCGGTTCCTCGGGCTGGCCCAGCTGAAGACCGAAGGCGGTCAGACCTCCTTCGACAACGGTGCCGGTGAACGCTTCGTCTACAACCAAGAGCACATCGAAGTTGGTCTGGGGTATTCGATCACCCGCAAGGCCATCGACGACAACCTCTACAAGTCGCAGTTCGCCCCGTCGAACCTCGGCCTCGTGGAGAGCTTCGCCCAGACCAAGGAAATCTACGCCGTCAACGTGCTGAACACGGCGACGACCTACAACGCCTCGGTCGGCGGCGACGGCAAGGCGCTCTGCGCCACTGACCACCCCATCGACGGTACCACCGTCGCGAACCGCCCCTCGGTCGACACCGACCTGAACGAGGCCTCGCTGCTGAACGGGATGATCAGCGTCCGCACCAACTTCCGCGATCAGGCTGGCCTGAAAATCTTCGCCCGCGCCCGGAAGCTGGTTGTGCCGCCGACGCAGGAACCGACCGCGATCCGCCTGACCAAGACGGAACTGCGCCCGGGCACTGCCGACAACGACGTCAACGCGATCCTGTCGACTTCGGGCGGTCTGTCGGAAAGCTATGTGGTCAACGACTATCTGACCAACGCCAACAACTGGTTCCTGCTGACGAACATCGACGGCCTCGCCTACATGTCACGTGTTTCCTTTGAAACTGATATGCTTCCCGACTTTATCACAGACAACCTGCTGGTGAAGGGGTACGAGCGCTACTCGTTCAGCTACTACAACTGGCGGTCTATCTGGGGCTCGTTCCCGGGTTAACCCCTTGATTTCACTGTAGAGGGGCCGTTCGCGGCCCCTCTGCGTCTAGGGACGAACTGCCTGTCCGACCGACCTAGCGGACGCTGCACAGACTGACAGGCGTAACCGTGCAGGAGACCTAAAATGTCGAATACGACCTTCACCGGCCCGATCCGTTCGGGTACCATCTTCTCGACCACCGGCACAACTCTGGGGCGCAACGTCAAGAACCTTGGCTATGTCCCGTTGGTGCAGCAAGTCGCCGTGACACAGGCCGGTTCCGCCGCTGCGCTGGCGACCAACATTGTGCTGCCCGCCGGTTCCGTCATCATCGGCATCCGCCTCTACGTCACGGCGGCGTGGTCTGGTGCTGCCTCGACGTTCAACATCGGCACCTCGGTCGCCGCGACTGAACTGGCCGTGGCCGCCGACAACACCGCCATCGCCATCGGCCCGGTGAACGTCACCCCGGGCACCAACGCCACCCGCACCGGCCTCTGGATCAACACCGGCACTACCGACGTGCGCCTGTGGCTGCTGTCGGCCAACACCGGCACCGGCACCGGCACGCTGGTGGTTCATTACGGTCAGGCCGTGGCCGCGAGCTGATAGGAGTACCCGGATATGCAAGCGAAAACCGTCGTGGTGGGCCCGAACGCAGCGGGTACTTTCTCCCAGTGGGTGCGGTTTGACGACTTCGCCCCGGGTCAAATCGGCTTCCAGTGCACGGTGTCAGGTACTGTCACCTACACCGTGCAGACGACCTTTGACGACCCGAACGACCCGAAGTTCCCGGTCGCCACCGGGTCCATGACATGGGTGGACAGCTCCGACACCAACGTCGTCGGGGCCTCGGCCACCAAGCAGTCGAACTTCATGTTCGCCCCGAAATACGCCCGCATCTCGCTGACGGCAGGCACTGGCTCTGTCACTGCCACCTTCCTGCAATCCAGCAACGGGCCTGCCTGATATGCCGGGGCTCGCCGGGGCTGCCGGTCTCAATGTTGGTGTAACCGGTATCAGCATCGGGTCAGGCCTGTCCGAGGGGGCAGGCCTATCTCCCCCTGCCCCCGGAAACGGCGGTGGGTCGCTTGCAGCAACGGCAAACCAAACCTCAGTGACCTATAACGGCGTCACGTTCAATTTCAACACTGCTGTTCCTGTAGGGCAATTCGTGACGGGGGAACCGTTCGTTCTTTCCACAAGCGCCTTCCAGATCACCAGTACAAGCCCTGCATCTGCCGACAGGGATGCAAACAGCTTTGTCGGTCATGGGATGATGCGTGATCCCTACATTACAACCACGCAGGGTTTTGATGCCTATATCGGCAACGGCGCGGGGAATGGCGGCGGCGCTGTCGGTGCAGGAATGGCAGCCACACCGACAACTTACAGCGCCGCCCTGAACGTTGATCCTGCGATAAACGGGGCAATCGCGATCAGCTCCGGGTCGAACACAAGTTTCGTCAAATCCGTGCGATTGGGGACTGCAACCAACCCATATTACTGGCAGTGTATTCAGAAATACGTCCCGCTTCACGTCCTGTCGGCTGCGCCCTACGCGGACGCATATCCGCCATCGCCCTCGGCGCTGACCAAAACCATGTGGCGCAAGTCTCAGATCAACACAAACGCCCTGCGGTCTGTCGCCATGCCGGGGAGTTTCACTGATACCTTTGCCAGCGCATCGGCAAAGGTGCCCGCCGACCTCGGCCTTTACGGATCATCCGGCGAACTGCTGCGCCGGTTCCGGCTGGACGTTGCGACAGGCGGTTCCACGACCAATTACTCATCGGATGTTGCCCAGTGGTATGCGCGACTGATGACGCTCATGCACTCGTCGGCCTTGGCGTCAAACGACCGTGCAACCCTTATGGATATGGTAGTGCGGTTCGGCATCCAAATTCACGGGCTTACCACGCGCGGCTGGGGTGTTCTGATCAGCGGGAATATCGGCGGGGCCGGACAGCAGGCAGCTATCCAATCTTGGCTCTATATGGCCGCGTTCCTGCTTTCCGACAGCACCCTTCTTGCCGCCGCCCGTGCCATGAAAAGCGGCCTTGCCGAACCTTTCCAATGGGGAAGCAGTTCGTTGGTCGGGTTCCCTTCCACAGAGGCGAATGGTTACTCCAACCAGACTTGGTTTGACGAGCAGATCGGTGAACCGTTCATTCTGGCGAACGATTACGCTAGCCAGCTTGCAAACAACTATGGGAACATTGCGGCCTTTGCTTCGTCTTGGGAACATATCCCGCTGCTGATGCTGCAAAACGGCCCCGGTGGGATAACGGGGGCGCAAGCCTTGCTTAAAGGCGGGGCGTTCAATACGACCAATCAGGCCGCTGTCTCCATCGCGCACCTGTCAAAATATCGCAAGTGGTCGCCCTACGTCATGGCGGCGTGGTCGCCCGGCACGGTTTGGGCAGACCTGTATGACACCTCGATGCCGCTTTCCGGCCTGACAGCGTGGACGGGTCGGCCAGAACAACTGCCATTCGGTGAACCGGCTGCATCGTCGTATGACGATGACTTTTTCACGGCTGGGTCGGGGTCGGTCAGTTGGAACATTTCCGCCTATCAGTATGCCACTGAAACAGTCACCAGCCGCGATTTCCGGCACTCGCTTGACGGGTATCAGTGGGTTGAAACACTGGGGGTCGCCGCGTCTGGGTCCAAGTCTGGGCTGATAAGTGGCGCGCCGCATTGGTGCGGCCTGCGGCAAAACTCTGCTTCTGGTAGCGGATTGTGGTCTGCAAACTTTCCGTATGCCAGCCCGATCACCAGCGGGACGGATCGCGGCAAATGCACCCCGACAGGCACTCCGTCAAACTCTGCACCGGCCTTCACAACCAACCCGGTCATTGTCGTCAGACAGCATCCCGGCTGGGGTTACAAGGTATGGACGCCCGCCAGTGGAACGCTTGGCGTTGAGGACACTGAAATCGCCTGCGGTGTAGGTTACAGTTCTGGATATCCGGCCCCGGCATACAGTTATCAGTGGCGGAGGAACGGCACCGACATTGGCGGTGCCACATCGAAGGTATATAACCGAGTTGCAGCGGACGCCTCGACAAATCTGACCTGTTTCATCACGGCAACCAACGGCAGCGGGTCGGCTACCTATACAACTGCGGCAGTTACATGTCCCGCCCTGACGACTGTTCCGGCAGGAACGCTGATCGACACGAACTTCCGTGGCAACTTCGTCATCGACTATGAAACGGAATGGAATAACACTGTAAGCCCGCAAGGCGCGACGAAAGTCCACCTTCCTACCGAAACCCTAGCCCAATATGTAACCGGGGCGGATCGTGGGATGATACTTTGCGACAAGACCGGCGCGTATCCCGCACTGAAGATACCGATGTCACGCGCCGCCGTAGCTGGTCAGCAATATCGGGTTATCGCACAGCTTGTATCGAACATTCGCTATGGGTATGGCGCGGAAGCGTGGGACGCCCTCGGGAAATTCTTCGTCTTTAACGGAAATAACTCCGTAACCTACCACCAGACCAATATATCGCAGGGATCACCAAGCGTGGTCGATATCGACGCAACGTTCACGGTGGGTGCCGGAGAAACTTTCTTGAACCTTGTGGTGTGGTGGACGGTAGACACCCCGTCCGGGGGAATATCTCCCGGCGACATATTCCTCACTAAACTAAAACTCTACGCCTATCCGTGACGGTTCGGGCGACTGTCCCGCAGTAATCCGCTGCCAAGGGGGCCAAGAAAGGGGCTGGTGCCGCCGCTGATCCGCCCGATGGTGGACTTCTTCTACCGTTGGATCGCTGGTAGCAAGATGTGGTACCCGACCGCAGGCAACACCTTCTACAACGAGATTTATGGTCGGGGCGGCTCTGGTAACGTCTTTATCCGCCAGCTCTGGCGCGCAAATGCCGTCGCCCAGTCTTCCGCCCCACCGACGAAACACAAGGCCTTTCCGCTTCCGAACGGGAAGCGTATAGTGGTCACCAACCAAGGTGTCAGAATGTTCTAGTCCACATGAGCTCATCGCGTCAGATCATCCCCTTTCCGCCCGAGACGCCGGAGCCTACGCCCCGGCAGATCAAGCATTGGATGACGGCGGTGACGACCTTCCTGCGGACCCTGCCGCAACGCGAAGCGGGCGAGGGGGCTGCTGTTCTCCTCGCCAGCCTGACATCGGATGCCAAGGCCCAGATCGACGGTATCCTGATGTACGACACCAACGCCGGGAACCCGGTGGTCTCCAAGAACGGGGCATGGGTGTCCTTGAGTGGCGGCGGAGGTAGTATAACCGTCGCGGCCAACTCTATCCTTGGCAACAACACCGGGGCCCCGGCGTCCCCCATGTCCTTGTCGGCTACCCAAGCGACAGCCATGCTGAACCCCTTCACCAGCGCGCTGAAGGGGCTCACTCCGGCCAGCAGCGGCGGCACGACGAACTTTCTGCGGGCCGACGGGTCTTGGGTAGCCCCGCCCGGCGGGGTCTCGGATGGCGATAAAGGCGACATCACCGTTTCCGGGGGTGGCACAGTTTGGTCTATTGATGCCGGTGTCGTGACGCTGGCGCAGATGGCCAACGTCGCCACAGGGACCGTCTTCTATCGCAAGACGGCTGCGACCGGGGCCCCCGAGGTTCAGACGCTTGCCACCCTGAAGACCGACCTTGGGCTGTCCGGCACGAACACAGGCGACCAGACCATCACGCTAACCGGCGATGTAACGGGCAGCGGCACCGGGTCCTTTGCCGCCGCTATAGCCGCCGGGGCCGTGACCCTCGCCAAGATGGCCAGCTTGGCGGCAAACTCCATCATGGGGAACAACACCGGATCGGCGGCGACCCCGATTGCTTTGACCGCGACCCAAGCGACGGCCATGCTGGACGCTTTCACCAGCGTCGCGAAGGGCCTAGCCCCGGCCTCCGGTGGGGGCACTGCCAACTTCTTGCGCGCCGATGGTACTTGGGCTGCGCCTGCTGGCGGCGGCGGTTACACTTCACCCCTCTGGAGCCAGCTCGGATGATCATTCTCGATACCACCTCCACGATCCTGCGGGTGACGACGTCCTCGACCTCGGCATTGGATGTCACGTTCAGCGGCACCGACTTCACCTCGTCGTCGGCCACGGCGGTCGGCAGCAACACGGCCATCAGCACGGCCACCACCACGACCATCGTACCCGCTCCGGCGGCGAGTACCCAGCGCGGGGTCCAGACCCTGGTCCTGCGGA
>Ga0213919_1000873_pt1 | contig 12124 bp, 16 predicted proteins | sample McNCre317MG_FD_161056 | JGI IMG/M metagenome (GOLD analysis project Ga0213919, IMG submission 161056) | Freshwater microbial communities from McNutts Creek, Athens, Georgia, United States - 3-17 MG | ecosystem: Environmental > Aquatic > Freshwater > Creek | place: USA: Georgia | collected... | reverse complement strand
GTAGTAATTCCGGCAACGGCAGACGACAAGTCCGTAACATGGAGCACCAGCGACGGCGACACGGCAAGCGTTAACGCTTCCACCGGCGAAGTTACCGGCGTAGCGGAAGGCACGGCGACGATCACAGCGACGACCACCGACGGCAGCTTTACGGACACTTGCACCGTAACAGTAACGGCGGCGCCCGTAGGCTGATACGATCAATTAAACAAAATCACATCACGGCGGAGGCTAACAACCGGCCTCCGCTTTACTGAAAGGGGATAATATGGGACAGATTTATTTAAATATTTACGCGGATAAGGAAAACCCGCAGGCGATCACGAAGACACTAACGGCCGAAGGCTACGACTTGCGGATGGGCACACTTGAGGATTTTATACAGCTTTTCGACCTGGAAAAGATGGAAGATCCGCAGGCGCTGGCAAAAATGATTTTAGGAGCGTATAACCAGCTAAAGGACCTTTTGCGGGACGTTTTCCACGGAGAACTAACCGAATCCGACTGGAGAGCCGTGCGCTTTTCTGATTTGCTTACAGTTGTAACGCAGATCGGCGGCGCCGTTCTGGAGCAGTTGAAGATCTTAAGCCGGGGAAACGCGCGCCGGGCGTGAATGACAACACGCCCATAGACGAAGTGCTTTTTGATATGACCGTTTCGCTTTGCGACCGTTTCCCGGCGCTTACACCGTTAAGCATACGCCAGGCACCGGCCCGCGAAGTTTTCACAATGGTAGTACGTTATAATAAGCACGCGAAAAAAGAGAAAAAGAACACCACGAAAGACGGAAAGCGCATAGTAAGGCGCCCGGCTTCCGATTCATGGTTTTAACTGATAAACGGAGGGAGGAAAAGCAATGCCCGCAGATAATACCACCACTACGAAATTTCGCGTGGATATTTCGGACCTAAAGAAAGGCATACAGGACGCGAACCGCGAAATAAAGCTAGCTAATTCGGAGTTTAAAGCAGCTTCGGCCGGTATGGATAACTGGGCGAAGAGCGCCGACGGCGTAAGCGCTAAAATTTCGAGCCTTGAAAAGACACTAGGCGCGCAAAAAAAAGTGCTGGAGCTTTACGAAGCAGAGCTTGAAAGCGTTAAAAAGGAATACGGCGAAAACAGCAAAGAAGCGCAGGAAATGCAAATAAAGCTGAACAACCAACAGGCAGCCGTAAACGCAACGCAGAAAGAACTTTCGAAATACAAGGACACGCTAAGCACCCTCCAGGCGGCAGAAGAAGCCGCAGCGGATGGAGCCGCAGACCAGGCGAAAGAAACCGGCAAGCTGGGCGACAGCCTGAAGGACGCCGAAAAGGACGCGAAGGACGCAAGCGAAGGCTTTACGGTTATGAAGGGCGTGCTTGCCGATCTGGCAGCCACCGCTATAAAAAGCGTTGTTTCCGGGCTGAAGGATATCGGCAAAGAGGCTATGAACGCCTGGAAGAGCTACGACGACGGCATAGACACCATTATAAAGGCGACCGGAGCCACCGGCGACGCAGTAGCGGCTTTCGAAGAATCCTTTATAAATGTTTCTAAGCGCATAGTAGGCGACAGCGGCACCATCGGCGCAGCTATTGGAGAAATAAATACACGCTTCGGCTATACCGGCCAGGAACTGGAAGACGCCACCGTCGCTTTTTTGCAGTTTTCGGAGATCACCGGAAGCGACGCCGTAGGAGCCGTCCAGAACGTAAGCAAGGCACTAAAGGCCGCCGGCGCTGATTCAAGCGAATATGCCAGCGTACTGGACGCGCTGGCCATTGCCGGGCAGGCTTCCGGCGTTTCCGTTGATAAAATAGCGGATGGGCTGAACAAATACGGAGCACAAACCAGGGCGCTGGGCCTGGATATGGAGGAAGTCGTCGCGCTTTTCGCACAATTCGAACTTGCCGGCGTTAACACCGAAACCGCACTAGCAGGCATTACGAAAGCGGCGTCCAACTGGCAGAAAGAGGGCAAAAACGCTGCCGACGAATTCAAGCAAACTATTAAAGTTATAAATTCCTGGAGCACGACCGCAGCCACAGAAAAGGCTATTGAAGTTTTCGGAACGAAGGCAGGCCCGGAGCTTGCCGACGCGATCAAAAGCGGGCGCTTCGCGTTTGATGATTTCACGGAGACCGTAAAGAACAGCGCCGGAACCGTTGAACGTACTTTCGAAGAGACGCAGGACGCGCCCGACAAGCTGGCGCTTTCCATTCAAAGCTTAAAAACGGATTTAGCGCAGACGACAAACGAAGTTATGCAGGAGTTAGCGCCGGAGCTTGAAGACGCTTTGAAAGAGATTTCGAAGATCCTGAAAAACGACGTTATACCGGCCGTAAAGAACTTTATACAGTTCATTCTTAAGAACAAAACGCCGATCATTACCGCTATAGGCAGCATTACAGCCGGCCTTGTTGCAATGAAAGTCGCCGGAGCTTTGGGCGCGATCATAAGCAGCTTTAAGGCGTTTAAAGCCGCGCAGGATGGAGCAACGGCCAGCCAATGGCTACTTAACGCGGCTATGAACGCAAACCCCATAGGGCTTATTATAGGCGCGATAACGGCGCTAGTAGCGGCTTTCGCGATCCTTTGGAACAACTGCGAGGGCTTCCGCGAATTCTGGGTAACGCTTTGGGAGATGATAAAAGACGCCGCCGGAGCAGCCTGGGACGCAATAGTCGGCTTTTTTACGGGTGCCTGGGACGCGATCACAACCGCATTTACGGGGGCCGGCCAGTGGTTTAGCGACCGCTGGGAGGATATAAAGACAGCTTTCACGGGCGTAGCTGACTGGTTCTCCGGTATTTTTAGCGGCGCCTGGGATAAGATCAAAGAAGTCTTCGGAAGTATAGGCGAATGGTTTGACAAGCGCTGGACCGATATACAAAACGTATTCCGGAATATCGGCACATGGTTTTATAACGTTTTCACCGGAGCGAAGGAAAAAATAAACCAGGCTTTCTCCGGCGTTGTTGAAGTTGTTAAGAAGCCCATAAACTGGATTATTGACGGTATTAACTGGTTTATTCGCGGCCTAAACAAAATCAAAATACCCGACTGGGTACCGAAGCTAGGCGGCTACGGAATTAACATTCCTGAAATTCCGAACCTTGCAAGCGGCGGCGTACTGGCACGCGGGCAAATAGGACTTCTGGAGGGCGACGGCGCCGAAGCCGTAGTGCCACTGGAGAATAACAGAAGATGGATCGCGGCAACCGCGCGCGACCTGAAGGCAGCGCTACAGGGCGAAGGCATGATAAGCGGGCGCGGCGGCGTGAATAACTATTATAGCTACACGCAGAACAACACCAGCCCGAAAGCGCTTTCGCGGCTTGAGATTTACCGCCAGACTAAGAACCAGCTGGCATTTGCGAAGGGAGGCGGGAACGCATGAGCTTAAAGCTTAAGATCATAAACAAGTACGGCCAAAGCATCACGCTTACGCAGAACAAAGCTTTTTCCGTTGCGCAAGTGACGGGATTAACACCACCGCCGGCCACGATCAACACGGCGCCCATAGCAACGAAAGACGGTTCGCTTTTTAATAGCGCGTTTCTGGAAAACAGAAACATAGTTATTTTACTTTACCCGACGGGAGCACCGGAGGCGGAGCGCGTAAACTTGTATAAATACCTGAAGGCGAAGCAGCCGATCCGGTTAGAGCTTACCACGAAAAGCCGCGCCGTATATATTGACGGCTACATAGAAAGCCTTGAGGGCGATTTGTACGAGAACCCGCAGAGCTTGCAGGCGAGCGTAATATGCCCCGATCCTTACTTTAAAGCCATAACGCCCATTGTAAAGAACTTCGCGAGCGCTTCCGAAGAGATCACCAACACCAGCGACGAAGAAAGCGGCGCGGTTTTCGAGATCACCGCGAGCGGAGCAGCTGAAAACCCGACGATCTCAAACGACACGACCGGCGAAAGCTTTACTTTTACGTATGAGCTACAGGCAGGCGACAAAGTAACGCTAAACACCAGACGCGGCGAAAAAGCCTTGACGCTTACCAGGAACGGGACCACAACCAACATTTTAAACGCCATGGCACCGTCCAGCCGCTGGCTTACCATTCTGCCGGGAGCGAATACGCTTTCATATACCGCAGCGACCGGAAGCGCGAATTTAGCGCTTAAGATGACGCTTGAACCCATTTTCGAAGGCATTTAAGGCCGGGAGGGCTTCGCATGGAGTTTTATATTTTAAATTCCGATTTCGAGATTATAGCGGCGCTGGACACGTTTAAAAGCGCGATTTGGACGCGCCGCTTTTACGAAGCCGGAGACTTTGAGATCTACGCACCGGCTAACCAGATCACGCTTGCGCTTCTGGTTGAAGGCCGAATCGTAGTTCGCGCGGATAAACAGGAACAAGCCGGCATTATTGAAACCGTGAAAGTTACCACCAGCGCCGAAGAAGGCGACTACATACTCGCCAGCGGCCACACATTGCAAGCCGTTCTAAACAGGCGTATTGTCTGGAAGCAGACCACGCTAACAGGAAACCCGGAGAAAGTTGTGCGCCGCCTGATAACCGAAAACTTAATAGAGGCAGAGGAAAACAAGCGTATTATAGCGCAGATGACGCTTGCAGCGCCCGCCGGCATTGCCGGAACCATGAAAGCGCAGTATACAGGCGACAACATAGGCGAAATAGTAAGCGGCATTTGCAAGGAAAACCGAATCGGCTACAAGGTAGACTTTAGCTTAAACGCGAAGACCTTTACTTTTTCGCTTTATGAGGGCACAGACCGCACCTTTAACCAGAATATAGTGCCATTTGTTGTATTTTCCGCTGACTTCGACAACCTTTTAAGCACCGACTACACCGAAGACGGCAGCGGGCATAAAAACGTTATACAAGTAGCAGGAGAGGGCGAAGGAACGGCCCGCCAGAAAGTAACCGTTGCTACAACGAACCTGGGAGGACTGGCGCGGAAAGAAGCATTTGCAGACGCGCGCGATCTTTCGAGCAATTCCGGAGAGTTTACCGCGCTAACATACGCGCAGCTTTTGGAGCAGCGCGGAGCGCAGGCACTGGCCGAAGCCAGAATACTGGAGGGCATGGAGAGCGAGATCGCGGCCAACTATTCAAGCTTTCAGATAGACCGCGACTTTTTCCTGGGCGACCTTGTAGAGATCATAGACCAATACGGCCACGAGATGACACCACGAGTTATTGAAATAATAGAGAGCCAGGACGAAACCGGCTACACCTGCATCCCGACATTTGCAAACGACGAAACATAAGGGAGCAGGAACAACACACGGCGCACCCGCACCGCGCAAAAGCGGATGCGTAACCCCCATATTTTCCCGAAAGGACCAGAAGAACCGGAGCGACCACCACCGCCCCGGCTCTTCTGTTTTTTTCGCAAGACACAGCGAAGCGGCCGCCTATACAGACAGCCGCCCCGCCGGTTTTTCACACACAAATAGTAAAAGAGAATTCATGCCCAAACATGACACCATTATTATAGCAGAAAAGCCAGGCAGAATCAAGCCCGCGCGACGTTTTGAAAAAAGTTAAAAAATATTTACAAAACCTATTGACAAGTAAAGAAAACTATGCTAAAATGACATTGTAACAAAGAAAAGCACACAAAAAACACAGTAAAGGAGCAAAGCACATGAAAAAGATTAAAGTATATAGCAAAGTAGGTAATTTTAAGGAGCAACTGATCACTACTTGCAGAACTGAAGAAGAGGCCCGCCGGATTATTGAAAGATATGAGCGGCAAGACAGATACGAGCGCGACGTTGAAGGCTACGGCTTCCCTTACGGAATGCCCGAATATTTCGCACAATAACACCACACCCGCCCCGGAGGAACGAAGGCAGAAAGGCCACAACATGACGACAGCATTTGAAGCAGCAAAGAAGGACGCACGACGCCGCATAATTACAGTAGTAGCACAGAAGGCAGCGGAGGCTTACAACACCGCAAAGACGACCACGGACGACCAGGAGAAGAAGGAAGCCCGCGAGACATTCCGCAAGATCGAAGCAGACGTAAACGCCGCCGGCGGTATGTATAAAACAGTTTTTTCTCTGATTTTCCACCAGATCCGCACGGGCAACGCTTACGTTGATATTTCGGAGCCGTTTATGTATTCCGGCCACGAAGAAGAGCTTATAAACGCGTTTAGAGAATACGGCATTTTTTACTTTAGCTTTTCGAGCCAATGGAGCAACGCAGGGCGCAGCGCTTACGCTTTTAAGCAGATGGGCGCAACCGTTGAAAACCTGATAGAAGTATATACAGGGCAGGAAACATACGACGGCCAGAAGGAAAAAGCACCGGCTTATATTTTCCGCGTTAACTGAAGAAAGGAGAACTAAACACATGACCAGAACAGAACACGCAAGCTTACGAGCGATCAAAGACGCACTACAGGACCACAGACTTACAACGGAGCAGCGCAACGGCTTAACGGACGCGCTGGAAACGTTGCGCGGCTACTACGCCGCCAGGGAAGTAGAACAGACACTCGAAACCCTGATAGGCGAACTTTATAAGCCGCATTTCGGAACGGCGCAGACACCGGAGCAGGAAGCATACAACACGGCGATCCGCGACGCGCTTAAGATCATTAAAGACAGAAAGGAGGGAATCGCATGAAAAACCCCGAAGCATTAAAGCAGGCAATGAGAAACGGCGGAGTAAAGGCCAGAGTAACCACGCTGGCGGAGTTGCTGAAGTGCACACGCGTAACCGCAGGCCATAAGCTGAACGGTTCGGTGCCTTTTAAAGATTTCGAAATTGCAGAACTTGCGGAGTATTTCGGATGGACGCCGGAAGAAGTTTACCGGCTTTTCATTGAACGCTAGGAGGCGGCCAGGATGATAACACACACAACACTAAACAGCCGCGACGAATGGCTTGAAGCCAGAAAGCACAGTATAGGCGGAAGCGACGCGGCGGCCATTGTAGGCGCCAGCCCGTACAAAACAAATATAGCACTTTGGGAAGAAAAGACCGGCCGCCAGGCTTTCCCGGATATAAGCGACAAGGAAGCCGTAAGATATGGAGTTAACGCCGAAGAGCACCTGCGGGCGCTTTTCGCGCTGGATTTCCCCGAATACGAAGTATTTTACCAGCCTAACAACATTTGGAAAAATACCGAATACCCGTTCGCGCATTGCAGCCTTGACGGCTGGCTAACAGATCACGAAGGCCGCTTCGGCGTTTTGGAGATCAAAACAAGCACGATCCAGGGCGCGGCCATGAAGGCGAAATGGAACGGCAGAATCCCCGAAAACTACTATATACAGCTTTTGCACTATTTACTAGTTACCGGCGCCGACTTCGCTATACTGAAGGCTAAACTTATTTACCACATAGACGGCGAGACATTCGCGCAGATACGCCACTACAGAATCGACCGCGAGGAAGTAAGCGCGGACCTGGACTTTCTGGAGGAAGCCGAAAGAGAATTCGCGGAGCACCTGAAGAACGACACGCCACCGGCGCTTACATTGCCGGAAATTTGAAGGGAGAATATAACAACATGACAGATTTACACGTTACGCCATACGACCTGCCGGCCCGAATTGATTTTAATTTCGAAGAGCTTAAGGCAGAGATCGAGGAAAAGGCGAAAAGTTATTCGCTATGTGTTTACACGGAAGACACTGTAAAACTTGCGAAAGAAGACCGCGCTACACTGAACCGCTTAAAAAAGGCGCTGAACGACGAGAGGATCCGACGCGAGAAAGAATATAACGCGCCGTTTCTGGAGTTTAAAAACAAGGTAAACGAGCTTATAGCGATCATTGACAAGCCGGTCGGCATTATTGACGCGCAGGTAAAAGGCTTCGAAGAAGCGCAGCGGCAGGCGAAGGCCGACGAAATAGCGCGCTGGTTTACCGCAAACCGCGCAGCAATGGGCGCCCCGCTTTGGCTGGAGCTGAAGAGGATCGCAAAACCGCAATGGGCCAACGCTTCCGTTAAAACGGCCGCCATTTTCGAAGAGATCAACGCCACCGTTGCGAAGATCAACGCAGACATTGAAACTATAAACGCGCTTCCTGGCTTTTCGTATGAAGCTATGACGGAGTACACCAGAACGCTAGACCTTGCGGCCGCTATAGCTGAAGGACAGCGCCAGGCGGAGATCCAGAAGCGCAAAAAAGAGATGGAGGACGCCAGGAAGGCCGAAGAAGAGCGCCGGAAGGCAGCGGAGGAAGAGCGAAAAGCGCAGGAAGCCGCACAGAACGCGCTAAAAGCCGCAGAATCGGCAAAAACGCCCGAAGTGGAACAAATACCCACGGACGCACAAAAAACCGCGCCAGAGGCCGCACAGCGAGCCACAGAGGCAAAAGAAGCGCAACCGGCGGCGCGCTGGGTAGCATTTGAAGCATATTTGACCACAGAGCAGGCTTTCGCGCTTCGCGACTGGCTGAAGGGCCGCAAAATTCCGTTCAGATCACCGAAGAAGGGAGAATAAACACCATGGCAGTAAATAACAGTTTGACCAAACCGAAGACCACCGCACCCGCAAACGTTACGGAGTACGAAAGCAACGGCGAAATAGTGAAGCTTTCGCCCGAAACCATCCGCGCTTACCTGGTTAACGGAGGCGGCGAAGTAACGAATCAAGAAGTTATGATGTTTCTTTCGTTGTGCCGTTTCCAACACCTGAACCCATTTTTAAAAGAAGCCTATTTGATTAAATACGGCAATAACAGCCCCGCCACCATTGTAACCGGTAAGGACGTTTTTACAAAGCGCGCAAAGCGTAATCCTGGCTACGCAGGGAAGCAGGCGGGAATCATTGTAAAAGACAACGAAAGCGGCGAAGTATTCGAGCGCGAAGGCACCTTTTACCAGCCGGACGCCGAAAAGATCATAGGCGGCTGGGCAAAGGTTTATATTAAAGGCTACGAGCGCCCGGAGTACGCGGCCGTTTCATTTGACGAATACGCAGGCAGAACGAAAGACGGGAAGCTTAACAGCCAATGGAGCACGCGGCCGGCAACCATGATTAGAAAAGTAGCGCTTGTGCAGGCTTTGCGCGAGGCTTTCCCGGAAGACTATGCCGGCATGGTAAGCCCCGAAGAGATCCCCGCAGCGAACGGAGTAATTGACGACGCGGCGCCGATCATTAAAACGGGCGCCACGGCCACGGAAACGCCCGAAAACGGCGTTTTAACACCTGAAGCGGGCAATTTACCGACAGGAGCAGAAAACCCCGTAGAAACGCCCGAAAACGCGCTTTTTTCCTGAAGGGAGGCCAAAGCATGAATAGCGTAATACTTACCGGAAGGCTTACAAGAGATCCGCGCACAAGTTACAGCCAGGGAGCAGACCAAACCGCAATAACACGCTTTACGCTGGCAGTAAATAGACGCTTTGCGAAGGAAGGCGAACCAACGGCGGATTTTATAGAGTGCGTATGCTTTAAGAACCAGGCGGAGCACGCAAGCCGCTATTATAAGCAGGGAACAAAAATAGAAGTCAGAGGCCGAATCCAGACGGGCAGCTATATAAACAGGGACGGCCAGAAGGTTTATACCACGGAAGTGGTAATTGACGAAATGGACTTCGCGGAGAGCAAGGCCGCAGCCGATCAAAGCCGGAGCCAGGCACCACAGGCACCGGAACCGCAGGCAGCGCAGACACCCGCACCCGCACCGGCGCCGCAGATGACGCCGAAGCAGGCACGCGAAACCGGGCAATTTATGGCAATTCCGGACGAAGTGGAAGACTTCGGCCTTCCGTTTAACTAATGGGCTGGCAGTATAACCGGCGTAACAAATACGGCGCGCGAAAAGTAACGAAAAACGGGCTTATTTACGACAGTAAAAAAGAGGCCCGGCGCGCCGGTATTCTGGAAGCGCTGGAAAAGGCCGGAGCGATCACAGACCTGCGGCGGCAGGTTAAATACGTACTTATTCCGACGCAGCGAGAGCCGGACACAATAGGCCCGAAAGGCGGCAGAAAGCCCGGAAAAGTGATAGAACGCGAATGCTACTATCTGGCTGATTTCGTTTATACGATCACGGAGACGGGCGAAACGGTAATAGAGGACACAAAAGGCATACGCACGAAGGAATATATAATAAAGCGCAAGCTTATGCTGGAGCGCTACGGAATACGAATAAAAGAGCTATAGGAGGGCACCACATGAAGATTTATATTTCCGGCGCGATCACCGGGACAACAGACTATAAAGAGCGATTCGGAGACGCAGCGAAGAAGATCCGCGAGAACGGGCACGAAGCAATTAACCCCGTAGATTTACACGCCATTCTGAACCCCGAAACGACCACACACGGCCAGTATATGAGCGCGGCGCTCGGCCTTTTGTACGCTTGCGAAGCCGTTTACTTTTTACCCGGCTGGCAGCTTTCGAAGGGAGCAATGAAGGAACGCCACGCGGCCAGGAACGGCGGCCTGCTGATATTTGACAGCGCGGAGGACTTACCGCGCAGCTACTAGGAGGGCACAACATGAACAACGCCGAAACTTTACTAACCATTTTAGCTATAATTCTGCTGGTTTTAACGGCCGCATTTATACGCGGCGCAGATGACGACAGAAGAGACTAACACAGAAAGAGAGGGCACAACATGGCAAGACTTAATTTAGAGGCTAAAAACCAGCCGCAGGCGCTTATACTGGCGTATTTGGAGCAGAACGCAAGCGAATCCCTTGCGGAGCGTATAAACGCCGGCAAGCACGATTTACAAGACTGCTTCGACTACATACGGAACGAGGCACGAAAACAGGCCGTTAACGGAGTAGCGGCAATAGAAGACCGCCAGGTCTACGGCTGGGCCGTTCACTATTTCGAGGAAGACGGAAACCCCGGAGACGCGCCGACGGATGACGCGCCGAAAGCTTACGACGTAACCGGACCGAAGCCCGTGCGCATTGTACGCGAGGCGAAGCAGGAAGCACCGAAACCGGAGCAGCCGAAGAAGGAACCGAAGCCGAAGAAGGCAGAAGCGGAGCAGATCAACGGCCAGACTTCTATTTTTGACTTTCTGTAAGGGAGGCGCAAAGGATGAGCAGAAGAGCACCAGAGATCCCACGGCTATATGATAGAGCTTTACCGCTGGAGGAAATGAGAATCCCGGCAGCCGTAACGAAGTACGCGAAGAAGTACGCAAACGCTTTTAGCACAGTTTGGGCTTGCTACTTGCAGGAACACGACGGCGAGCTTATGGCCCGAACGTTCGCAATGAAGCAGACGAAGCGGCGCGGCTTGCAGATCCTGGAAGTAATGAGGGAGAAACCGGAGCACGACGTTATTTTAACGCGGCATATTTGGTTTACTTCCATGAACTGGCAAGCATGGTTTGCGGAAGAGAACGAGATCGTGCCAAACGACTGGAAAGGGGAATTTTACGAACAGCGGCCAAACTTCTGGCTTACGATCATAAACCCCGAAGCCGTCACGGCTTGCGAGCGCTTCCGCTTTTGCGGATGGAGACCGGGCCTCCCGCTTATGGACTACTTACGTATATACTTAAGTAGGCCCGGCGTTGAGTATTTCGGCAAAATGGGACTTATTCCGCGTAAAAGCTTATTGAACCAGGCGGAGAAAGACGGAAACTTTCGAAAGTGGCTTCGGAAGCTTTCTCCGGAGCAGATCAAAGCGGCGAACTACTACGGAGCAACGGCGACTTTGGCAGCGTATAAAGAGCGCAACGCGGATATAGAAGCCGTTTACAAGCGCCAGCATGAGCGCCGCCAGCTACGGGAACGCTTACGCTATTACGCAGGCCCGATCCTGAAGAGCTACAGCCCTGAACGCGTATTCGAATACTATAAAACGCTTGAAACGCGCCAGGCCCACGAATGGAGGGACTATTTAACCGCTTGCCAGTATTTGCGGCTGGATTTCAAAGACACCAAAATAGCATTTCCGAAGGAACTAAAGCGGATGCACGACGAACGAATCGCGCAAATGAGCGCACAGAAGGCCAGAGAGGACCAGGAGAAGCGCGCGGAAGTTTGGCGGAAGTTTGGAGAAGTGGCGGAAGCCTTAAAGCGTTTCGAGATCACCGGCGCCGGCTTCCTGATAACGATCCCGCAAAGCCCGGCTGACCTGATAACGGAAGGCGAAATTTTACACCACTGTGTCGGCCGGATGGACTACGACGCGAAAATGATAAAAGGCTATAGC
>Ga0213919_1000872_pt1 | contig 12125 bp, 16 predicted proteins | sample McNCre317MG_FD_161056 | JGI IMG/M metagenome (GOLD analysis project Ga0213919, IMG submission 161056) | Freshwater microbial communities from McNutts Creek, Athens, Georgia, United States - 3-17 MG | ecosystem: Environmental > Aquatic > Freshwater > Creek | place: USA: Georgia | collected... | reverse complement strand
ACTCTTGCTGCCGTGATCGATGGTGATGGTCGCCACCACGCCGGCGGTGCGCTGGAAGTCGAAGATGGCTTCCTGCAGCTGCGCATCCAGCACATTGCGGTCGGACACCACCAGCACGCTGTCGAAGATTTTGTGGTGCGCCGCATCATGCAGGTCGGCCAGAAAGTGGGCGGTCCAGGCGATGGAGTTGGTCTTGCCGGAGCCGGCGGAATGCTGAATCAGGTATTCCGGATAGCTCGGCAAGCTCATGCTTCTTCCTCGTCTCGTTGTGGCGCTTGGAGCATCTGGCTCCATTCGTGGAGTTTTTCGGCGAGCAGCGCTTTGGGGATCATGCGGGTTTCGTATTGGGCGACCATCGCCGGCGAAAGGTGGCGGCTGAGGGCATATTCGACGACTTCGTCGTCCTTGCTGCGGCAAAGCAGGACGCCGATGCTGGGGTTTTCGTGCGGGCGCTTGCGGTCGCGGTCGAGGGCTTCGAGGTAGAAGGCGAGTTTGCCCATGTGCTCGGGTTCGAAGCGCCCGGTCTTGAGTTCGAAGGCGACCAGGCATTGCAGGTCGCGGTGGAAAAACAGTAGGTCGAGTTCGAAGTCCTGATTGCCGACTTGTACCCGGACTTTCTCTCCGACGAAGGCGAAGCCGTCGCCGAGTTCGAGCAGGAAGCGGCGCAGGTTGCGCAGCAGCGCGGTTTGCAGGTCCGCTTCGCTATGGCGTTCGGGCAGATTCAAGAAGTCGAGGAGGTAGCTGTCCTTGAAGATGCCGGTTGCGGCTTCGGGCAAAGCGCTCGGCACTGCCGAGCGCTTTGCCTCGGCGAGTTGTGTTCGCTCGAAGGCGGCTTGCTGAATCTGCTGTTCGAGTTCGCGCGTCGACCAGCCGGCTTTTTGCGCCGAGAGGGCGTAGAAATAGCGCTCTTCGTCGCTTCTGCACCGTCCCATCAGAGTGCAGTAGTGCGTCCACGATAAAACTCTCGGCAGTGCTGAGAGTTTCGGGGTGGCGGAGAAGGCTTGATAAAACTGCTTCATCCGCCAGAGGTTTTGCGCCGAGTAACCACGAACGTCCGGGGCTTGCGCTTGCAGCCATTCGGCGAGATGGCGGATGACGCCTTTGCCCCAAGCGGCTTCGCTGACCTTGCGGTCGAGATGGGCGCCAATCGTCCAGTAGGTTTCGAGCAGCGCGAGGTTGGCGGCTTGGTAGGCTTTGGCGCGGCCGCTGCGGATGATTTGCAGGATTTCGGAAAATTCGCCGCGATGATCGAAGGACAGAGGCTTGGAACTCATGGCCGGTATCGGATGTGATGGCAGGTGACTGATTGTTCAGTGAAGATTCAATTTTTCGTTTTTCTGGTGTGATAAGGAGAGCTCATTCCGCCAGCCCTTCGAGCATCGTCATGATCCTGGCCGCAACCCCCTTCAGCTCCTCGTCGATCTCATGCAGGCTGCGCGGCGGCTCGAAGACGTAGAAGTGGCGGTTGAAGGGAATCTCATAGCCGACCCTCGATTTGTCGTGGTCGATCCATGCATCCGGCGCGTGGGGCAGGACTTCGCGCGCAAAGTAGGCGTCGATGTCCTCGAGTAGCGGCACGTTCTCGGTATCGCGCAGCGCGCTGTCGGGCTGGGGCTTGCCCTTCTGCTTGCCGCGTTCGCCCAGTACGAGCTTGCCGGCGGCGTCGCGTAGCGGGCGTTCGACGGTGAGGGTCGTGTAGCCGAACTCTTCGTTCCTGAACACGCGGGAGATGGGCACGCGCCTCAGCTTGCCGCCTGCGGGCGGAGTAGGTTCGGCGTCGCCGAAGAGCAGGATCTGCCGGCCGAGCTCCTTGCCCGCTGCGTCGAGCACGATGGCCTGCTCGGCTTCGACAAAATCGCCGAAGAGCCGGGTGATGTCGGCGATGTGGGCATCGGAGAGCTCCTTGCGCTTGCTGCCGAGGCTCTTCCTCATCTTCTGCCAGAAGCTGCTGGCGTCGATGAGCTGTACCCAGCCCCTGCGCTCGTCGGGCTTTCTGTTGGACAGAATCCACACGTAGGTGCTGATGCCGGTGTTGTAGAACATGTCGGTGGGCAGGCCGATGATGGCCTCGACGAGGTCGTTCTCCAGCACGTAGCGGCGGATTTCCGATTCACCGCTGCCGCCGCCGCCGGTGAATAGCGGCGAGCCGTTGAGGACGATGCCGATGCGGCTGCCGCCCTCGACGGCCGGCCGCATCTTGCTGATGAGGTGGAGCAGGAACAGCATCGAGCCATCCGACACCCGGGGGAGGCCAGGGCCGAAGCGGCCGTCGAAGCCCTTGTCAGCGGCTTCCTTGCGGACTTCCTTCTCGACCTTCTTCCACTCCACGCCGAAGGGCGGGTTGGAGAGCATGTAGTCGAACCGCGTGTTGGCGTGGCCGTCGTCCGACAGGGTGTTGCCGACGACAATGTTGCGCACGTCCTGGCCCTTGATGAGCATGTCGGCCTTGCAGATGGCGTAGGACTCGTCATTGAGCTCCTGACCGAACATCGTGAGGCGGGCTGCGGGGTTGTGCTCCAGCAGATGTTCGCCAGCCACCGAGAGCATGCCGCCCGTCCCGGCGGTCGGGTCATAGATAGTGCGCACCACCGCATTGCCGGACGTGAGCACGTCGTCGTCCTCGATGAAGAGCAGGTTCACACCATCAGGCGGATGACTTCGCGCGGGGTGAAGTGCTCCCCGGCGGTCTCGTTCGAGATTTCGGCGAACTTGCGGATCAGCTCTTCGAACACCAGGCCCATCTGCGCGTTGTCGACGCTGTCGGGGTGCAGGTCGATGTTGGCGAACTTCTCTGTGACGAGGTAGAGCAGGCCGGCCTTGGCCAGCCGTTCGATCTGGGTGAAGAAGTCGAAACGCTCGAAGATGTCGCGGGCCGCCGGCGAGAAGCCCTGGATGTAGGCGTAGAGATTCTGGCGGATGTGGTCCTGATCGCCGAGCAGCTTGCCGAGGTCGAGCGGCGAGGTGTTGTAAAAGCTCTGTCCCGCCTTGCGGAGCAGGAACGGGTCCGGATTGAGGCCGGCCTGGGTCTTGGCCTCGAACTCGGCGAGCACGCCCGGCTTGGTGGCGGCCAGCACGCAGTCGAGGCGGCGCAGCACCGTGAAGGGGAGGACGACCTTGCCGTATTCGGACTGTTTGTAGTCGCCACGGAGCAGGTCGGCGACGGACCAGATGAAGGACGAGAGGGCCGGGTGGTTCATGCTTGTCGGGGGTGGTCGCGGATCGCCCGCGTTGCGGGCGCCCTGCCCTTCCGGGCGGATGACGGGATCAGGCCAGCAGCCGGGCGGCAATGCCCTCGATGCCGGCAAGGCCGCCCATCGGCAGGGACAGGGCCGAGGGCGCGGGCACCTGGTGGTCGCGCGGGTTGATGCGGATGAGCCGGGAGAATCGGTCGCTGAACATCCGGATGGTCGGGATATCGGTGCCTGCGCCGATCTCGATGACCACCGGTCGCTTGACCCGGGACATCCAGTCGGTGAACTGCCGCTCCTGGTGCTCCGCCCTCACCCGGCGCCAGGACCAATCGCCGAACATCAGGATGTTGGGCCGGGCAAGGCCGTCGCAATACCGGCACCGCGGCAGGTCGTTGCTCAGCCGGCAGGCCTGCGCGTCGACGTCGGGGATGAACTTTTCCGCGCTCCATATCGCGATCGAGCAGTTGGGGTCGAGGCATTGCAGGTGGTGGATGGAACCGTGGATCTCGCTGACCCGCTCGGGCGGTACGCCGGACTTCTGGAAATGCCCATCGACGTTGCTGGTGAAGGCGTAGAGCCCGTGCTCGAGCCGTTCGCCGATGGCCTGCAACAGCGCGAAGCCGCGGTGCGGGACGATTTCACGGTAGAGGTTGAGCCGATGCCCGTAGAAACCCCAGGCCAGCCGGGCGTCCTGGTGAAACGCATGGGGGCTGGCAATCGATTCGAAGCGGATCCCGGCCTGGGCCAGCGCCGGGTAGGTCCGCCAGAAGCCGTTGTCGCTGCGGAAGTCCGGCAGGCCGGAATCGACGCCCATGCCCGCCCCGGACGTCACCAGCAGCCCGTCGGCCTCGCAGATGAGCCGGGCAGCACGTTCGAAGAGATCGGGACTCATCGGAACAGGCTCGCCGACCATAGCGGCGCGTCCTGCCCCGCTTGACACATGAAGCCCTGCTCGCGGACTGCCGTGTCCACGACGAAGGCGATGGTCCTGAGGCCCATTGAACTGGCTCCTTGCTCCGGTATGTCGAGTGCTCGCAGAGGCACGACAGGCACCTCCGGGGGAAGAAGGCAAGTATAGCGGACCGATCCGTCGCCGGCCCGGCGCAAGGCCTGCCGGCCGGGCGGCGCGTGTTTCCCGGAGGCCCCTGCCGAGACCTTGAGCGGCCGCGCCGGCATCGGGTAGGATGACCGCTGCATTTTGAGTTGGGCCGACGCCCACGCCAACCTGCCAGCCCGGGCAAGGTGGATCGCAAAAGCGGATGTGGCTGCGTCAGGAGCAAGCAAGCGGGAAGCGTCGGCCCTCCAGATTGGCGGGCTTTTTGCGGTCAGACTCAGTGGCAAACTCAGTTTCAGACTCGGTCATTGCGCCCGATCTCGTCCAGGCCTACCTGGAGACGGAGTACCGCGTCGGCGGACAGGCGCCGTTCATTCTTCGGATCGGCCATGCCAGTGCCGCACTGCTGCTCGCGCATCAGCGCCATCAGGTCGACTGCAGTGCCTTTCTGACAGCCTTCAACCCACACAGCGTCGCCGTGAGCGAGCAGGCCAACCAGGCCCGGCAGCGGGCTCTCATGAATGAAATCACGAAGCGCGGCTTACGCTTCATCGCGGGGCTTGGTCAGCACCCATCCAACGACTGGCCCGGGGAGGAAAGCCTGCTGATCCTGGGCCTGAACCTCGAGGCAGCCAAGGTATTGGGGCTTCGATACGAGCAAAACGCCATCGTCTGGAGTGGCGCCAACGCGACGCCACAACTGGTGTTGCTGAGGTGACACAACCCCCACGCCGCTCCTTCGCTCCCCCAGGGAGGCGCCCGGTCCGTTCGTAATGGTCTGTTCTCGTCGGAGTCGGTCTCCGAGGGCCACCCCGGCGACGTCCAGAGCGCTTCCAGATCGAAAAAATGGCAGGCCAGTGAAGCCATAAAACAAAAAAGCCCTGAATAATCAGGGCTTTTTTGCTATCTCTTGGCGGAGAGTGAGGGATTCCTCAGGCCGCCGAGCAAACCACGTAAAATCAAGTAGTTACGGTGACAACGCGGTGCAACTGTGTAACAGTCTAGCGTTACAGTCGGCTACCACGCAAGCATTTTGGCGGAAATTTTCGAGGCCCCACCCCGCACAACGCCAAGCGGCCTTCCCCCCCCTCCACCCCACCCGAGCCCACCCACGCGCGCAGCCAACTAGGGGCAGCCCTTGGGGCGCCCCGCGCAGCTCTTGGCGTGGCCGTGGTGCGGTCGCCCTCCTCGCCCAGCCCTTCACCCTCGGCCGCCCCTGCCGCCCCTTCCCGGCCTTCCTCGGGCCTCCTGAAGCCTGTCCTAAACCGACCGTTATCGGACACCCTCAGCGGACCCTGTACGGAACATAGCTTGACAGGGTATTGAACAGGGTGAGAGTATCGGACATCCCTATCGGACACCTTCAGGAGCCCTTCGCCATGTCCCGAGTCTTCGCCTACTGCCGTGTATCCACCCAGGACCAGACCACCGATAACCAAGTCCAGGAAATCAGGACCGCAGGCTTCAACCTGGAAGACCGCCGCATCTTCCGGGAAGTCGTAAGCGGCTCCCAGGAGGCCAAGCAGCGCCCCATCTTCGCCAAGCTCCTGGAGAAGCTGGATCAAGGGGACGTGCTCATCGTCACCAAGCTAGACCGCCTCGGGCGTAACGCAATGGACGTGAGGGCAACTATCGAGGCGCTGGGGGAGCTGGGGACCAGCCGGCAGACGATCATGAGGGCCAGGGACCGAGCGCCGATGGTTTCGGGTGCGTGAGTGCGGCACCCTGTTTTGTTGCATCTTCGCCCACCGCGATAGACACCCCGATTCGGCCGGTCTATTCGCCCCCAGCGAAGGCCGGGAAGTCCCGCTCCCCTCCTTCGGGGCGGTCTTCAGGCGCCCCAAACTTCCCCCGTTTCCCTCTTCAAGTTCAACGCCCAGGACATCCGCGTGGTGGCCCTGGACGGCGCCCCGTGGTTCTCCCTGGCGGACGTTTGCCGCTGCCTCGACCTTGCCCCGTTCAAGGGCGCCTTCGGCCACCACCTGACCGGCCTGACGGACGGCCTCGACGTTGCCCCTATTTTTAAAATGGGGTAAAGCTCCCCGGCAAGGGCCAGCACTCGGCCCGCGTCGTGTCCGAGAGCGGCCTTTACAAACTGGTCATGAAGTCCCGCAAGCCCGAGGCCCAGGCGGAGAAGCTGCAGGAGCTGAAGGTCGTTACCTGGAAACGTCAAAAAGTGTGACGTGGCATCCCAGGAGCCCCGGCGCCCCGTGGTTCATCACACCAGACGTGCTGCGCGTGCTCGGCATGGACCACAACCAGCCGCAGAACTACCTGCGCCACCTCGGCGACTCCGAGAAGAAGAAGTTCGACCGGGCAACCCATACAGAAAGTACGGGTTCCGGCCGGGGTGTCTTCACCGCACCGTTGAGAAGAGACTCCTCCCGGTGGAGTGTTTGCCCGCGCTCTTCCCCACAGCCACCACGGCGCGCGTCGCCCTTCGCCAGAACATCACAAACCACTTGACAGAACGGCCTTTAGTTGATCTAAGGGAGGGCAGGAAATTGGCCTGAAAATGCCATATTTCCCTTTTAAATCAAATGCTTATGAAACATTTGCCGGTTAAACCCCACCTATAGGAAGGACTGGAATAAAGATTCACTAAAGAAGCCTCTAAAGACTTCCTGGTTAAAGAAGACCAGTAAAGAAGTAATACCTAAAGAGCTTCTTTAGACCGCATCCCGCCTAAGTCCTTCCCGGTCACCTACTCGCCTCAGACCACCCTCGGCCACCTCCAGGCCAGCCCCTTCCATCAACCCTCAATGGAAAATCCGGTATTGCAACCTTCACGGGCTGCCTGGAGAAGCCACCCAACACCACCATGACCACCAACACCAACCCCATCAATCCTAGCGTGCTGCCCTTGTGGCGGCCATCACCCCACTTCGTCACAAGGAGAACACACTACATGAACGACTTCACCACCACCCACGCCGGCATGGACGGCCAGGAGGTCACCCGTTACCAGATGGGCGGCCGTGCTCCCCAGGCTCCGGCAAACATCCCGCGCGTCTCCGTGGGCAACATCCAGGGCGTCACCCGCGTCACCGTGGGCCAGGACTCCCAGGAAGCGCGTAACGATGCCCCCGGCTTCACCCTCCAGAATGGCCGCATCGGCCAGGATGTCACCCGCGTCACCGTGGGGCAGCAAGGCATTCAAGAGGCCGGCATCACCCGCAACACCGCCGCAGACCTCGCCCCCACCTTCGGGGGCATCCTCGCCACCCTCCAGAACAATGCCGGCTTCCCGACCGCCCGAGTCAGCCCCGGTGCAACCGTAGAGCTGCCGGGCATGGGCCGCACTTCCGTCAAGGTAGCGGCTAACCTCGGCTTTCTCACCCTCACGGCAGACGGCCGCTATGTGGAGGCAGGAGGCCCGGGAAACGCTGAAGGCGGTCTGCGTCAGGGCTCCATGCAACAGGAGCAGCAGGCCGCCACCAACGGCAACACCCCGTCAGGCCAGAACCTTGAAGAGGCTTACGGCGTCCTTATCGAGCCCGTCCAGCAAGCCACATACGAGTCAATGCTGGCCTCTGCTACCGCCCACCTTACCCAGGACGGCGACCTTAACGGCCTCGTCAGCGCCCTTGCCAGCCGCTACGGCTCCGACATCACCAACGATTACAGCGCCTTCCACGGCGTCGATATTGCGTCTGACAGCGACATCAAGGAGCGAGCAGCGAACGCCATCAAGTCAGGGGCGGAGATGTGGCAGCTTCAAGCAGACCGCCACGTCAAGGCCGCCGGTGTCGAGCCGTCAGACTTCTACGAATGGGCACGGGAGAACAACCCGGGAGCCCTCAAGCAGGCCATCCAGGGGCAACTCTTCGGGCGCAGCCTCAAGGGTTACACGGACTTGATGGAAAGCTACTTCGACAACGTCCCCCCGACCCTGGAAGCCTTGCAGCGTGGCGGCATCCCGACCAAGGAGCAAGGCGGGCAGACCCTCGTTCAGCTCGGCGGCTCCTGGATGTCCCTCAAAGCGGCCGTGAAGGCCCGCCTCGTATGAAGACCGCCGGCACCACCACGGGCCACCACCGCAGAGCCCCACAGAAGCCCGCAGAGCCCCGCGCCCAGGCTTCCCGCTGGGTGTGTAAGCCCGTCCAACCCATCACCCCCAAGGCCCGCTAAAGGGCCTCCTGCGCAAGCAGAAAGGAACATCACACCACCATGACCACCTTCGACCTTAACGCCCGTCCCGATGCCCTTGTCCGGGACATCACCAACACCACCAACACCCGCCGCGAAGTCGTCTTCCAGCCGCTCCGGTCCATCCTCTCGGCCCAGGCTGGCGATTCCCTCACGGTGACTCTTGAGGCCCCCGCGTGGGCGCGCTCCGTCATCGCCATGCAGACCACCGACCCGGGCACCGTGCCGGGCGTCATGGCTCTTGAAGTCGGCGGCCTGGACGTGAGCGGCATCGGCGCAACCCTGCCCATCTTCCCGGGCACCGCCGGCAGCGGCCGCAACATCCGCGGCGTCATCGTCTCCGATAGCGTCCGCCTGAATGTCTCCCTCGCCCGCGTGCCGGCCGCGATGGACCTTCGCGTCGTCTTCCTGGATCACTAACCACATGACCGACACCATTCCCACCATCGCCGGCCTTCAGGGCCTCGGCATCCCGCTAGAGCCCGCCCAGGAGGCCCCGCAGCCGGCCTTCATCGGCCTGGATCCGGAAGACTTCCACGTCCCCGGCGGCGCCTTCATCAACGCCGACCGCCTCGCCGTGCGCGAGGACTTCTAACCACCCACATCGACCAAAGAAAGGAGCCCGGCACATGCAGGAGCTTTTCAACTTCACGCCCTTCGCCTCCAGCGGTGACGGGTTCAACCTCTCGGCCACCGTCAAGGACGGCCGGCCCTGGTTCATCGCGGCGGATGTCTGCCGTTCCCTCGGCCTCAACCGTACCGCCGTCCGGCGCCTGGACGATGATGAAAAGGGTGTGCGCACTATGCACACCAATGGCGGCCCGCAGTCCGTGGGCGTCATCAACGAATCCGGCCTTTACGCCCTCATCTTCAGCAGCCGCAAGGAATCCGCCAAGCGGTTCAAGAAGTGGGTAACTGACATTGTTCTGCCCAGCATCCGCAATCATGGCGGCTACATCAACGGCCAGGAAGGGCTTTCCCAGGCAGCCCAAGCGGAAGTAATCCCCGTCATCCATGAAACCGCTGTCCGCGTCCGTAGCGCCCTTGGCGAGGAGCACCGGGACCGCTTCCGACTCCTAAAGTCGAAGCTGCGATGAGCACCGCCCGCCAGCCCCGCGCCTTCACCGGAAGCAGGGCGGCCCTCCAGGCCCTGACGGAATCGGCCTACCTGGAAGCCCAGGCCCTCGCCCAAGCGCAAGAAAAGGAAAAGGCCCCCACCACCGACCGGCAGGAGCCTTCTGTTAAGTTCAAGCTACCGGGCTACCACTTCGGCCCGGCCCGCAAGGGGCGCCGCTAGGAGCCCTTACACGGCCTCCAGTGAGGCCCGGCGGGCTTCCGTGGTCAGCACCCACAGGCGGCCCCGATAGGCCACCTCAAGGCCGCTCCCGTCCCCGTAGGCCAGGACCGTATCGGACAGCCGGCGGGCCGTCATCCAGTCTTGCCCGGCCTCTTCGAGGACGACACGACGGGAAGGGGACAGGAGGGCGCCAGCGATGGACACGAGAGCACGGAAGGTAGCGCGGGAGATGATGGATTGCATGGTGTGATTCCTTTCAATGGGCGTGATTGGATACAGGCCCGCCCCTGCCCGAGAGGCGGCCTGAAGATGAATCGAAGGGGAGAATCAGGAATCAGCCGGGAGGCTTCACCGGCATCGGCGGGGAGACATCAAAGGTAATCCGCTCAAGGATTTCCACCTTGATCGACAGCGGCGTCTCCCGGCGATAGTTGCGCTTGACCTTGCTTTCACCCTCGCGGGCATGGCCTGAAATGGCATCTGCGCGGGGCTCATTGATTTCCTCTGCGCGGGCCATGAAGGTAGAGCGGAAGGCATGGAAGCCGACCAGCCGGGCGCCTCGGGTTTCATCCCGCAGGCCCAGGGCCTCCAGGTGACCGCGGAACCACTTCTCAGCCCCGCCTGCAGCCCGCCCCTTGGACGGCGCCCACAGGGGGAACAGGAGGGCGCTGCCGGCCTTCTTGAGGCCCTTGACGTACTCCACGAACCCCAAGGCCAGCAAGGCCGAATGAACGGGTACGCGGCGCTGTGAAATCTCGTTCTTGACGGACTTATCTACGCCCTCGGCCGCCTCGCCCTCCTCCGTGATGTCGAGGAACCAGACCCCCGGCGCCTGCGGGTCATCGTTGCGGATGTCACACTGCGGGTTCAACTGGCAAAGCTCATTGACCCGGGCGCCCGTGTAGAGCCCCAGGAGGGGCAGCCAGAAGGCGGAAGCCTGCGAGGTATCGGCGGCAAAGGCCGCAGCCTCAGGGCCGCTGAAGAGCCGCTGAAGCTCCTTCAAGAGCATCGGGCGCTGCCGGTTCTTCCCCTCTTCCTCGTCGCCCCGGTACTTGATGCCCTCGGTCGTCAGGCGGTCAGGCCATCCCGCATCCCCATAGGTCAGTCGGGCGAACTTGAAGAACGACCGCACGGCCATTTTGTAGGTGTCGTCGAAGGTCTTTTCCGCCATGCACTCCGGCCACGCCATCGCGGCAAGCTCCTGGACGGTCTTCCCCAACTGCTTGCGCTTGTCCGCCCACCTCGGGGGAAGCCCCTGGATCAAATCGAAGAAGTCGGTAACGGCCTTCTGCCGAAGCTGGGAGACTGGGACATCACCCACCACCTCGGCGAACATCGGCAACACCGCCCCATACTTCTTCATGATCGGTTGCTTTGGGTCATGCCGCCCCATGAAGTCCGCAAGGACCGCCGAAAGCAGCGGCACGGCTTCAGAGGTCGCAGGAGCCCCGCTAGGAGCCTCCACAGGCACCCAGGGCGCGGCCTTCGGCGTATCGACGGGCTCCCCTAGCTGGCGCTGCCGGAGCATGTCAGAGGCCCTGCGGGAGCCCTTGGCGAACTCCATCAAGAAGCGGCGATAGTCGGGGGAGTCAGGAGGCAGGGCGAAGCCGTAAGCCTGGAGCCAGTCACCCGCAGGCAGGGCGATGGAAGACAGGCCCACGACCTCCCCACGGTCGGAGAAGTCACCACGGGCAATCGCAGCCCGGTCCCGCCCTTCCAGGTCGGCAAGGATAGCGTCCGCCTCGTTGAAGGCCTCTTCAGACAGCCCCGCAAGGCGCGCGTCCTCATCGTGCTGCAGGCGCGATTCCACCATCAAGGACACAAGCTGCTGAATCTCGCCCTCGGTGATCGACCGGCGCGGGCCATCGGCGAGGCTACGGCGAAGCGTGTCCCATTCTTGCTGAACCTGAAGGACCATTGCAGACACCAGCCGCTTGGCTTCGGTCTTGTCCTTGGTGCGCAGGCTGGTGACGACTTCCCGTTTTGGGGAGAGGTGCGGAAGAAGGTCCGCAGGGATGCGCGCGCGGAAGTAGTAGGTTCCGTCTCGATTGAAAAGGTGCGTTTGATCGCGCATATCGAAGGGCTTCTTTAGGCTCATGTGGCACACCGCTGTGTAACACCGAACTTACTTGAAGCCCTTGATTTGCTTACCTTTTCAGTCCGATCAAGGACTTAGAGGGTTCTTGGCGGAGAGTGAGGGATTCGAACCCTCGATGCAGGTTTGTGCCCGCATGCTCCCTTAGCAGGGGAGTGCCTTCGACCTCTCGGCCAACTCTCCGCAACAGCGAAGCATTATAGGCACAAGCAGGGACGTAGTCAAATCAGACTGCGGCCTGCTCGAGACCAAAAGCGCGATGCAGCACGCGGACCGCGAGTTCCAGGTATTTTTCGTCGATGACGACGGAAATCTTGATTTCCGAAGTGGAGATCATCT
>Ga0213919_1000870_pt1 | contig 12140 bp, 6 predicted proteins | sample McNCre317MG_FD_161056 | JGI IMG/M metagenome (GOLD analysis project Ga0213919, IMG submission 161056) | Freshwater microbial communities from McNutts Creek, Athens, Georgia, United States - 3-17 MG | ecosystem: Environmental > Aquatic > Freshwater > Creek | place: USA: Georgia | collected 2017-06-12 | reverse complement strand
GTCTTTGGCATAGGCTTTTAACTCTTCTATTTCACTTTCTGATAGGAGCCTAGTCTCTTCTTTTAAGGCGTATTGGGGAATGCTAATTTCGGGCACAAGAGCATGGGCAAACGGCACTTGAAGACCCAACATTAGTATAGCGCTGAAGATATGTTTTATTAACTGTTTCATAGGGCCTCTTTTAGTTCCATTAACTAAATACATAATAAACTCTCTAAGAATGCATTTGTGTTCTCTTGTAATTATTCCCACGACTATTGTCAGCACTGCTTAATTTTTAAACGCTTTAAATGGAACAAAATAGGGACTTTTTGGGCATGTTTCTAATGGAGACCCACTAGATATACGATACGTAAAGGCTAAAAAATACTATATATGGTGGTGCTACTCACAAAAAATAAATAATATTGGTTTATTTTTGACTCTTTTTTTTCGATGTAAGTTTAAATTAGATCCCATTAAATAGATTCATCAGGAGACTTTTGCCTAGTCTAACTACATGAATCTATTGCTCTTTATGTGATCTCCGAAAAGTGATAAAATATTTTAGTCGGATAATTTGTCTAGGGAAAGCCTGAATAAATTATTTGTCATCGGCTTTTAACTTGTTATCTTTTAAGTACACACACACAAGTTTACTGACATTTAGAGGAGACAATCATGGCAACTGAAAGCAAATCTGCAGTGCTAGCACCAAACGATAACCGTTTTGTTTTATTCCCGATCAAGTACCAACAAGTTTGGAACATGTACAAGCAGCACATGGCCGTCTTTTGGACATCGGAAGAAATCGACTTAGTTCCTGACTTAAACGACTGGGAAAAACTCAATAACGACGAAAGACATTTCATTAGCCATGTACTCGCCTTTTTTGCGGCAAGTGACGGGATTGTGAATGAAAACTTAGCGATTCGTTTTATGAAAGAAGTTCAAATACCTGAGGCCCGTTGCTTTTATGGCTTTCAAATCGCAATGGAGAACATCCACAGCGAAACGTACTCGCTTTTAATTGACACTTACATCAAAGACCCAAAAGAAAAAGATAAACTTTTTAATGCCACTCAAAATATGGCCTGTGTCGCGAAAAAAGCGAAGTGGGCGATGAACTGGATTTCTTCAAAAAAATCTTTTGCTCATAGACTCGTGGCCTTTGCTGCGATTGAAGGAATTTTCTTTTCGGGATCATTTTGTTCAATCTACTGGTTAAAAAAACGCGGACTCATGGCAGGGCTTTGCACCTCAAATGAATTCATCTCAAGAGATGAAGGCCTTCACTGTCAATTTGCGGTTTTAATGCACTCTTTATTAGATAAAGAGGAGCAATTAAGTGCAGAGACCATTACTGAAATCATCACTGAAGCCGTTGCTATTGAAAAAGAGTTTATTCTTGAAGCGCTTCCCGTTTCACTCATTGGAATGAACGCTGAGAGCATGTCTCAATATATCGAGTTTGTCGCCGATCACTGGTTGGTGCAGCTAGGAGCCCCTGCCCACTACAAGACAAAAAACCCTTTTGAGTGGATGGAACTCATCTCGCTTGAAGGTAAAACAAACTTTTTTGAAAAACGAGTTTCTGAGTACCAAAGACCCGGAGTTCTCGGAGAGAAACAATCACACACATTCACACTAGACGCTGAGTTTTAAGGAGAGAAAACCAATGTACGTTATCACGAGAAGCGGCGAAAAAGAGCCGATTAAATTTGACAAAATCACGGAAAGAATTGAGCAGTTATGTTTTGATCTCGACCGCTCCTTTATTGATCCAATGAAGATCGCTAAAAAAGTTATTGAAGGCATTTACGACGGAATAACAACTAAAGAACTCGATCAGCTCGCTGCTGAAACGGCCGCGTACCTTTCTACTCAGCACCCGCAATATGCCACTCTCGCTGGAAGAATTGGAGTTTCTAACCTTCATAAAGAAACTCGTGGTTGTTTTTCTGAAAACATCAAGGCGATGTATAATTACCACAATCCCGTGACTGGCGAGTACTCTCCCCTCGTTTCAACCGAGCTTTATGAAGTCGTCATGAAAAATGCCGAACTTTTAGACAAGGCCCTTATAGATAAGCGCGATTTTAACTACGATTACTTTGGTTTTAAAACTCTCGAAAAATCTTATCTTCTAAAAATGAACAATAAGATCGTTGAGCGTCCAGGCCAAATGCTCATGAGAGTGAGCCTTGGGATTCACCTAAATGACGTCGATGCCGCGATTAAAACTTATAACCTCATGAGTGAGAAATACTTCACGCACGCAAGCCCTACGCTTTTTAATTCTGGAACGAATAAAGCTCAGCTTTCATCGTGTTTTTTATTAACCATGAAAGACGACTCGATTGATGGAATTTATGAAACCTTAAAACAAACCGCCCTCATTTCTCAATCGGCCGGAGGAATTGGTTTAGCGGTTCATAACATTAGGGCCAAGGGCTCATTCATCAAAGGAACTAACGGGACAAGTAACGGTATCGTTCCTATGCTTAAAGTTTTTAACGATACAGCGAGATACGTTGATCAAGGAGGCGGAAAAAGAAAAGGTGCTTTTGCCGTTTACTTAGAGCCATGGCATGCTGATATTTTTGATTTCCTAGAAATGAAGAAAAATACCGGTAAAGAAGAACACCGCGCTCGCGATCTCTTCTATGCTTTATGGATTCCAGATTTATTCATGAAGCGAGTTGAAGAAGATGGCATGTGGTCGCTTTTTTGCCCTCATGAAGCTCCAGGCCTAAGTGACTGCTCAGGAAAAAAATTCGAAGAGCTCTATAAGTCTTACGAAGAAAAAGGCCTTGCTAAAAAAACAGTACGCGCTCAAGACGTTTGGTTTGCTGTCTTAGAAAGCCAAATTGAAACGGGCTCGCCTTATATGCTTTATAAAGATGCCGCTAATGAAAAATCAAACCAAAAAAATCTTGGTACGATTAAGTCATCAAATCTTTGTACAGAAATTCTAGAGTACACAGCACCAGATGAGGTGGCGGTTTGTAACTTAGCCTCTGTCGCCCTAAACCGTTTTGTTGATAAGACGGGATCAAAGGCCTTCTATGATCACAAAAAACTCTACGATGTCGTTTATCAAATGACGGTGAACTTAAACCGCATTATCGACATTAACTACTATCCAGTTCCAGAAGCTAAGAATTCAAATATGCGCCACCGTCCAATTGGTCTTGGTGTCCAGGGATTAGCTGATGCGTTTTTTGAAATGAGAATGCCTTTTGAATCAAAAGAGGCCCTCAAGCTTAATAACGACATCTTTGAAACGATTTATTTTGCCGCCATGACGGCTTCAAAAGACTTAGCGGCCAAGCACGGTCCCTACGAAACCTATGCGGGTTCACCAGTGTCTGAGGGAATTTTCCAGTTTGATATGTGGGGAGTCTCTCCAGATAGCGGCAACTGGGATTGGGTGGCCTTAAAAGCGGAGGTTAAAAAGCACGGAGTGAGAAACTCTCTTCTTGTCGCTCCAATGCCAACAGCTTCAACGTCTCAAATTTTAGGTAACAATGAGTGTTTTGAGCCGATCACGTCAAACATTTACGTTAGACGCGTTTTATCGGGAGAGTTCGCGGTCGTTAATCGTTATCTGGTGAATGATTTGATTGCTTTAAATTTATGGAATGATCAAATGAGAAATGAAATCATTGCTAACAATGGGTCAATTCAAAATATCAGTTCTATTCCTGAAGAAATCAAAGGACTCTATAAAGTTATCTGGGAAATCAAACAAAAAGCCGTCATTGATATGTCGGCCGGACGTGGCCCTTATATCGATCAAGGCCAGTCATTGAACGTTTTCATGGAAGACCCTAACTTTGGTAAGCTTTCAAGTATGCACTTTTATGCTTGGAAATCAGGGCTTAAAACAGGTATGTATTATCTTCGAACCAGAGCAGCCGTGAACGCGGTTCAGTTCACCGTAAAAAATGATGATAAGCCAGTAAGAAAGTCTCAGGAAGAAGAAATGGCAGCGATGGTATGCTCTATTGATAATCCTGAAGATTGTGTGATGTGTGGGTCTTAATTAAAATTTAATTTTTTAAATTAAAACTCTATAAAGCCTATTCGTTTGAATAGGCTTTTTTATTTAAAAGCCTTTACCTATTTTTTCAAATGATCCACCGGGTTTAATCAGAGAAATGTTTTTATCAAAGTTATCGTTAAACCAAACGTAATTGTTTTTCATGCCAAAATTATTCGTCACGCTCCAGAAATCAAAATAAGATGAGTATAAAGACGCTCCAACATCACTTTCAAGAATTAATGGATTTAATGAAGGATTAAAGACAGATGTGCTTGCAAAACAGTAGCTCGCAAGCCTATTGATACAAATATTATCAGGCTGACCATCAAAAATGTTTTGATTAGTAAAAGTAAAGTAATCAATTGCTGAGGGCCTAAAAAGAATCCGTGTAAGTAATCCATCGTTTTGTGAGACAACTTGATCCATCCCTCGATAATATTCAACAAAGACAAACTTTCCAGTAATTTCAAGATCTGATAGGCTTGCACCAGTTAAGTTATAGGCTACAATAGGAGATATCACGCCGGATTCAGAAGCTGCCTGTCCGTCGTCTTTAATAGTAAGATTTCCATCATACTTTACTTCAGAAATATTTCCTGCATTAATACCTACAAGGCCCGCGATGTGCTCTCTTGAGCTCACAGGGTAAGTCAATTGCCATAGAGGATTTAAAGGGTCACAATAATAATAATTTGTTAAACTAAAAAGATATTTCCCCTCTAAACCTGAGCAAGTAGCACCTAATGCAACCGTTGCATTGCTTGACTTTATATCACCCATTGATCTCTCAACCGAGCCTCTTGAACGAATCCCTTGAATGACTCCTGCATTACTTCCGGCGATAGACCCCATATAGACAGTGTCAGTTTCGATTCTAGGATATTTTAAATAAACAGAGGAATTAATGTCAGAATTGAGAATTTTTCCAGTACTGCTATTTTTTCCAACGATTCCACCGGCAGAAAATATTTGATCACCAGCGGAGAAAAAACTGGTTTTAGTAAAAATAAGATTACTATCAATAATGCTAACACCTTCAATTCTTCCTGAGTTAACGCCAGCTAAAAGTCCAAAGGCATAACTACCAGTCAAGGTCATACCGGAACTATTCATTGTTCCAAATATTAATTTTAAGTTTTTTATTTCTGAGCCAGCAAAAAGTTCACTAAAGAGACCTATATTTGAAGAAGCAATCACATTAACATTAAAATTTATCAGTGAATAACCATTGCCATCTAAGTAATAAATTCCAGCAGGCTTAACGTTTAGATTTTCACCCTCAAAATTTAAATCTTTTTTAAGAGCATAATATCTTCCAGGGATCATATTTTTAAATTGAAGAACAGTACAAATTTTTAAAGGATCTAGTGGTGAACTACCCGTTGCACTTTGAGCACCATAAGATCCAGCACACTCATTTTTTAAATAAGGGACTTCTGGCTCTTGAGGAAGCTCCCATTTCAGACGAGGAATTCCTTTGTAACCAACTGCACCAGCAGAATATGCCTCATCAGTTGGAAATATGAATGCCGATGTAGTGGCCATTGGATAGGATAAAAAATATGAGTTATAGGTTGAAGTTGAACCTAAATTTTGTAGGTCTGTAATAGTGCTATTCGAATTACATGCAAAACTATTATTAGAATCTAAAAGCGAAGCTAATCCGTAATTATTATCTGGAGTGCCAGAGCAAGTAGGAGCTGTTGTTCCTACAACTCCCACAATAGAACCAGATGAAGTATCAGTCGCTGGTTTATTTGGTAAATACTTAACAACTGAAGTGATGTTTCTTGAAAAGACTCCGTTTTCAGCTATGCCTACAAGGCTTCCCACTCTTATTTTATTAGTACTACTACTTGAAATTTTTGAACTAATAAATCCTGTAGCAATAGAATCATAAATTTCTATTTTGCTGGCAGCACCAACTAAGCCCCCCAAAACAGAGATTCCCTCTAATCTTGATACCTTCGCTAAAGATTCTCTTATAGCTCCCCCTAGAGAAGTCCATGACGCCGAGCCAACTAACCCTCCTGCCTTAGAATCACAAAAAGAACTTCCATCCAAACAAATTGCACTTATCTCGCCCTTAAAAGAAGAGTTCGCTATAAAGTTGATGGGAGAAGAGCCCGCGATGTAACCAACCAGACCTCCTACATAGTTCTCTCCGTTCACCCCACCCTCAAAATGGACATTCTTCATAAAAGAATTTTCATTAGCACTGCCTAAAACGCCACCCACAGTGGAATCACCACTGACGTGAGCAAAAACTTTAATGTTGTCAAATGACGATTGCCCTCCAGCAAAACCTACCAAAGCACCGACACTATTATTGACTATTGTTCCTCGCTTACAATCAATGACAGCTCTATTTAAAATAAGATTGGAAAACTTTGCAGTCGCAGTAGATCTAAATAAACCAACATTATTAGCAGTACCAAGACTGGCACAATCTATTTTAAAATTTGAAATTCTATGATTTCGTCCATTGAAGGCTCCTACATAACCGTTAACGCCGTCACCAATTGGAGCGAGATTTGTAAAGGCAAAATCTAGATCATTAATTAAGTCAAAGTTTTTGTTTTTTGTCGTGAATCCATTTGAATAATTTGATTCAAGTAATTTAAATTGCTCTGGTGTACAAATCGTATAAGGTAAATCTGAAGTACCCGCACCAGAAGCAAAGGTAATTGGATTAAGCCTTGGCCCCTGACAAATAGGACCTTCATCTGTTTCAAGAAAATATTGGGAAATCGATTGTGCTCCGGCACTTAGAAAGTTAAAACGTTTTGCTTTAAAATTACCAGGATTATTAGACAAAGAAATTTTTGTAAATCCATTTGAATCATCACATGGAGTTGCAGAATAAAAAACTTTTACATAGGCTTCAAATCCATTTAAACCGGAAAGAGGCAGTCCCATGCCCTCAGCGTATGCAGAACTTTCAGTACTAAGATCCGCAGTGCCTGTGCCTGAACTTACTGTTAAACATCTTGACTCTGTTGCCACACCGGTGGCGGCCACCATAGAGTTGTACTCTGGGACGACAATCTTGAAAGATGTCGCATATCCTTTATTGTTAAAAATCGCTTGATCACAAGAAGTGCTAGAATTTGCAGCAAATGAACTTTGTCCTCCAATCTTCTTACAAGAAAATATTGATAATTTCGGAAATACATACTTACTGCCCTCATAGGAAATCTCAGGATGGAATTCGGTCGTGCAATTATTATTTGAAAGATTAAGATTTACTTGAACATCGATGCCCTTAAGTTGCACACCAATTGATTTGGCACAACGAACATACCCATGAAATTTTGAATCTGCAGGAGCACCAGCAAGCTCCCATGCAACAGCATAAAAATTCCAAGTGCCATTGGGAAAATTCATATCAACAGTATTAGAATCAATTTTTTTTAAAAACGACTTACCATCGGCACTTTTACCATAAAGTAGGAGACCATTATTGGCACTTGAGGCAAGAGTAGAGCCTGTACTAAAAGCATTACTTCCAACTATCTTTATTCTTGAACTTGTGAGACCAGGGTCTTGCTTTCCACAAGAAAAGTTCAATAACAAGATGAATGAAAAAAAGAAAAATCTACTAAAAGCTTTCATGCATCACCAACCAAAGATACGACATTACTAGTGTTATAAACTAGTTTAATAATAAACCATATCGGTCAAACTCTAAAAAAATTAAGAGAATTAAGCATTTGGCTATAATTTCACATAGCGATCTGGGGTCCCATCAGGACATGCTGGCGAGATCTTTTGGCAGTACTTAAATAAGTCTTTGAAATATTTGTAAAATCAAAAATAACAGGGTCTTAACTTAAAAATTAAGACCCTAAAAAACTAATGATTATTTATGAACAATAACATCTCTTAAATCAAAACGAACTTTTTTAGCAGAAGAATATTTATCATCATCTGCTCTATAACCAGCTGGACATGCACATACTGTTTTCCAACCAGTGCCAGTTAAACCTAAAATATCGTCATATTTTTGCGGTTCAATCCCCTCAAATGGACAAGTATCAACGCCTAAAACTGCGGCCGTTGTCATAAAATTTCCAAGGGCAATATAAGCTTGGCGAGCGGCCCATTCTGAAATGACGGCCGATCTTGGTCCATTGACGAGATCACCTATCATCATTTTTTTATAGCCTTCTAACGTTGAAATATCCTGGCCACGAACCTTTGCAGTTTGTTCGATAAATTTAGTAATATGGGCTTCATCTAATTTTTCTTTAATGACAAATACAACATGATGAGAACAATCAGTGACCTGAGATTGACCCCATGAAACGGCCTTAAGTTTTTCTCTCGTGGCCATGTCTTGAACAATAATAAATTTCCAAGGCTGAAGGCCATAAGAAGAAGGCGTTAACACTAAAGCTTTTTCAAGCGTACTCCAAGTTTCTTCATTAATTTTTTTTGATGGATCAAATTTTTTTGTGGCATATCGCCATTCTAATGTTTCAATAATTTCTTTGTTTGATAAATTTTTCATCTTTAGGCTCCCCTATTTAAATGGACTTATATTGATAGACTTTTACTTCATACATCTGAACTTTTTCTAATTCAATAATATTACTGTATGCCGAAGTTATGTCTACAAAATCCGTCAATACGGCCTTTGGAGATCGCAAATAATTTCTTAAAACCACAATGGCGCCTGGGGCAAGACTAGGTTTAATGAGTTGCATGAATTGAGATTCTAAATCCCCACCAAAATAAGAAGGAACGTCACTCAAAGAAAGAAAATCATACTTAATCTCTCCTTTTTTTAAATGAGATACAAAATCCTCTTTAATATAATTTACTTGAGTCTTTCGTGAGGACTCTTTAATTCGAGAGTGAGAACTCTCAGCTGCCTCCACAGGGACTCCAGAAAGAGAATGAATTTTTCCATAAAAACATAAATGGAGAAAAAAGCTATTTTGGGCCAAATCCTTGGTAAAAAGTCTATCAAAGGCATTGAAGTAATAATCGAAATGAGAAAGTGGAGAATTTTTTTTAATAAAATCTCCTTTGTACAACAAAGCATTAAATAAGGCCTTATTTCCCAATAAATGAATGAGTGCTTTCCATCGTTTCATAGGAAAAGCATTATGATAAAAATAGACTTGATCTTCTAGCCGATCAAAGCGCATGATTCTATCGTGATCTGGTCCTAATAAAACTTTGCAAATTTTTGCAAAGACAGCAAAAGTAGATTCCCACTTCCCTAGATATAATAAAGAATTAAATTGAATCTCATGAAAGACCTGAGATAAAAAAGCATGGGCCTTTGAACTGAGTTTTAATTGAGAAAATAGCTCGCGCCTTCTCCCTTGATAGTTATCATCACTAAAGGGAAAATATCCCCAGAACAAAAGAAAATCTTCAAAACTAAGTTGTTCATAAGTTAACAACCTACACTCTGCTAAAAAAAGCTGCTCTTCTGATAAATCTGCCAAGCTTAGAATACTTGAACCAGCATGCATTAAAGGAAGTGACCTACCACCACTTCCGCAGATCGAAAAAATATTTTTAGGCTTAAGATCTAAAACAAGATTAATCTCGAGTGAAGTGTCTTCATTTCCGAGCGTATAATTTAAACCACTAAAATATTTCTGGGCCATAGATATCCTTTAATTGAGTATTATTTTTTCTTAGAATTTTTTTTCATCAAAAGATTCCTCTCTAATGCCTTTTGAGCGTGCTCACGACAAAGATCAAATTCTGCGTCAGTGATAAATCCACTGTGCCCCATGATTTGTGAAAGTCTCACCCCATGCTCATTGGCCAGTCGATCAATTTCAATAACTTTTTCATAATTAATGTTTCTTGAGAGTGTGAAAGATTCAAACTTTCCTTCCATTGCAAGTAAAGCAGTCTCAGCTAAACAAGCATAGACAATATTTCCCTCAAGTCCCAAATCAATTGAGATATTAACATTTCCAGGCAAAGTCACCTCACCACTTGCAATAACTAAAACATCTGGTCTTTTGATGGCCTCTTCCTCTTTGATATCAAAAGGCCTAGAAACATCACAGATCACACAACCTGGCTTCACTTTCATAATATCGAGGATTGATTTACCAGCTCCTGAAGTCGTGGTTATAATCAGATCACATATCATAGAAAAATTATCAGCATCGGTCGAAACCTCAATGTCTGCCTTTGGATTAATCTTTAAAATTTCATCCTTAAGCTCAATTAATTTATAGGCCCTTGGGGCGACAATGATTATTTTTTTCCATGACAAGGCCAATATTTTTGCAGAGACTGCACCGATACTTCCCGTGGCCCCAACCACCATAACTGTCCCTTTCATCTGATGAGTGGACTCATTATACTGAACAAAGCCTAGCTTTAAAACAGCAAGCCTAGCTGCCCAAAGAGTTGATGCAGCCGATAAGGAATTTCCTGTTGTCACGGGAATAGGGCTTAGTCTATCAATGGTAACACCTGCATCACCAACAATTTTGGTGTAGGCTCCAAGACCCATAATTTTAGACCCAGACTCATAGGCTTTTTCGCATAATTTTAATATTTTTCTATAAATCGCATCAGCTTTTGCTTCTAAAAGTTTTTTTGGAGTTTCAGTAACTGTATAAATTAAGCCTTCAACTTTTTTTCCATTTTTCTCGCTAACGATTCCATCAATTTTTCCATAATAAAAACCTGGTGAAAGAGCAATGATATCTTCTGCAATCTTCTCCACGGGCTTAGAATATTTCTGGAAAGGCTTAAGAAGTGGATGTTTAAAAAGATAACTTTTTGACAATGGATGAATAACAAATGAAAACTTTGTCACTTCATCTTTATCAACAGTATAGTTTTTTACAACTGGAGCAAACTTCACTTCTTCTACTAATTTAATGACATCATCTTGGGTAACAAAGACACCTGAGCCTTTTCTCACTTGGATAATCCCTTCCAAAATGGAATAGTTAATTTTCGGGTAATTTGATAATTGTGGTAAGCAAACTAAAACATCTTTCACTTCAGCATTTTTTAATTTTTCTTCAAATTGAGGAGAAAGAATATCTATCAAAAGAGATTTACCTTTCAAGTGAGATAAATTTAAAAAATTAATGTTCGCTTCATTTCCAACTAAGATGTTACACTCTAAAAATTCACGAAGGGCCCTATTTTTAAAAACTGACTTATTATCAAAATCCGGAACATGCTTTTTTTGAATTTTCATCGAACGCAAGATTGGAGCTAAAGTCTTAATAAATTTTTCGAGTGTCTTTGCGCTGTATAGATTAAAGGGAAGCTTCATGAGGAAAAATGGATCGGCCATGACAACTTTATTTCCTAAATCGAGTAAAGGTTCTACAAAGCTAATTTGCAACGCCGCAGAGTAAAATCCAATTTTTTTATTACTAAAATACTGAGGATTTTTTAATGAAAAAATTCTTAAAGCATAAGGGATATAAACGTCTTTAATGATTTGGCCATCAACAATTGGAGTATGTTTAGCTGCACTTTTTAATAGGCCCGTTGATGGATGGAGAAAATGTCCTTTTTTAAATTTAATTTTTTGAGGAATTCCACTTAAGCAAATAACGTCACATTGCCCATCATATTTTTTAATCAAACTCAAAGTTAGATCAACATCAAAGTTCGTTGAGTATTGAATGACTCTATAGGTTTCATCAAAAAACTCAATTTCTTCATCAAAATTTATGTAATCTTGAGCAAATGCCAAAGACAAAATAGTTTTCATAATTTCTCAATTTTACTTTTAAATTAAAGACTATTTGCCAAACAAGATAGACTTATATTGGCCATAAGTGCTTTCTGTAATTTCAGGCAAATCCTCTAATGTATTCGACTTATCGTAAGAAAGTTTTGAAAACATAAATGGCAAAACTTCTTTTGGAATACCCAAGTGTTTTAGGATGTAATCATGAGCGATGTTCTGTTTTAAAGGAATAAAAGTAGTCTTTAGACCAAAATGATTGCATAAATCGTCTAAAAACATTTTTATTGTCGGTAGTTCATGGCTGATTAAATGATACGTTTTTAAGGTAGGTCCACTAAAGTGAGACTCACCTGCTCTATGGATAAGGAGTTCAATAAGACGAGCACAATGATCAACAGGAATGATAGGCAT
>Ga0213919_1000869_pt1 | contig 12148 bp, 12 predicted proteins | sample McNCre317MG_FD_161056 | JGI IMG/M metagenome (GOLD analysis project Ga0213919, IMG submission 161056) | Freshwater microbial communities from McNutts Creek, Athens, Georgia, United States - 3-17 MG | ecosystem: Environmental > Aquatic > Freshwater > Creek | place: USA: Georgia | collected... | reverse complement strand
GCGAAGCAGGAGCTGAAAAAGCTAAACATTTAGATAAAGTTATTGCAATTAATAAAAATTGGAGAGAAACATTATTAAATGCAGTTGCTAAGATTGCTAAAAATAATGGAGCTGAGCAGCTATCAACCCATAGTCCTGAATCTAAAGCAGCTCATACAGGGGCTGGTAAAGTTCATTCAGTTTACAAAGATTCTTACGAAAAGATTCCGAGACAGCTTGGATTTAAACCTAGTTCGATGGATTCCCTTCCTCTAACTGAAGAAGGCAAGAAAGCCTTCACTACAGGTAAGTCCGGTCAAGATGCAAATGAATTAATTGAACAGCATTTGAATGGCTTAACGATTCATGGATTTTCAGCAAATGCACATAGAGAGCAGGCTCAAATTAGAGATAACCCACTAAAGGATATCCATAATGAAATGGCCGATAAGCATCAAGATATGTTTAAGCAACATTTAGAAAGAATTAAGCAATTAGATCCAACTCATGATGTAGCTAAATTTAGAACTTTTAATGATTATTCTAAATATCATATGAAGGGACTTGAAGGTGGCACTGAAGAAGCTGAGATATACCAGATGCATACTAACGATGCTCAGAGTGATGCTCAAAAACATGCAGATGGTAATTTAGTAGGAATTCCTGTTTACGGATTTGATTCTGCCCTTAAACAGCAGCCAGCAGTTGACACAGCTCATAACGGTCATACTTTGCAATTAAACCCAGCAGCTTTTAAGAAACATATTATAGGCGCAGACTTTTTAATGAAATCTCAATCTAAAAGTGAAAAAATGGCTATAGCTCAAGCTTTAATGAATATTCAGTCTAAAAAAGAAGAGATTGAGCAATTAAAAGAAGCTAACCCTGATGCATACAATTCTATAGCTGAGTTAACTCAAGTACTTGTTGATTTATTCAAAGAAATTAATGAAGAGCCGATAGAAGCAGTAATGCATGAAGCTCAAGTTAATCAAGAAATAGAACAAACACAGCAAGATCCAAATCAACAAGCTCCACAGCAAGAAACAGGCGCAAGACCTCCAAGACATGCAGATCCTTTGACTCATGGGAAAAAAGAATTTCCTGTAGGAGCTCAGAGAGAATATGACCCTAAAACTGCAAGACAAAAGACTCCTGAAGGTAAATGGATTTCTACAAGCGGTGGAACTAAAAAAGAAGACTTTCAGTAATGGCTATTAAAAAATATGATCTTGAAAGTCAACTAAAAGAACTTGGAATAGAGCTAGAAAGCTTAACCAAGCAAGTAGAAGCCAGAGCCAAAGAAGGCATGGGGCTTCTACAGCAGCAGATATATGGAAAGATTGTAGAAAAAGCAACAGAAAAGCTTAAATCTACAAGAAGTACTTATATTGCTAATTTAGGCATGATAAATGATTCTGATAACTTATGGGTTGTCTTTTTAAAAAAAGATGCAGAGTGGATAGAAAATGGAATGCCAGCTGGAGAAAGAATTGACCAAATTCTTAACGGTGGTAAACCAGCTAAGGTGTCTAAAAGTGGCAATAAGTATAAAACTATACCATTTAAGCATAATAAAAATCCACAGCAGACCTCTAGGGCTCAGATGCAAATTCAGAACGTGGTTAAGTCTGAGCTTAAAAAACGTGGGTTAGATAAAACTATAATGGTAGACGGTAGACCTAAATTAGGGAAAGCTGCCTCTCTTAAGAATGAATTAGCAGGCCCTGGGATGCCAGTAAATAGATTCAATAAACCTATTTTAGCTGGGTTAAATATATATCAGCGTGAACATAAAACTGCTGGTGGTAAAACTCAGATTAAAAGAGATGTAATGACTTTTAGAACAATAAGCGAATCTCAAAAAGGTTCTGGACTTTGGTTTTATAAAGAAATGAAGGGCGCTCATATATTCGATGAAATTGAAAAAGAAGTCGATGAGATGTGGGGTAAAATGTTAACAGATATTATTGGTCAAGTAAAAATAGAAGTAAAGGAGTAAAAAATGATTAGGGCTTCAGATTTATTTTTTTCTCAGGCGTTACAAATAATGATCAAAGATCTAAGAAAGAATAGATTCTTAATTGATGACATTTTATCTGATGTAACTTCTGATCCTATTTTAAAAACTCTTTATGGTGCTAAAGAAGTTCAAAAATTTAATCTCCTAGTCGATAAAGAGATTCAAATTAATATGGAGTACGCTATCGACGTAGCTAAATTTCCAGCAATAGCTGTTAGAGTTGGTGGCGGATCCGAAGATGCCAGTAAGACAGGCGATGCGCTGTCCGATGGTTATAATTCAGAAGAAGTACCCACTAATAGTTTAGGCGGTGTATTTAAAACTCCAAGAATTATCCTTGGACCTGTAACTCCTGAAAATTACGACTATGTAACTGGTAAGATGATATTTGCAGATAAGGTGTCTTTATCGAAAGTCTTTGATCAGATGATAGTTTACGATGAAGTTAATAAAAAAGAATATCCTATTCTTTTAGTTTTAGACGACAGTACTCTATTCATTGAAGCAGGAGCTAGACCTAACCTTACAAATATGACCATTAGATCTAGAACAAACACTGCTTTAAATGTAAGAAGATCTTATTTTACAACAGAACAGGTTACTTTTATATGCTGCGCTGTAGATCCTGTTGAGGTTATCTACCTATATCAATTAGTTATGTATTTAATTGGTAGACACAGACTTGAGTATTTTGAAACTAAAAACTTTCGTACAGCTACTTTAAGCTACAGCCCAATTTATAAACTGGCAGAAGAGCCTAATTTGGTATTTGCTAGAGACATCACACTAAATGGAACTGTAGAGCATAGTTACATTGAAAGCACAAGCAGACCTCTTGATGGCATGGGACATGACGTAAGAATAGCTGATATGGGTAAAACTCCAGAAGGCATAATAGCAGAGGTTTCAGGTCAAGGCTGGAGTTCTGAGGAAGACCCTTAATATCAATAATTTCAATGATTTAGGTCAAAAACTTAATATTTAAAATTGACAGATAAAGTAAAGGTATATATGGCGATAGATCCTAAAGAATTATATAAAAAAGTAGCAGGGTTGAGAGACCTTAAATCTGCTATTAAAGAGGTTAAAAAAGCCAATTCCGAAGTTCAGCCTGAAAAAATCATTGAAAAGGCTGAGCCTAAAAAAGAAGAAAAACCTAAAGCAGAACATAGTCTTAAGTATTTAGGTCGTAAAAAATTGGTAGATGGCATTCTTTCACATATGATCGGTTCAGATGAGCCAGATTCACATCATTACCAAATGGACGTTAATATGGATAAGCATGCAAAAGGATTACCTTGTGTCATGATATCTGCGATTTCACCAAAAGGTGAGATTATGGACCACTCTTCTGATTATCACAAAGACATGAAAGAAGCTATTAAATCTATAGTTCATCATAAAATGAAAAAGGCTTGGAAATAATGAGCGATTTAAAAAAAGGCCAAGACATATTAGCTAATGAAGTTACCTCAGAACCTGGGGTTAGTGATGCTGGCATTGATATTCGCAGAGCTGACGAACGTAATAAAGGCGCAATATCGCATGGTTACGGTCGCGTTAGTGACGCTTCATTTCATAAAGAAAAAGCTAAAAATCATTTAAAATCTTTAGTTAATGCTCTAAAGGCTCAGCCTAAACCTAACCTTACTAAGGATGAATTAGAAAAAGGCGATGTTATTGATATGTTCCCTAAAAAAACTATGGAACGTAAAGTAAATACAAGAGCTGCTAATAAAATGAAAAAAGACCCATTACATCAACCTGAAACTGAATTGAAGAATTTAGATGAAAAAGGTCACTGGGATAAAGATAAAGGAATTAGCCAAGCTGGTTCTGATGTTAGACACTATAGAAGAAACCCAGACGATCAAGCTCACGATAAATCATATGGCGGTGGAGCTTATCAAACACACAGAAGAGTTTTAGCTGGACTTAAAGCTCAGCCCAAACCAAATCTTACTAAAGCCGACATTGAATCTTTTGATGGCAAACTTCAAAAAGATGATCATTGGGGTAAAAAAATTCAAGAGCTTAAGGCTAAAAAAGATGCAGTTCATCAACAAAAACTTGAGACTCATTTTAAAGCTAAAGGCCAAGCTGTACCTGAACATTTAAAAAACCCTCAGTCTACAAATCTTGATTATAAGCAGATGAAACAAGAGTTTAAAGCTAAAAAGATCATTCCTACTGCAGCGCCTGTAAAAACTCCTGCCCCTACTCCAGCAGTCAGTACGGCAGCTCCAGCAGAGGCTAAACCTGAAAGATATGGTAAACTTTTTGATCCAAGTTTAAGCGGTACTGTTTCGTATAAGAAGTCTGAAAAAGCTTCAGTTCAGCCTGCTCAAACTTCAGATCCAGCAATAATTAATAATAGAATATCAATTAGCAGTCCAGTTAAAATATCTGGCCCTGCTCAATTAGACTCATTTAACGGTGGTAAAATGAAAAAGTCAAGCGATGCATTAAAGAAAATGGTAGGATGTCTAAAAAAGATTGATCCTAAGACAAAACTTCCAGGGATTATGATGGATAAATCTCAGAACATGCAAAAAGACATGAACATCAGTCCACAAGTTCCTATGGTTAGTAAAGCCGATAAAGACATTAAAGGTGTACATAAACCTAGTCCATGGTATGATAAAAAAACAGGAATATCAGAATCAGGAACTTCTATTAGAAATAATAAAGGTAAAATGGGCAAATTGCCTGAGATGGAACATAAGGAAATACTTCAAGAACTTAAAGATATGCCTAAACCAAAGTTAGATAAAGCTGAATTAGAGAAGTTTGATTCTGAGTTAGCTAAATCTTGGGGTAATAAAATAGAAAAGGCTAGTCCTGCTCCAGCCCCTGCTCCAGCTCAGCCTAAACCTGCTATGCCAAAAATACAAGCACCAAAGACTAAGATGCCAAAACCTCAAGCACCTAAACAACCTGAAATGCAAATGAGTGAGCATGAAAAGGGTGTACATCAAGCTGATTATAGCACTCAATATATAAAAGATGGCAAAACTCAGCATGGTATTTCTTCAGCTGGAATTAAAGCTAGAGAATCTGCAAACCCAAGTTCTTTTAATGAATACGAAAATTCACCAAAAGTAGCTAAAGAAATTCATAAAAAAGTTCTTAGTGCTATTAAAAATATGAAAAAACCGAATTTACCAAAGTAAAGTAGGATAATGTCTAAAAAGTATAGAAACTCTCAGCAAGAAGAAGTTGAAGCCGAAGAAACGGTGGAAAACAAAGCTCCAGTTATTGGCTGGTCTTCTTTTGATGCTTTTTGGATGGAATGTGTAAAAAATGGTACTCCAGCGATTAAGAATGCATGTCAAGCGCATTTTAAATCTTTAGGGGTATGGGAAGATCAAACTAAGTGGCTAAAAGCTGCTCAGCATTTTGGAATCCCAATAGAAAAATGAACAAATGGAAATTTATAATGAATTCAATGAGTTATTGTAAAAACTTAATATTTAAAAGTAATGTGATTAGGAGATAAAAATGGCTAGAACGTATACGGACTCTTCAGGAGTTACGCTAATTATACCAGATTCAAGTGTTTCAGTAAATGTTGTTTCACAACCTTCAGGGTTAGCAACAACTGGCATTATTGCTATCGTTGGTGAAGCTGACGAAGGAAAACACTGGTCTGAAGAATCAAAACTTTCAGACAATAGTTTTGGTCCTGGTGACATTGCTAGAGTTCAATCAAAATATGGAACTGGAAGACTTGTAGACGCTTTTAAAGGTCTTATCGGAGCTTCTTCTTCTCCAAGAATTCAAGGTTCTTTTAATAGAGCTATCCTTGTAAAGTCTAATGCAGGATCTAAGGCAGCTAAAACTACTGCTGACAACCATGGAACATTAACAGCTAAGTTAGCTGGTTCTAAAGGTAACAGTATAAAAGAAACTATTTCTACAAGTGTTGCAGAATCTGCTCCAACTTCTGGAAGTTTTTCTTACATCCCTTCAGCTTCAGCTGCTTCATTAGCAGCTAGAGTTAACGGTGGAACTAAACAAACTCTATCTATCTCTGCAAATACTACTCCAGCGGCTTTAGCTTCAGCTATCACTGGTTTAAATAATTTAAATGCAGTTGGCGGTATTGACAAGGCTATTCTTTCTGGTCTTGCAGCTACTAATATTGAATTAGACGTAGTTTCTGGACAAAATGTAAACATTAAGCTTGCTTCTCCAGCAGTTTGGGCATCTGCTCCTGCTATTGGCGATACTTTAAGAATTCCATCTGGATCAGTTATTGACGGTGGATCTAATGAGAATATCGGATGGTATTTAGTTACTGCAGTTAGCAATTCAGCTACATTGGCTCAAATATCTGCTAAAAAAATCACTGCAGGTGCTCCTGCTGCTGTTGCGGCTATCGCAATTTCTGGAACTCCAGCTAATGATTTAGTTGTTTACAGTTCATTAAAAATTGATAACATGTCAGGAACTGATAGAAACTCTATCGCTTCTTTAGTAGGTCAATCTGCAGCTGTTTCTGCTGCTGGTGCATCAATCACTATCACTTTAGCTGGTTCAAATATCTTTGACGCTTCAGCTAAAGCTGGTGACTTATTGCATATCCCTGCAGGTTCTGCTTATCAAGGCGCTGGAAATGCAAATGTTGGATGGTATCAAGTTACCGCTTCTAGTAACTTTGCTAACGCTGCTTTTATCACGGCTTCTAAATTATCTAACGGTACTCCAGTTGCAGTAGCTTCTACAGCGATTGCGGCTACTTCTGACATTCAAGTTATTGATCGTCAAATTAAAGGTGCTGGTAAGTCTTTAGAGATTTATGACAATGCAGGCGCAGCTAATATCAATACTGAAATTAAACAATTAGGTGTCGATGCTGCAGCTTCTTTCTTAGAAGTATTAACAGCTTCTTCTGCAGAATTAAAAAAGAAAATTGACTTATCTAAGTCTAATCCTTTAGTGACTGAGTCTTTTATTCATGGTGGAAGTATTGTATTACAATTAGGATACAAAGGTACAACCGCTACAGCTACAATCTCTACTATTTCTGGAGTTAAAAAACTACAAACTTCAGTAACTGGTGGAAACGGTGCAAATCTTGATGTTTCATTGAAAGATTACAATTCAATATCAGATCTAGTTGATTTTTTAAACAATCAACCAGGATACATTGCAGCCGCTGGATCATCTCAGGAAGCACAAAGAAGTCCAAAAGATGTTCTTGATGAAGTTACCGCTATCGGTATCTGTTCTGATCTTTCTAGTAAAGCTGGAAAAATCAAAAGAGACATTTACGATATGACTTTGGGTTTAGGCAATATCGCTCAGAATTCAGTTTTAGTTACTTATACTAATATAGCTAAAGCTGGTTTACCAGAAGATGAAGGTCCAATTTTCTTAACTGGTGGAGCTAAAGGTGGATCTACAGGTCTTGCAATGAGCCAAGCAGTTGACGCCTTAGCTAATGTAAGGTGTAACTTTGTAGTTCCAGCTGTTTCTCAAGATGCTGACTTAGATAAAGCAATCGGTCAAACAGAATCTTCTTCTACTTATACAGTAGATGCTATTAATGCAGCTATCAAGACACATTGTATTAACATGTCATCAGCTAAAGTTAAACGTCATAGAATTGGTTTTGTTTCTAAAAAAGGAACATTTGCTGATGCTAGAAGTTCTGCTCAAACTATGTCTTCATATAGAATCGCTCATTTTTTCCAAGATATTAAAGATCTTAATTCTAATGGCGATATTGAGCAATTCCAGCCTTGGATGGGTGCTGCTAAAGCTGCAGGTATGCAAGCTGCAGGATTCTACAAGTCTATATTTAATAAATCAATTAATATTTCTGGCATAGTTAATCCATCTGATTTCAGCGATGAGTCTCAGTCTCAATCTGAAGATGCATTGACTTCTGGTTTAATCCCAATACAACGTCAAGAAGATGGTTCATTTACTTTCTTATCTGACCAGTTGACTTATGGATTAGACAATAACTTTGTTTACAATTCTATTCAAGCAGTTTATGTTGCTGATATTATTGCACTTAGCTTAGCTGAGAGCTTGAAAAAAGCTTTCGTTGGTGAGTCAGTTGCAGATGTTACTCCAGCAGTAGCAGTTTCTTTCATTAAAGGTAAGATGGCTGAATTCTTGAATTCTAAACTTATAGTTGGAAGCACAGACTATCCTTCTGGATGGAAGAATATAAATGTAGCAATTGATCAAGGTGTAATGAGTGTTAAGTGTACGGTAATCGAAGCAACGAGCATTTATTTTATCCCTATCAATGTTGATATTGAAGGATTACGTGATAGCTCAGCCGCATAAGGCTGACTATCTTTTTGGTTGTATAAATTTATTTAATTAAGAGGTATAAGAAATGGGAAGTCCAGCAGTAATTTTAACAGGTGCGAGAGCGCAACTAGTTGTTAATGGTAAAATCGTAGGTTTATTTACAAGTTGTTCATACAATATCACATATGACGCAAGTCCAGCGTTTATCTTAGGGCGCTTTAGTGCAGCTGAGATTACATACACAGCTCAAGACGTAATTTCTGTAGATGCTACAGGATTTAGAGTAATTGATGCAGGAGCTCACGTTGTAGCTTCAGTTCCAAAACTACAAGGTCTTTTAAATGCAGAAGATATCTCTTTGTCTCTTTTTGATCGCAAAACTGGTAAGAATTTTTTAACAGTTGTTGGCGTTAGACCAATGGGGTATAGTTCAAGTGTATCTGCAAGAGGAGTTGTAGAAATTTCAGCTCGCTTTATGGGATTACGTGCAGAAGACGAAAGTGGAACTCAGAATGAAAGTTCTGGAGCTTCTAGCTTACTTTCTGGAACTTAATTTTTAATATAAATTATAGTTTAATCAAGGCTAAGTCTAATCAACTTAGCCTTTTTTATTTAATCCAACTTCCTCAGTCCATTAATCACTAAATAACTGCTATCATATTCAGGTCCCATTAAAGATGAGCTAGATTGTTCAATTCCAATATCTGCTTCGTATACTCCAGCAGGCTCATTTACATCAGCATAATCTTCAAGATCTGGTATCATCTCGTCTAAATATGCATGCTTCTCGTCGTTGGGGAATTTCTCTAGTGCTAATACTCTACCAGAAATTCCAACTGCCACCTTAAGTTTAAACATTTGACTTCTCCTGGATTCTTGCCCATAGTACATTACATACTGGATATGTCATTTCTTTATTATCAATAAAATATCCCCTTCTATAACTTTTATCTAATTCGTCTAGTGCAGTTTCCCTTGCGGTATAATAATCAAAAGAATTCCAAGGATGAAGTCTCGCAGTATAAGGAATAGATTCAGCGGCACCACTCTTAGTACAAAATTGGACTATATAAGCTGGCTTCTTAAGTTCAGCATCAAACTCATCGGCCCTCTTTTTCATATAATCTTTTTCAGATTTACTGACATAAAAGAAATCATGATAAAAAGCTGCTGCAAAAAGCCCTACTATGACCATGCCTAAGATTACTGCATAAACTATTGGTGTTAAAGTCATAACCGATCCCTCATTCCTAACATTTGTCTAAATTGATGTTTAACTTGCTCTGCTAATACATCTTCCATGACTTTTTTCAAATCTGAATTGTTTAAAAAAGTTTGATATATAATCTCTTTGAATCTTTCGTCTTCAGCTATTACGGCTCTAATTTGATAGTTTATATCGTGAGTGACTGCCTTGATTGCATTTTTCAGAATTTCTTCACTAAAATCAAAATCATGATCTATCTCTTTTGGTAGTGAGTTTTTATGAATCCATACATCAAACTTAACCCAACTATCATTATGGCTGGGCTCGCCCTCTTTTGATTTGAATAGATTAAACTTAAACTTCATATTATTCTCCTTATTTAATTATATTACCATCTTTATCGCAATAACTCCAGCGGAATCCAGCTGCTGTAGTTCTCTTGCCTTGACATACATTGCATATTTTAGAATCTATCGCTCCAGTCGCTTCAGCTGCCTCTTTTATAGTTCGATACACCATTCCAGTGTTTAAACATATAACTGATCTTTGAAATGAAGAAGGTTTTATATTTTTAGTGCAAATCCCCAGCCAGCCTTTTCTTTGCAAGTACCAGTATAATTTTTTATTTTCTTCTTTCAGCTGTTTCATTGATTTGTAATTATTACACAACAAGGTAGCCTCCTCTTGATTTAATTGAGGTTTTACCAATGGCAATCGTGACAACTCAGCCCTGTAATGCTTCCTGATTGCTGCATAATGTCTTGGGAATTCGGTCTCTAATTGCTTTCTAGTTTTAACTAAAGATATTTTTTCTAAACATTCTGATAGAGAAAGAGTTGATTTGTCTTTAGGAAGCAATTCATCAAGTAGATACATTTTGCCATTTCTTTTTAGTCCACAATATAAATTCCAAAATTTTTCTGTAAATTCTTTTCTTGTTTTTATCATGACCTCCTCCTTTTTTGCATAAATAAAGGTACATTTAACAATACAAAGATTCGTCTATTCTGCCAGTTTTTATTATATCTGAAAGAGTCTCTTTAGTTATTTTATTAAAATCAATCTGCCTGTCAAACACTTTTCCCGTTAATTTTTCAATAATCTCACCAAAATTAGCGTATTCGTATTCTTTCCAGTATTCAGAATTTGGATTCGTAGATACTTTGCTCATTAAATCTAAATCTAGAATTTGCTGTGCCATGGCCTTATCTATTGCAGCTGGAGTATTTTTTGTAGCCTTACGGTTATTGTTAAAATTTATTTCTTTATTCTTAGTGTGAACTAGGACCTCTAAATTTTTTAAGTTTTTCCCATTAAATTTACTTATAAAATCTTCATTAGTTAATGTCAATGCTGCCTGTAGATAATAGGAATCAATATTTGGGTTTAGATTAGAGCACAAATGAAAATAAAACTTTTTACAATTACCAAGACGTTTTCTAAGCACCCTTGCATATATTTGATAAATTTGATCAATATTACGAGTCATTTTAAAATTAACTACATTTACCAAGTCTGGCATATTAAAACCGAGCTTAGCTCTATTTACAACAATCAAAACTTGAAGTTTTTTATCATTTATGAATTTTTCAATCTTTTCAGACCCCGTATCCGCCTTATAATTGCTGACTACGGCATTTATTTTATTTTTTAATAATAAAGACAGCAATACGTTAGATTGAGATATAGACTTAACTATAATCAAAGTTTTATCTAAAGACGTAAAAATCTGTTGAATTTCTTCCATACTTAAGTTTTTATCTGTATTAAGAATATGGGGATAAGTATCAATATGTCCACCAATCACTAGCCTTTTAAGCATTTCTTTAACAAGTTTGTCAAAAGATTCTGCAGTGTCTCGTTCTAAAAATTTGTATTTTTTCTCAACCTCACCCTCTGTATTATAATCATTAGAGTCTAATTTATAACTAGAGGTGACAGTTGCTATATATGGACTGGCTAGAAAACCAGCATTATATACCTTAACTGCACTCATTATCACTGGCTTAATCTCAGGGGTTTTTAAAATAAACTTACTAGGGGTTCCTGTAAGTAATAAAGTACATTTAGGTGTGGATTTCTTAAGAATATTTTTGATCATTTTAGCAAAATAAAACTCATGCGCTTCATCTATCACAACTAAATCAAATTGTGGAAAATTTTCAATTTTATTTAAACTATGAGGTAATTGCAAAACGATTCGCTCACTAGATGTGATATCTTGAGAAAATTCAATTCCTAATCCTAACATTTCTTCAGCCCACTGGTTTCTTAAGTTTTTAGTGCCGTGAGACAGTATTAGCACTTTTTTAAATTGCGCATTTCTATTGATGTATTCAAGAGCTGTATAAGTTTTGCCACCACCAGGGCAGATAGATAAGATATTTGTCCCTGTCGCATTTAGCTTAGATAAAGCTTCTTCTTGGTATGGATAAAGTGTTATTTGTTTCATATTAACTCTCCATTTCAAATTGAAAATCAAATCCATTTAGATTAAAACTAATATAACTGTATTCATTATAAATACCGTAAGTATCTCCATCATAATTATATCCGACACTAAATTGCTGTTCTTTTTTTAAGTTGTTATATAGATTTAAACAAGTTCTGTACTTTTTTTTTGCCAGTGGCATGACTTTTAAGATAGCTTCTTTAGCCCCTTTTTC
>Ga0213919_1000868_pt1 | contig 12152 bp, 12 predicted proteins | sample McNCre317MG_FD_161056 | JGI IMG/M metagenome (GOLD analysis project Ga0213919, IMG submission 161056) | Freshwater microbial communities from McNutts Creek, Athens, Georgia, United States - 3-17 MG | ecosystem: Environmental > Aquatic > Freshwater > Creek | place: USA: Georgia | collected... | reverse complement strand
ACAGCAAATAGCAAGGAGAGAGAGGCTTCAAAGCGATCAAGATCAAGTACTAATATGATTGTGCTTTCATGATTTGTTTTATTTAAAAGAGCAGAAGTCGTCACAGCTTCATCAATACTGGTTGGACCTAACCTAAAAACTCCTGGTAAATCAACGATGCTGATTTTTTTTTCATTGATGGTATTCGATAAAAATTCAGCTTTAGCAGAATCAACAGTGACACCAGAATAATTTGAGACTTTTCTTAATTGACCAGTGAGCATATTAAAAATTGAAGATTTTCCAGAATTGGGAAATCCAACTAAAAGTGTCGTTCTCATTGTCTCTCCCCTAGATTTTTAACTACAATTTTTTTAGCGTAATCTAATCTCAATGCTAAAAAATTTGAGTCCTCGTGTTTAACGGCAATGGGCCCGCCGAACAAGCTTTTAGATTGAATTTCTAACTTGTCACCTGGGAGAATTCCAAGTGATATAAATTTAAACTCGTAATGGCTCTCACCTTCAAAGTGCAAAACCTCTACCTTGTCCCCTATACTGTAATCTGCCAGTGTATTTTTCATAAAATCCCAACTTATATACATGTCGAATAAAAATTTGATATATCAAACAATGGATATTAGTCAACTACCAAGCTTAAATCAAGTGGAATTTAAATCTCTTAATTTTACTCTTTGCGCTAAAACAAAAGCATAATTTACCTACTGTCCTCTTTATGATTTTGCGACACTTTTATGTCAAACTTAGACTATTAATTTTAATAATTTAGCTAACTCTTTCTATGGTGAGGACAGTCAATGAAAACCGCATTATCTCTCATTTTATTCTCAACTTATTTCAATCTTTCTCACGCTGAAATTGATGCAAACGACTTAGTGGCCAAAGCAGACCTAAAAAGAGGCTTGGGAACAATCTCTCATTCATTGAGAGTTGAAATTCAAAACAATAGTGATTCCAAAATTGAAGCTTATAAAGTGAATTTTAACGACGTCACAACTTCACTCGTAGAACAATTAGAGCCAGAAAGAGCACGTGGAAGAAAAATTTTACTGAAAGATTACGACATGTGGCTCTTTACTCCAAATATTAAAAAACCTGTGAGAATTTCTCTAGATCAAAAACTCACAGGCGAAGTGGCCAATGGTGATATTGCCAACACTAATTACGCCAGTGATTACTCTGCTAAAATTTTAGGATCCGAAACTCAGAATGGAAAAGAAGTTTATAAACTAGAACTCACTGCTAAAAATAAAAAAGTAACCTATAGTCGCATAGAATATTTTGTTCAAAAGAATGATGCCACTCCTGTTTCAGCAATTTTTTATGCCGTTTCTGGTAAGCCTCTTAAAAAAGCAAATTACCTAGATTTTAAAATGATTAAAGGCATGCTTCGCTCAACAAAGATGGTCATTCAGGATTATCTAAAAAAGGATAAATTTTCAACAATGACTTTTTCTAATCATACACCTGAAAAATTTCCTGAGAGTTTATTTAATAAAGACCGCTTGGAGTTTTAAAACATGAATGAAAAAAGCATTCTCAAGTTTATCAATGTCTCAAAAGATTTTAATACTAGCAGTGTAGTCTTTAGTGGTTTGAAAAATGTTAACCTGGAAATTTTTCAAGGTGAATTTATTGGACTCTCGGGAAAATCTGGAAGTGGAAAAACGACTTTACTTAACATAGCCGGACTCATTGATCCTCCATCAGGAGGAGAACTTCTCATTAAAGGGAAAAACGTAAGAGATTTTCATGACAATGAACTCTCCAACGTAAGAGCAAAGGAAATCGGTTTTATTTTTCAAACTTTTAATCTACTGCCTCTCTTAAGTGCACTTGAAAATGTTGAGTACCCACTGACCTTATTAGGCCACTCTGAAAAAGAGGCAAAAAAACTAGCTTTAGAAGCATTAGACAAAGTAGGACTTACAAAATTTAATCATCACAGACCTGCCCAGCTTTCTGGTGGACAAAGACAACGCGTGGCCATTGCTCGAGCCATTGTCAAAAATCCCTCACTCATTTTAGCTGACGAACCCACTGCAAACTTAGACAGTAAAACGTCAGAAGAAATTTTAGAAATTTTAATTAATTTGCAAAAAGAATTAAATGTTACCATCATGCTCTGTTCACATGATCCGGATCTTATTGCATTAACAAGAAGGCAAATTAAGCTTCAAGACGGTATCATCGTTTAAATTGAGGACATATCATTATGATGAGATTAAAAATAGCTTTCAGAAACGTCACTCGTCACAAACTTAGATCAATACTTTCACTGTGTATGATTGCAGGCGCTGTGACATCTATGATTATTTTTCGAGGTTTTTCTCAATATTCGCTTGATTCACTTAAACATATAGCAGCTGAAAATCAATTCGGTCACATGCAAATTGGAAAAGTAAAATATTGGTCTCCAGGTGCAGAAAGCAGAAAAGAAAGAATGTTTAATCTTTCACAAATTGAACATATAAAAACCAAGAACCCGAGCATTGAAAATATTTCAGGTCGATTAAGTTTCTTTGGGTTAATTTCTAATGGTGAATTATCAGTTGGTGGAAAGATCATCGGGATTGATACAATCAATGAACCAAAATTTGCAAAATCAATGGCGATTAAAGCTGGGAATTTCTTTCAATCAAATGATTCGCTACAGGCGATGATTGGAAACTTGCTTGCGAAACAAATGAATGTAAAAACTGGTGATTCAATCACTGTTCTTACAAATACCATTGATGGAGTCATGAATGCCATGGACTTAGAAGTCAGTGGAATTTTTTCAGCTGGAATTGATGAAATTGACTCACAGGTCATCTATATCCCACTTAAAACCTCGCAAAGGATTCTCGATACCGATGATGTCGACACAGGTGTATTGCGATTTAATAAACTTGAAGAGGCAGAACTCATCAGTTCAAAAATTTCAAATGACCTAAAGGCCAATGATCCTTCCATGATGAATAAAACTTGGCGGGAACTAGCTGTCCTCTTTAGACAAGTTGAAAAATTTTATGGTGTCCAAAACAGGATTATTGAAGCTATTTTATTTGCACTCATGTTTTTAGGAATTCTCAACACTGTTTCAATGACAGTAGTTGAAAGAACGGGGGAAATAGGAACTTTGCGATCACTTGGTGAATCGAGAGGAGATATCATAAAACAATTTCTATTAGAAAGTTTTCTCGTTTCTATTGTTGGTTTATTTGCAGGAGTTGGCTTATCACTTTTACTAATTCAAGTTATTCATGCAGCCAACATAGTGACTGAAATGCCTGGTGCCTCAACTCCTTTTCAAATTCAGATCATTTTTCTTTATTCAGCTGTCTTTTATTCTTCCTTGCTCGCTGTTGTCACTGCAACTTTTGCGACTTACTTGCCAGCACTCAGGGCTTCAAAGATGGACATAGTAGATGCCCTAAGAAAAAATATTTAAATTTTATTGATCATTTAAATGTTCAAATAAACCTGGCTGAATATTTAATTTGGAATGAAAATTTTTTAAAATCAACTCGACTCGATTAAGTTCTAGATCGCCAATAAGGTCAGTGTATTTTTTTTCAATCTCTCCAATGCATTCAAAAAGATTGAGTTTAAATTTTAATCCAAACTCAGTTAGAAAAATATTTTGCTCACGTTTATCATGACTATTAAGTCTTCGTTCGATGTATCCTCTACTTTCTAGTTCATTTAAGTGTGATGTCATCGTCTGCTTTTTTAATCCACAACCTGAACCGATATCTTTGATTGATGGACCTTCGTGCTCACATATGAATAAGAGAACTTCTAAAAAAGAGGGCCTCAAATCAGTAAAGCCTCTTGCTTGTAAGGAAATCAGCAACTCCGCTGAATATGTACGGTAAATTTTTTTAACTAAGCTGCCAATACTCGAAACTTTCTTCATGAAATGTCCGTGGTTAATGGTTAATAGTCCCTTTCTGAGACTAATCAAGTGTCCCATGAAGGCTAAAGCGACGTCAAGACCCACGAAGTCCCAAATACGTACTGTTTTAAAATGTTAGAAAATTAAAAAAGATTTCGAGCATTACTGATAGAAGTAACAACTCCACAACATATTCCAAAAGTTAGTAAACTTGATCCTCCATAGGACATCAGCGGGAGTGGAATACCAACAATAGGCATTAACCCAGAGACCATACTCATATTAATGATTGTGTGGGAAAAGAAAATTCCCAAAACTCCAATGACAACAATTGAATCAAACATTTTATTTACACTAGAAGCAAGCCAAAGAAGTCTGTAAAACAAGGCGAGGTAAAGAGCGATTAAGAACATAGAGCCTACAAATCCATGCTCCTCATTAAAAATAGCAAAAATAAAATCTGTGTGGTTTTCAGGTAAATAGTTTAATGCCCCTTGAGAAGATTGCCTAAAACCTTTTCCAAAAAACTGGCCTGAACCAATAGCGATCTTAGACTGAATGGCATTGTATCCCGAGCCTTTTGCATCAAACTCTGGATCTAGAAAGGTAATGATTCTCTTTTTTTGATATTCTCTCAACCCGAAATTATAAACCACTGTTCCTGCAATGAGCCCCATCACACCGATAATAATAATGGTTTTCCATTTTAATTTTCTATAAAAGGTAATGATGAAAAAAATCATTAAAGTTAACGTTCCAGTCCCTAGATCAGGCTGAATAATAACCATAATGGCCGGAATAAAAGTAATGATAAATGGAATAATGAGTTGTCTAAAACCTGTTTCTTGCTCAGGTGAAGCTTTTGAATACCATCTTGCCAAAACTAAAACGATAGACATTTTAACGATCTCTGAAGGTTGAAATTTAAATCCACCGATACCAATCCATCGCTGTCCTCCTAGAGCAGAGTGACCAACAACTAAAACAGTAACTAAAAGTATAAGACTGACAAAATAAGATGGATAGGCCAGTCGATAGTAATTTTTGGGCTGAACAAAACTCACCGCCACACCAATAAGCCAAGAAATACAAAACCACATTATTTGTGTTTTATAAATTCCTTGCTCCGGACCAACACCATGAGAGTGTGTTGCCGAATAAAGATTCAAAATCCCAATCATGAAAATGGCAGTGCAAATTCCAAAAAAAGAGTAATCATATCTTTTTAGTTCTTCTCTAAAGTTAAACATCATTCCCCATTTGCCGAAGTGGCTTGTGTTTCATTTATGGGAGCTATTGGAGCTCGCTTACCATTTTTATCAATATAAAAATTCTGCACAAGTACACCTTGATCATTGTAATACTCTTGTGGGTTAGGCTCTGGAATCATCGGGACGGGATTGTTTCTAGTATCCTCAATTGCTTCTGCGTATGACATCTTATCTTGAGCAATGATCTTCTCTTGGTACTTTGGATAATACTTATTCATGTAAGCTGCAACGATTTGCTTGGCAACGGGACCAGCGGCACTACTACCATGGCATCCGTGCTCAACGACAACTGCCACCGCAATTTTAGGATTAATTGAGGGTGCATAAGCCGTAAAAAGTCCATGGTGACGAAAGCGGTATTCTTGATTTTCACACTTGTTAAAAATCTTATCTGCTGAAAAACTTATAACCTGGGCTGTTCCCGTTTTACCAGACATTTGAATTCCAACGCCTTTTTGTGAATTCGCTGTACCACCTGGAACATTGACAACGTCATAAAGCGCTCGCTTTACTAGGTCCATGGTTTTCTTAGAAATTTTAAACTCGTTAATGAGTTCAGGATCATAACGTTTTAAAACTTTTCCCGTGTTAGAAAAAACTTCTTTAACAACGTGAGGTCGATAGAGCTTTCCTTCGTTTGCCAAAGTTGAATAGAACATCGCAAGTTGTAATGGTGTCACGTTGATGAAAGATTGTCCGATAACACAAGAAAGAGTTTCACCTTTTTGCCATTCAATTCCAGTTCTTTTCTTTTTCCATTCTTTATTTGGAATGAGACCACTCGTTTCTCGAGGAAGAATAATTCCTGATCTCTGTCCCATCCCAAACATCGTTGCGTACTTATAAATAACATCGATATCAATTTTATTACCAATCATGTAGTAGAAAACATCACATGATGCTTGAAGCGCTTTGACGACATCCACCACTCCATGCCCTTCTTTTTTCCAACAGTGAAAGACCCTGCCCCCCATTCGGTAACCACCACTACAAACAATTTTAGTGTTTTCGTTAATGAGTCCCTCCTCAAGGGCTGCAATGTGGGTCAGAGTTTTAAATGTAGATCCTGGAGAATAATGTTCTTGAATTGTTCGATCGCGGAGAGGTCTTTTTTCATCCATGACAAGACTTCCCCAGTAATTTGATGAAAGACCAGTTGAAAAATTTCCTGGGTCGTAAGCTGGTCTCGAAACCATAGCAATGACTTCACCATTTTCTACGTCAATTGCCACGGCAGCACCATCTTTTCCATCTAAGGCATGGTAGGCTGCTAATTGAACATCTCGATCAATAGTTAATCGGACATTTTTTCCCGGCTCTGCTTGTTTGTTTTCAATACCTGAATAAAGATCATCTGAACTCACGTGACGTCTAGCTCTTCCTCTCGCATCGACCTCCATGAATTGATAACCATCCTGACCTCTAATTTCTAAGTCAAACTGTTGTTCGATCCCAGCAAAACCAATGAAGTCACCTTGTTTATAATCATACTTATCTCTTTCCCTATATCTTGGAAGCTTTTCTTGGGAAATTTCCGAGATATATCCAAGTAGGTGGGCTCCTGCATCTTTATCGGTGTATTCACGACTGATAAAAGTTTCCACCGAGACACCCGGCAATTGAGTTGATTCAGTTTCTATAATGGCGACTTCACGTCTTGAAATATTTTTTTTAACGACGACAGGAATATATTTCGCCTGACCTTGAAAACGCTTGAGCGTTTTATTAATCGCATCTGGAGTCATCTCGAGAATTGTTGAGAGAAAATTAATAGTTTCTTCAGGATTCTCTAAGTACTGTGGAGTCACGATGGCATCAAATCGTGGAACGTTGTGGGTTAGAAGCACATTGTTCCGACTAAAAATCATTCCTCGTGGAGCTCTTACTACGTCTTTTCGTAAACGATTTTCAAGGGAGTAATTAAAGAACTGCTTCCCTCTATAAATTTGTAAATACCAAAGTCTTGCCGTTAAAATAGCAAAAGCTAGAACTATTATATTAAATATTATATCTGCTCTATCTTGATGAGATTTTACGAGATCATCTTCGCCGAACATTAGACTTTATCCCCCAACATCCCTCTGTCATCAATATTCCAAATGCGATTTAAAATAGCAAAAAAGAGTGGAGACAAGATGGCGATAATTATACTTTGAGGTAAGAATCTCCATCCCTTTTCAAAAATGTAATTGAGACTTCCCATTTGAATATAAATGAGAATTGACTGTAGAAAAAACCACAATAATTGAAAGACCTGAGTGATAAGTATCGTCATTGTCCAAGAAGAAAAGTGAATCATTTCTCTAACGTAAGAAACGACAATACAAATGACGATACCCGTGACTGTCCCCATCTCCCAACCTTCCACTGAAAAAAACCCGTGGCAATATTGGACAATTAAAATAATGATGGCCAAGTATGGAGTTTCTAATCTTAAACCTAAGAAAAGAACGAGGAGAATATTAAAGGGAATTCTGTAGTTCACAAGACCAATATTAGGAAATACTGCTGTCGTCATGATTTCTAAAAAGAAAAGCAGAAGTAAAGTTTTTATAAGTGGGATAATAATGTCATTCAGATTAGTCTTCATTTAGTTTTCCTCACCTGCTTCAGATTTTTTATCCAAAGCTCGCCAGGCATTTTGTCTTTCTTCATCTTGCTTTTGAACTAAAACCAAGACCTCTTCTAATTTTGAGAAATTTACAAGAGGAGTGATCTCTACGTGTTGAGTGATACCGTAGCTCTCTCTTTCAATTCGTGAAATATATCCAATTTTAAGACCTTTTGGATAAAGATTCCCAAGCCCTGCTGTTAAAACAATATCATTTAAAATAATGGGCTCGGTACGGTTAACATATTTCATAATACATCGGCCGCGGCTGTAGCCCTCTACGACTCCGTGAGACCTGAGTCTTTCAACAACTCCATCAACTCGATTATTGGCATCGAGAATGGTCATGACGTCTGCAAAATAAGTTGTCAGTCGAAAAACGTAACCGACTAGACCTTCTGCACTGGTCACTACAGAGTGCAATTTTATACCGTGCTTAATTCCTTTATTAATTCTTATGACTTTGTAATCATCCGCAGAATCCCAAGAGACAACTCGCGCTACAATATTTTGACTTTCGAATTGTTCACCATAGTTGAGTAATTCTCTCAGTCGTTCACTTTCTTTAACAATTTCTTGATAATTAAAAACTTCATTTTGCAAATTCGCAATTTTGGATTTTAAAACGACGTTTTCCTTACTAGCGTTTAAGTTTGCAACATAGTGTTCAACGTAGGAAGAAAACCCGCTTTGAATACCCGTAACAAAACTTTGCACCGGCGCCATTAGATCGATAATGACTCTTTCTGCAATTGAAGTTTTTTGAAAAAATGGATCACGCTGCGACATGCCTAAGAGTGAAATCACCAGAATTATGCTGTTGATCACAATTTTGCTTCGACGTTCTTCTGAGTCAGACAATCTCAAGATAATCACCCCGTAATTAGAATTGGAAATAACTAATATCTCTAAGCTTAAGTAATCTTTTTTAAAAAGCCAATAAACTTTACGAACTAACTTTTTAATCGTTACAATAGTAGAGCTTTTAATCAAAAATAAAAAACCCTTAAAACTTTAAGTTGAATAAACCAAGAGGATGAAACTATGTCTGAATTTACACAAAACAAAACTGCCGGCGTTTTTGCTACGGTTTTAATTGGAATCATTATTTTGGCTTTTATGTTTACTGGCTACCAACAATTTGAGCACGGTGGTTCTGTCACCAATGTTGGTTCAGTAAACGGAATGCCAATTAAACCTGAAGAGTATAATAACGAATATAACCGCCAGGTAGAATTTTATAAACAAATAATGGGTGGAGAAGTTTCTTCAAAACAATTAGAAAGTTTTAAAATTAAAGACATGGTCATTAAAAATATCGTTCAAAGAAAATTACTTACTAGGTTTGCAAAAGATTTTGGTGCCTTTCCTGCTGAGGAGGAAGTTAAAGCTGAAATTAAAACTCTTCCCTACTTCCTAACTAATGGTCAATTCGATATCGCAAGATATAAAGCTATCCTTTCTGCCAATCGCTTAACTCCACTTGAGTTTGAACAAGATGTCGTGGACTCAGTAAGCACGAAGAAAATTCAAGAAATCGCGAACACCTTTCCTCTTTCAAAAGCTTACCTGGATGAACTCGCTAATTTCCGCAAAGAAAAAGTCTCAGCAGAAATTGTTCAAATCTCTAAAGGCTCGCTTGGACAATTTATTACTGTTTCTCCAGAGGAATTAAATAAATTTTTTGCCGTCGAGACAAATCTTAAAAGAGTTGAGTCCATGTTTAACGAAAGAAAAGAGAGCTTGAGCAAACCAGAAGAAGTGACGGCTAAGCACATCCTTCTTTTAACAAAAGATAAAGATGAAGCAAAAGTTAAAGCTGAAATAGAAAAAATTGCAAAAGAAGTCACTCCTGCCAATTTCTCGAAGTTGGCAGATAAATATACTGAAGATCCATCCGGAAAAGGCAAAGGTGGAGATTTGGGCAGTTTTGGACGTGGACGTATGGTCCCTGAATTTGAAGAAGCTGCGTTTACACAAAAAATTGGAACCATTTCAGCTCCAATCAAAACTAACTATGGCTATCACCTAATCTTAGTTGAAAAGAAGACTCCTGCTACAGTGGCAAAGCTTGAGGATTTCAAAGAGAAATTTGCTAAAGAAATTGTTCAAAAAGACAAAGTTGAAGATCTAAAGAAGTTGACAGTTGATATCGCTAACAGCCTTAGAAAAGCCCTTGAATCAGGAAATGCTACAGAAGTAAAAAATATAGTCGCAAAATATAAGCTTCAATATGACAACACGACAATTAACAAGATTGATGGTGTTGCGACAGGAACCTTCTTATCATCGGAAAACATGAAATCAATGTTCAGCCAAGATTTAACCAAGCCTCAATTTCATTCTTTTGATGATGGAGCTAGTCTCATTATGGTAAGAACAACTCCTCCTAAAGCAGGTGAACTAGTTGCTGAAGATAAAGTAAAAGAAGCTAGTGCAGATGCAAGTTTGAAGAGTACGCTTGCAAAAAAAATGATGGAAAACATCATGAAAGAACTTGAAGCTAACGCTAAAATAAAAATTAACGAAAATGTTATCCAAATGTAATGACGATATGGCCGATAAAAACGCAAAATGGAAAGAAAATGTTAAGGGAAAATTTTACGTTGATGAAGAGTGCATCTCCTGTGACGCCTGCGTAAGAGAAGCCCCTAATTTTTTTATCATGAATGATGAAGACGGTCATGCCTACGTTCTTGCCCAACCAAAAACAAAATCCGAGATTGAAGAGTGCATGAGCGCTCTTCAATCTTGTCCTGTCGAAGCAATTGGTGATGATGGAGATGAAGAATAAGTTTTAATAAGCTGAGCTTTCTTCAAGCCCTGAATTTAAATTTTCCTTTTTCTTTTCTCGGAAAACCTTGCGAAGCTCCTTTGGATTTGTCTGGCGATAGCGATCTAAAGACTCTCCAAGCTCATTCTTTAAAAGCCATCGGCCATTTTTCTTAAAAGCTTCTTCATCGGCTTTATTTGCTTCATTTAATAAAATTCCACCAATTGTTTTTAAGCTCGCCATTGTTGAGACCGTAATATTTGGAACATCTTTAGTGAAGTCCACTGGAATTCCAGAGATACGCGACATCATATTCCATAGTCCTGGAATGTATCGAGTTGACCATATAACTTTGGCAGCTATGCTTGTCGCATTCTCATAAATTCTATAATCATAATCTTGGATCCAATGAAACATTTCACCAAGTAAAGCATCTTTTCTCCAAGAATCTCTAATAACTCTATAATCAGTCCAATCTAAGACAAGGTCAAAACGAGAGTCCGTTTCCATGTCAGTCGGAACCATCATCGGACCTCTTTTAACACCAACTCTCTCGAGAAATTTTGGGTCATCTAATTTAATTTCACTTTCTAATTCAGGAATAATAAATTTCCCTTCACTCATAGTTTTAAAAGCATCGTAGGCGACTTCTTCACATGAGAGTTTTGAATTATCACTAAAATCTAATTGATAATCATAGGGAATAAATTTTTTATTTTTTTTCAACCTTTGAACTTTATCAAACATGTAGTTTGCTGCTTTAGCTGCCAGCACTGAATCTTTAGGTCTAAGAACTACAATTCTTGCATTTTCATTTTTAAGTGCCTCTTCCATTGAAAAAATACTTACTCCTTTTCCAACGTAGGACTCAATTGTTGAAGCTACTCCAGTTTTCTCATCTACATGGACAAATACGATGTGACTAAATACAGATTTTGGAGTTGCTAATTCTGAGATTGTACTCGAGACAAAACTCACACCTTTAGTGATCATGATATCGCCATTTTTAAATTGAAATTTTGCTTTTGGATCGATTCCTGCTCCCACATAATAAGGATGATATTTTTCACCTTCATAAATTGGAATTGCCTGCTCAGGGTATTTAATTGATGATGCAGAAATTTGCTCATCACTATATAAATGAGCACCAATAAAATCCTCTGCAAGTCTCATCGCGAGATAGAGTGATTTCATTTTTCCTTTACATTCTAGAGGCAAAATTTCTAAGCTAGAATGAAGTGCTAAACGGGCTTCAAAACTAGCCGCTAAGAGATCTTGTCCACCACTTTTCATTACGTCGAGACTGATATTTTTTGGTAATTCAGTATAATATTTTATCAATTGATCTAATTCAACTTGGCAATTTGAAACATTCAATTCCCTCGTTGCAACTTTATCGACAACCGATTGAGAATAACTCAAAATATCTGATGAAGACTGATCACTTGAAGGGCCACGCTTACCCGGCTTCCAATTTGATGACCAGTTAGAGCAAGATCCTAATAATGTTAATAAAGAAACGGTCACAATAAGCTTAGTCCTCATACTTTTATTCATAAATTTTTTTCCAAAAAAAGGGGGCTTAAAAGCCCCCTAAACGTTTAACTATTAAAAAAAT
>Ga0213919_1000864_pt1 | contig 12190 bp, 17 predicted proteins | sample McNCre317MG_FD_161056 | JGI IMG/M metagenome (GOLD analysis project Ga0213919, IMG submission 161056) | Freshwater microbial communities from McNutts Creek, Athens, Georgia, United States - 3-17 MG | ecosystem: Environmental > Aquatic > Freshwater > Creek | place: USA: Georgia | collected... | reverse complement strand
GAAAATAGATAGATTTATTTCAATAGTTGATAATCTTGGGTTTAAAATAACGGAATCAGAAAGGGATGAAAGGGGAAGGGTGTGCTTTAGAGTATTTGTTCCGATTGAGTACAAATTGAGCAAGTTTTTTGACTGGGTTGATTTATCATCTATTGATTATTCTTGGGCTTGCGAATTTATAGAAGAAATATCTTTATGGGACGGTCATAGATATAAAAATGGAGGGTATAATATAAAATATGTATCAAAGTTTAAAATAAATACAGATGTTGTTCAGGCTGTTTCTCATTTATGTGGGAAAACTGCAAAATACAGCTTAGCAAAAGATGATAGAAGTGAATCATATAGTGATATGCACTGTCTATCTATATGCAACAGAGTTAAGGCATCAAGAGGTATTGTAAGTAAAACAGAAAGGGAGTATAGTGGAAATGTTTATTGTGTTACTGTCCCTAATGGAGCTTTCATTGTTAGGAAGGATAATTTAGTTTCTATATCAGGAAATTGTGTCCATACTCATGCCTATCAGTATATAGTTCAATCTCTAGGTCTTGATGAGGAGGAAATATTTGGTTCTTATATATCAGTTCCATGTATAAAGAAGAAGGATGAGCTTCTTATTGGTTATATCAATACATTGTGTGACCCTCACTTCAAGACAGGAACTGTTGAAAATGACCAGAAATTTCTTGAATGCCTTATTGTTTTTGCCTGCATCATGGAGGGTTTATTCTTCTATGTTGGGTTTGCTCAGATACTGGCAATGAAGCGAAGGAACCTAATGATTGGCGCTGGTGAGCAGTATGAGTACATTATGAAGGATGAGAGCGCCCATGCCTCATTTGGAATTGATATTATCAATACTATCAAGCTTGAGAATCCTCATTTGTGGACGGAATCATTTAAGTCTAAGATAGTTGAGTTAATGAAGACGGCTGTGCAACTAGAGTATGAGTATGCTGTTGACACCATGCCTAATGGTGTGCTTGGATTGAATGCTAATTTATTCTCTCAGTACACAAAATTTATTGGTAATAGAAGGCTGGATCAGATAGGGCTTCCACAGGTGTTTGGGGGTGTTGAAAATCCTCTTCCTTGGCTTTCTGAGGTTATAGACCTTAAAAAAGAGAAGAATTTTTTTGAAACGAGAGTCACTGAGTATCAAACTGGTGGCGCATTAGATTGGGATTAATATTATGAGAATATTCCTTTACTTTTTTAGTATCTTCGTACATAATTGGAAAGAGGTACACAATAAAACTGTGTATTCTAACCAAAAGAAGCTAATTGATACCAATAAACTATCAACTTGGCAGATGATAAAGTTATATGCTGCTTGCAAGCTAGTCGAAAAGACAAAAAAGCCTCTTTTAGCATGTATTGATTGGAATAATAGAATGGTTAAGAGAGTGAACAAATGATATATTTTGTATGGTCAGTATTATTATTCGTCCTGCTATATGTAGTAGGATTCGTAATCGTGTTAATTGATTCAGGAGTGTTATAATGGTTAAACAAGTAGGCGGAACTCATTATGAGGGAATGGTGTATGAAATATGGGACTTTGTTGCAGATGTAAATTTAAACTTTTACTCTGCTAATGCCTTAAAGTATTTATTAAGAAATAAGGGTAATAGGTTAGAGGATTTGAATAAGGCGTTGTCTTATGTTAAGAAGCTAAAGGAGATAAAGAAAGAGAAGCCAGAAAAGTATAGAAAGATTAAATTCATCAATTATGATGACGATCATGTATCATATCATACTTTCATAAGTCTAAATAAGCTAGTGGATGACTCTATATTGGAGCAAGCTGTATTTTATATATGCGAAGGCAGTTTAAAATATGCTAAGCATCTAATCAAAGAGCTAATTAAAGCGGAAGAAGAGTCAAATGCAGAGTTTGAGCGAGCTGATAACGGATCACTTGATTTTTTTATTATAGATGATCCATGGAATAAAGAGTCAGCAGCGAATACTGCATTTGCAGATACCCTGCAAGCATTATCATCAGAAGGAAGGCTATTAGTTGGTGAATTTAACGTGCCGACACAATATGAAGTGAATCATAAGTTTTTCTGTGATGGGTGTGATAGGTGCAAGCCATGCTAATACTAATCACAGATTCAAGAGGTAAGTCAATACCAGATTATCCGCTTGAAGGATACCAAGAGGCTGTCAGGAGGTATCCTGACCAATCAGGCGACAATGTAATACTTCACTTTGCTGTTGATAAGGAAATTGAGAGTGCTAGAGAATTCATAAATGTTTACGGCAGGGATGGCATGATATTAGAATCATCAATTCTCTTGACATGCAAGAATACTGGGTCATACTATTATTATCAGGTGCTAAGGAGAAAGCAAAATGTGGAGAAGAGAGATTAGAGAAGCATTGAAGATTAGGGCTGACGAATTGAAAGCTAAACTAATCAATTCAAAGTGCTTAGTTGAATCATACGGCCTTAAGGAGCGTATTGAAGAAATAAATACCGCATGCGAATTGCTTGGATGCTATACAGTAGTTAAGAGCCTTGATAGAATTTACAAGGACAAAGAAATGGAGTTAAGAAATGTACAATACTAATTTTGAGGTATGCTGCACACTGGCGCACGACTATGAATGCTTTTTTGATAGTCTGTTTATGGAAGAAATTGCTAAGGTTGTTGAGGAGGTGAGTGATGAGAGCTAAGCTAATAGCTAGAATTGATTACTGGATGGAAGTAGTTAATGGCGATATTGAATTAGATGCTGCCATTGCATGCTTTCAAGTATCTGGTATAGTTGATGCAGGTCAAGCACTTGGACTGCTAACACTAGATGAATTTGCAGAGTATCACGATAAAATAAAACGGAGTATGGAAAAATGGCAAACCCAATAGATATATTTACAGGTAAGGAGGCAGACCCATTCTCTGCCTTAAATAGCAAGTATGAGTTTACGTTAAGTATTAGTAGAGCTTATTTAGTTCAAGCGATTTTGTTTTCCTTCAATGTAACTGAAGGAGATAATTTTGATGATGATTTTGCGGAAAGACTTGCAGAATCATTGCATTTTTGTATGATGAAGATATAGATTTTATTGATGAAATGGCAAGAGAATCCTATTTAAGGAGATTAAGAAATGACTAGGAAAATTATACAGCTAACGGCTAATGATTACGTTTTATATGCTTTGTGTGATGATGGTACAACATGGTATATAAGAGGGGGAGCAAATAAATGGCATCCACTCCCTCCAATACCACAAGAATCACTTGAGGTTAGTGTAGATACCAGTAACGTGGCTTGATTGTTTTAACTCTGCTTTAGCCTCTTCTGCGCAGATTATGCCGCCACCTAATGCTGTTGATACAGCTTTAGTGGTTGTATCGGCGATCTCTGACTTCTCTTTATCGCTCATTTGCCATAATGGCTTGAATGTAAACTTGATATTATCTTCATAAACGCCTAACTCTGAAGCAGCACATAGCGTTAATATATTCTTAACAGGGTGGAATAGCTTGCTTTTCTGCCCTGCTTTAATTTTGTCGTAGTAATTCCTTATGTCTGATTCTCCAGTAGCGTTAAGCCCTGCTGGTGACTGTCCTAACAGCTTTACGAGCGGTATTTGAAATGCTCCCGATAACTGCTGTGCAAGCTGTAGCAACACGTCAGGAATGCCCGTAAACGTGTAATTGTGTGCCTCAAACTCATCTTCCTTATCAAGAACAGTTAATCCCTCAATAGATTGGAAGTATCTGATTTTATCTAGTCGTTTCATCAGCACGTCTGCGCCTGCTCCACCCGTTCCTACCTTTTCGGCTAATTTCTGGAACTTAACCACACGAAGATGAGCCTTATGCATGAGTTGAGCTGTGCCAGTGGTTGCATTATCATAAGCAATAAGCCTATCATAAGCCCTCTCTAGCTCACTGATACCCCAAGAGTTTAGTTGTATCTGTTGATAGTATGGCATTTCAATTCCAGTAAACCGAAGAATGCGGCTATGATGAACCCTTCTACCACCAAGAATATTCCCACTAGCATGGATGTCATAAAATTCGGGTAAACCCATATCTGGGCATATATCCTTAATTGGCTTGCTCATATCTGGAAGTAGCATGTGCCTATCCAGTGGAATGATGCCTTTGAATGATCCACGACGGATACGGGACAGGTCTAGTGGCTTGGTGTAATCCGCGCCATCAATCATAATTAACGCGCCTGCACCGCCATATAGGCGTGACCATTTGATAGTTTTGGCAATGTTTTCCCATATACTTAAGGTCGCCATGGTATCATAGATGACTTCAGCATCTTCAGGTTTCATATCAGATGTAATATCAACACCTTCTCGCGTCATGTCGTCGGCAGGCAGATCAATGGCCATGCCACACACCCATGATGTGCGGTACATATTCTCTAATAGCTGCCTATTATTCGTGATATTAAGCGAGTTGTAGCCTATTCCGTCTAATAAGTTACCAGAACCATAACCAAGGTGTGATGAGGTGTTAAATACTGCATCTGTTGTCTGTTTGCGTCGGCGTGTCATTATTACGTCCTGTTTATTGATGGGATATTATAGCATATCCCAGAGCGATGTGCTATATGATTCTGGGTGAAATAGCATAACGATGGTATCTGCATGATTTGGTGATGCCATGCCGTCAGGTGCTTTATCGACAAACATCTTGCCGACTTTATTCTTATCGTACCTTGGCTGGCTTAATTCGTTCACTAACCTATTCAGTTCTGGCATATCACCAGCAAGACTTATAATCATATCAGGGTCGTACTCACGCCCTTCAACAACAGCCTTATAGGTTTCCTGAAATCGCATACGCAACGCCCACCAAGCCTGAGCCTTATAGTTTAGAAAGAAATCCTCATTGTAGCGTTCATATACCATTTGTCCGCGAGGCTCAAATATCTTTGCTGATCCTCTGTATCCGACAAAGTTGATGCCATGAACTGCCTGATCTTTTCTCGCTTGATTTATAATACAAGCATCACCAGCAACACCTGAACCTATGCCATCAGAGTCGTAATACACCTCTTTAATGCCATTTTCGTCTGATAGATGAAAAGCCTTCTCTGTTGAGGCGTAAATATGACTTCCTACACCACTCCATGACTGACAGCCCTGCACTAATATGCCGTGCTTCCAAGCATAGCAATTCAAATCTTTACCCTGATCCGCTATGTCTAGCGCACCCATTCTATGACCAGATGGCTCAATACCTAGCTTAACGTGTGCATTTATAGCTGCCTGAACCCATTCTGCGCGAATAATCAGATTATCAACGCTTCCTGCATAGTCTAAGTCTATTTCTTGCGCTAGCGTGATAGGATCGAGCTTTTCCTGCATCATCCTGTACCAAGCATCATCTTTTCTTGGATCGTCACGCCAATGGAAGGTAAAAACGCGATATTTACCGCTAAAACGCTTCTCAGCAAATGGGTTTGCCAGCCCGTTAGGTGTGCTTATGTCAATACGGCAGTTTGTGGTAGCTGAAAGAGAGGCATCAACGGCACGAGGATTCTCAAGGAAGGCAGACTCATCGACGAAGAACAATGTAGCCCGATCACCACGCCCTATATTGTCACCAGCCTCACCTGTCATAGTGCTGCCAGTATTAGGAAACGCTATCCTCATGTGCTTTGATGATTTCTTCTTATTGTATCCACCCCTAAATTCTTCAGGCAATAACTCAATGAACTTACGAGCCTTCCAGAATAGAGCTTTCGGGTCGCCTGACGAATCAACATAATCCTCTTTTCGGCTTCCAAATCCTATATTAACCTCATTATGAGTGATGCAAATAGAGGAGGCGACGGCAACACTTATCCAACTTAACCCAGCGTCACGGCTTTTCTCAGAGATGAGGTTTTTTCTGTTCTTCCAGCAATAAATCACCTCTTCGATATACTCAATTTGACGTGGGAATAGGATAAATGGCACAGTAACAGGCACACCGATATCAATATTTCGTGGGTCAGAGGTACAGCCCCAATCCATGATAAATTGGGCGATATTATCCCTGTAGAATGCCAGTAATGCTGGTATTTGATCTGGGTTTCCCCTAACCCACTTTAGCCGTCTGATACGCTCATTAATGATGGGCGTGTAGTCTGGATGCAGCCAATCTATTTGCCAATCATTTTCTGCCATGCCTGCATGCCTTGTTCTGTGTTTGGTTGCTTATCTGATACCATTTTATCAAAGTCTTGACCTTCTAGCGTCCCAGTTCTAATGCCAGCCCATACTTCATTCTTACGCTGCCTTAGCCCTAGCCATGTAATGATAGCCTGCAGATTTGGTTCTACTTCTTCCTCATACTCGCATGTTGCCCACTGTCCTACATTATCATCAAAATGTGCTTTAGCTACCTTTTTCCTATATCCTGTAGCCTTTTTATGTAAAGCAATAGCAACATCAGCATCGGCAAATGAGCGTCCAGAGTTTAGTTTCCATCCGAAATCGTCATGTTTTTTTGTCCACTCATCAAGTGTAAATAGTGACACATCAAACACGTCTGCTATCTGTTGATTGGTTAAGCCAAGAATGGCAAGTTTATATGCCATTTCCGCGTATTCTGGCTTATATTTATTGTTTTGGTTTTGAAGTAGGGGTAATGTCATCGCTGCACCATAAAATAAGTGATATGATTATGCAAATTACTTGGAATACTATCATCTTTTAAACCACCATTCAATCAAGTCTTTTGCAAACATGCCGATGGTCAATACTACTATGCTAACGGCTTTATTCCAATATTTAGCTGCGCGTCGATCATCTTCCTCGGCCTCTAGACCTTCACTTAGTCCGTCAATAATAATGCCTCGACAGTCATGGTCATGCACTAATGCCCAAGCTACTGACCTTCGGAAAGACTGGTCGTGTTCAAACAGATATAATACTTCATCTTTCATTTCCACTCTTTCTTATACTTCAGTGTTAATGCTATACGCTCATCCAGTCCATTGTACCAACCATTGATTAGTTTAGTCAACTGCCTAATGTCTGTTGATGTACCGCACCTGTCTTTGTAGTAGGCTACAGCCACCATGCACATATCAAAAATGTCTAGTGACTCTGGGCGGTAACGCGTGTGATTGTGCTTGCCTGTTATTTGGATAATACCCATGCCACGATAACGCCAGCCATCTCCTGATGCTTCGTTTCCATTACCCATCCTGTTAGCGTAAACCCTATTGGCTATGCGCTCAGGTTGACGGGCGTATGCTACGGCTTGGCTTGGCGTGAAGTATTTTGGGAATGTATCGAGCAATCCTGCTGCCGAATAGTTTAGATTCTCTTCAAACGTGGTGAAGCTAGCAGACTCGTGGTGAAACTGCGCCACTGCATACGGCTGAAGGTGTTGAGGCACGTTATGCTTTGCGAATGCCAGCTTTAACGGAAGGATAAAATCATCTATCATATAACTCAATCAGGTTTGATGGTGCTGTTATCTTTGGATTGTGCTGGAGAATGTAAGAGCATGCTGCTAGAGCCATAAGATAAGTATCTTGGCTGATAGAATTGTATTTCTTCTGGCTATACTCACTCATCCTAACCATTCCACGCGACAGATCACTGAATCCGTCAGTATCATGGTGGCACTGAGCGTATATGGCTGGCTGTAACTCAATCGGAACAGCCAATTCAATCATTGCGCTTTCAAGAGCGACTAAGCATTCCACCAGTGCCCCCCAAATAAATGCACCGCGTTATACATAAGAGATGCTGATATATCGTTTACTCCAGACTGTAACAGCAAGGCTTTGAATAAGCTATCAGCATACTCTTTCGTTGTTTCGTGTGTTGTGTACAAATAATCATGTGCAAGCGCGGCAGTCATATACTTTGGATGGAATGGGCTACCAAGCACCTGCCAAAAAGCTGGAGGTATGCTTGCTCCATCGTATTCATATCCCATAGGAACAACAACACAATAACCATCATACTCGAAAAAATACGTTTCCGCAAGTGTGTATGTTCCTCTGTTGGTTGGTGATATCTTAATCATAATTATCCAAGTATTAATACATTCCAAATGTACGTTGTTGATGCAGCCAGTGCTGTAGCTCCAGATGTTAGCGTAAACGTCGTTGTGCTTGTTCCCTGCATGCTTATGCCATCAGTCACTGCTGATGAGCCAAGTTGTGCTGCATTTGCATTTGCTGCACTGAATACAGGTCTTGGATTTGCGCTCAGTGCTACAGGTAGGGCTATTGAAGCTATAACAGCCGATGAAGATGGAGCTGTTCCCGTGGTTACTGATATAGTCATGCTCAACTGATTCCCTGTGACCACTATGCTAGGAGATGTTCCAGAACCACTTTGATGGGTAGGGACGGGCGTTGTTCCAGTTCCGCTCACAGTTGTGAACACTTGAGCAGTCCCGTTGTAAGCAACAGTACCACCAGCACCAAAGTTAATAGTTGATCCATCAGTAGCATTCTGCGTCATTGTATTTAGCAGTTGCACTGTCTTGCTACCGCCAATTTGTAGCGTTGATGTAACGTTACTATACAAATTACAGTTATTTATACGCGTAGCAGTGGCAACGCCTATATTGGGAGTTACAAGTGTTGGTGATGTTGCAAATACTAATGCTCCTGTACCCGTCTCGTCGCTAATAACACCAGCTAATTGAGAAGATGTAGTTGCAGCAAACTGTGATAGGTTTCCAGATGTGTAGCACACAGTTCCACCAGCCCCAAAGTTTACCGATGATCCATCCGTGCCTGTTAGCGTTAGAGTGTTTGATGCAGTTAATGTTTTACCATCGGCTATTGTTAGTGTTGATCCAGTAGCTGGTTCTGTTATTGCAACTTTGTTTACGGATGTGGCGGTGGCAGCACCTATATTAGGAGATGTAAGCGTTAATCCTGCTATAGTTGATGCTGTAGCTCCAAGTGATATAGATGTGCTTCCAACTGTTATGCTTGAGTTTGTTAACGACGAATTCCCTATATTGCTGAATGTGTTAGATGCTCCACTCATTGTTTTATTAGTAAATGTATCAACTGCATTATGATCGAATGCAGATACATTACCAGTTATCGTAATATCATTGGTATTTTGCGTTACACTTATGTTGCTACCAGCTAATATTGATATATTCTTCCATTTTGATGCGGATGAATCCCACCTTGCTAGTTGATTATTAGATAATGATGATAGAGCCACATCAGTAAGAGCTGAATATGCACTTGTATCAGTTGCACTTATTGTTATCCCACCGACAGTATTACCTATTGATACATTTGTACCAGCCGTAAGAGATACATCTTCCCACTTCCCAGACGAAGTACTATATCTTAATAGGTTTCCATCCCCAACTCCAGTAACATTAACATCGGATAACGTGGCAAGCGTTGGTGTTGTGCCTCCAGTTGCGCTAATCGTGATAGCCGTTGACGATACCGACACAGTTATGCCACTGCCTGCTGTGAGTGATTTACCTAACCACTTGCTTGAGCTACCACTATACTGTATTAGCATGGCATCAGCAGGTGTTATATTTACATCAGTTAAGTCCGTGAGGGCTGGTAGAGATGTCGAGCTGGTTAGCGTGACTTCACCGTTACTATTCACGGTTTTGGTTATGCCTGAGCCTGCATGGATTGTACTAGATAACAGCATAGTTGATGATGATACACCACTAGGCAATCTAACAGATAAAGGAGATGTTAAATCAGTACAATCTAGTGATAACTCACCACCAGTAGCAGATTTTAACCTAAAATGTGTATGGCGTAACGCCATTACTTTACCACCAACACCAGACGCCACCCATTTACTGGATGTGTAGTCATACACTAATGGAGAGCCATCATTAGCGGTATTGGTAATAACCGAAGAATTGATATTAGTATCCGTAAGCGCAGCTAGCGATGTCATAAACGATCCGCTCGCACTTACTGTTATAGTACCAGCAGCATTGGTGATAGTGACATTAGCGCCAGCCTGAAGACTCACATTCTTCCACTTTCCTGAAACGGAATCATATCTAGCTAATTGATCGTTTGATATGCTAGTGAGTTGCACATCAGATAATGATGCGTAACTAGATGCACCAGATGCACCCGTAGCCGTTAGGGTGATGCTGGTTGGAGAGTGGGATATTGTAACACCAGAGCCTGCTATAAGCTCCTTGTTTCGCCAGACACCACCCTCATAGCTAAACACATGACCATTAGATGGTGCTGTAACTGTTACGTCTGTTAGCTCGGTTATCTCACTTGCAGACGGATCAACGTGTAGCGTCAAAACACCACTAGAGTACATCTGCGTAAGCGATCCAGTTGTATGCAACTGCCTATTGATCCACTTTCCTAGCGATGCCTCATATACTGGCAGGCTATGATTAGCTAGCCCAGCAAGTTGTACGTCATCAAGACTGCTGTATGATGTTGTCGGCAGCCCTGATCCTGATGCACTAAACGTTATCGTCTTGGCTGTATCGTTATATACAACCTGCATATTAGAGCCAGCTTGTAGGGTATAACCCTGATAGTTGGTAGCGGCTTGGTTGACCCCAACCAGTGCATTGGCTGGTGGTAATGGTATGCTAAAAGGATTAGTCATGGATTTGTACCAGCCACTCTAAATGTGTTGATGCAGGCAGACCTGACGGAAACTGTGGACTCCATGTTGATCCAGTCTGATGAGTCACGTACATGCTACCCATCGCAGTCACAGCAGCGGAGCTTGCTGGCATCATTGACACCTTCCACGATCCTGATGGTGGTGTAGCCCCCATATTTATCACAACATAAGTACCATTACTGCCTAGGCTATTGGTATCAATTGCTAGTCTAAATGACTTACCATCCGATGATATAACATCAATACCAACTGTGCCAGATGCAGATATGCCAGTGCCTTTAGTTGCTGTTGGGCTGTATGTTGTGCCACTGCTACCTGTTGCATTGACCGTTACAGTATCACCAACTCTAGATACCGTTACATTAGTGCCTGCTACTATTGATTGCACTCCAGTCGCCGATACAGCATAATTATCGCCAACATGTGCCACGCTAACATTTGTACCAGCAGATACTGTTATGGGCGATGCTGTATTATTTACTGTTACAGCGTCACCAACTCTAGATACTGATATGTTTGTACCAGCCATTATTGTTTGCACACCAGATGCAGATACAGTGTAATCATTACCAACATGACTGACTGTTACATTTGTACCAGCAGATACTGTTGGATGAGTCGTTGATACAGCGTAATCGTTGCCTACATGAGATACGCTCATGCCAGTACCAGCAGATACCGTGATCTGCTGTATAGTACTGGATACGGCGTAGTCATTACCTACATGGCTAACACTAATGCCAGTACCAGCAGATACGGTTGTAGCACTACCGCTAGTAGCATTTAACGTAATGGTGCGCGCGTTATCATCATGCACGATCTCCACGTTAGAGCCAGCCTGCAACAGCCAACCCTGCCAATCCGTTGCAGCCTGATTAACTCCAAGCAAGGCATTAGCCTCTGGCAGTGGTACACCAACAATCCCATCACTGGATGGGATTACATAAGGAGCGGATGATAAGTTTATTTTAATAGCCATTATTTTACTTTACGATGTAAGAGTAGTGATAGTATTGAGTACCAGATTGATTTGTATCTGCTCTAGTTGTTAGTTGCATTTGCACATTTGCATTTGCTACTGATGCTATAAATGCAGCCGTATCATACGCTTTATCAGTGCCAGATAACGCACTGGCACATTGTGATCCGCAATTAGATGTTCCAGCTGCGTCTGCCGCAACAGTGAATGCACTAGCAACTGGCAAACTAAGACCTATAACACACACACGAGATGGTGATGGAGTACCTGTCATAGTAAAATCTAATTTACCAAAAACAGATACAACGTTACCCACCCTAGTATAATATGCAACAGATGCTGTTATACCACTAGTGTTTTGTATATTTGTCGCCGTTGGAGTATAGCTACCCTGCGTTGCAGCCCCTCCTCCAGCACTTGTACCACACGTAAATCCAGTGCCAGTGCTATAGTTTAAGTGATTACCGCCAGTGTCGGCACATGTTGGTATGCTAACATTTGTAGCTGCAGCCGTTGCATTTGTGATGTTGCCTATTAGGCTGTTAGCATTGACTGTTAGTTGCCCCAAACTTGGGGGGACTGATAGAGATGCTCCGCAAGCATAGCCACAT
>Ga0213919_1000863_pt1 | contig 12208 bp, 11 predicted proteins | sample McNCre317MG_FD_161056 | JGI IMG/M metagenome (GOLD analysis project Ga0213919, IMG submission 161056) | Freshwater microbial communities from McNutts Creek, Athens, Georgia, United States - 3-17 MG | ecosystem: Environmental > Aquatic > Freshwater > Creek | place: USA: Georgia | collected... | reverse complement strand
CCGGGAGGCGGCCCGGCCGTGGAAGCCTCAGGGGGCGGAGTTGATGGAGTAGAGGCTGTTGCTGCCGGCCGCACCGACGGCGGTGAGTACGTTGTCGGCGCGGATCAGGCCGTACATCGGACCGCTGCCGGCGGGCAGGCTGCGCTGTGTCCAGGTGACCGTGTCGTCGGTCGTGTAGACCGCCCCGTTGTTGCCGATCGCGGTGATGCGGGTGGCGTAGGCGAACACCGCGTTGAAGGTGTCGGCCGGGTTGCCGAGGGGCAGCGAGACGCGGGTGTCGAGGCCGTCGGTGCTGACCACCATGCGACCGCTGTCGCCGACCGCGACCACGTCGTAGCGGGTCGCGCCGTTGATGCTGCGGGTCGCCGCGGACACCGCCTTCAGGTCGGCGCCGCCGACCGACTGGTCGATCCAGGTGATGGCGTCGGTGCTGGTGATGATCGTGCCGGCGGCGCCGACTGCGATCCACACGCCCTTCGCGGAGTAGGTGACGCCGTAGAGGTGGGCGTTGCTGGGCGACGCGGCGGCGGTCCAGCTCGAGCCGTCGGTCGAACGGAGGATGGCGCCGCCATTGCCGACCGCGACGATGGTGGCGCCGTTGGTGGCCAGCGCGTTGAGGTCGACGGCGACGCCGGGGTTGGTGGCCGCCCAGTTGGTGACGGTGGCGGGGGTCCAGGTGCCGAGGTCGGTGCTGGTGAGGATTTCTCCGCCTGCGCCGACGGTGATGAACTGGGCGATCGCGTAGAGGGCGGCCTTCAGGTCGGCGGTGTGGGTGCTGATCGCGGTCCACGCGGCGGCATGGTTGGCGTTCCAGTCCGGCCGGTCGAGACGGTATCTCCGGCCGCCGTCGCCGACCGCCAGGTAGGTGCCGTGGGTCGCGCCGCTGACCACGCCGTAGGCGATGCCGCGCAGGTTTCCGCTACCGGCCGCTCCGATGGTTCCGCCGTTGGCCCAGGTGCCGCCGGCCAGGCTGGGGGTGGCGGTGACCACTGCCGAACCCGGGCCGCCGCTGCCGCCGCCGGTGCGGCCGTTCATCGTGAAGGCGTAGCCGGTGTCGTTGGTGAGACCGGTGAGGAGGTAGGGCGAGGCGAGGCTCTGAATCTTGGTCTTGGCGGTCTTGTCGCCGGCTGCCACGGTGTTGCCTTCCTTGTACCAGAGCCAGTATTCGACGCCGGCGCCGGCGGCCCAGGTGATCGTCACCTGGGTATCGCCCGGTTCGACGGTGATGACCGGGGCGCTGGCCGGGCCGCCGCTGCCACCGCAGGCGGAAAGAAGCGTGCTGAGGAGGGCGCAGCCCAAGGTGGCGACGAAGACACGGCGGATTCGGGAGGCGGGCATGGGGAAGACCATCGGAGGAAGAAAGCAGAGCCGGATTCTACAACACCGGGACCGCCGTGCCCGGATCCTCGGCCCGGCGTCCGCAGGTGTTCGCTCAGGCGGACACCACGCCAGCCAGCTCCTTCAGCAGGATCTCCTGCGCCGCCCGGCGGGTGGTGCGGGGATTCTTGCGGCGGTAGTGGTTGTCGCCCTCCAGTTCCCAGGCCTGGCAGTTGTCGCCCAGGTAGGGGCGCAGGCCTTCCTTCATCACGCGGCGCTTGACCCGGCTGTCCAGGATGGGGAAGGCGACTTCGATGCGCTTGAAGAAATTGCGCTCCATCCAGTCGGCGCTGGAGAGGTAGAGCTTGTCGGCGCCGTCGGCGTGGAAATAGAAGATGCGATGGTGTTCGAGGAAGCGGCCGACGATGGAGCGCACGCGGATGTGGTCGGACAGGCCGGGCACGCCGGGCTTGAGGGCGCAGACGCTGCGGGCGATCACCTCGATCTCGACGCCGGCGCGGGAGGCGTCGTAGAGCGCCTCGATGGTTTCCGGCTCGAGCAGCGCATTGACCTTGACGATGATGCGTGCGCGGCGGCCGGCGCGGGCGATCTCGGTTTCCTCGCGGATCGCCGCGACGACGTTGGGCTGCAGCGTGAAGGGAGCCTGCCACAGGTGCTTGAGCTTGCCGGCCTGGCCGAGTCCGGTGAGCTGCTTGAAGACCTCGGCGACATCGGCGCCCATTTCCTCGTTGGCGGTGAGCAGCCCGAAGTCGGTGTAGAAGCGGGTCGTCCGCGGGTGATAGTTGCCGGTGCCCAGGTGGGCGTAGCGGCGCAGCCCGCCTTCCTCGCGGCGTACCAGCAGCAGCAGCTTGGCGTGGGTCTTGTAGCCGAACACGCCATAGACCACGTGGGCGCCGACTTCCTCCAGGCGGGCGGCCCAGCTGATGTTGGCTTCCTCGTCGAAGCGGGCCATCAGTTCCAGCGCGACGGTGACTTCCTTGCCTTTCTGCGCGGCGCGGATCAGGTGTTCCATCAGCACCGAGTCGGTGCCGGTGCGGTACACGGTCATCTTGATGGCGACCACGTTGGGATCGTCGGCCCCGGCCTTGAGCAGTTCGATGACCGGCTCGAAGCTCTGGAAGGGATGGTGGAGCAGGATGTCCTGACGGCGGATCGCCGCGAAGATGTTCTCGCGCTTGTCCAGGCCCTTCGGTCTGGCGGGCTGGAAGGGGCGGTACTTCAGGTCGGGGCGGTCGACCCAGTCCGGCACCTGGTTGAGCCGCACCGGGTTGACCATGCCCGGCACGCGATACACGTCGGCGCGCTCGAGGCCGAACTGCTTCATCAGGAAGGTCGCCATGGCCTCGGAGCAGTTGTCGGCCAGCTCGAGGCGCACCGCGTCGCCGTAGTGACGCTGCTGCAGTTCGCCCTTCAGCGTCGTGCGCAGATCCTTCACTTCTTCCTCATCAAAGAACATGTCGGAGTTGCGGGTCACCCGGAACTGGTAGCAGCCGAGGACGGTCATGCCCTCGAAGAGCTCACCGACGTGGGCGTGGAGCAGGGAGGACAGGAACACGAAGCCATGGTCGACGCCGGTGAGTTCCTTGGGCAGGCGGATCACCCGGGGGAGCGCACGCGGTGCCTGCACGATGGCGGCGCCGGAGTCCCGCCCGAAGGCGTCACGGCCTTCCAGCTCGACGGCGAAGTTCAGGCTCTTGTTGAGCACCCGCGGGAAGGGATGGGCCGGGTCCAGCCCGATGGGGGTGAGGATGGGCATCACCTCGCGCATGAAGTAGTCGCGGGCCCACAGGTGCTGCGCATCGGTCCACACACTGCGGCGCAGGAAGACGATACCTTCTTCGGCCAGGGCCGGCAGGAGCGTGTTGTTGAGCAGGTTGTACTGCTCGGCGATGATGCTGTGCACCTCGCGGCTGATGCGCCCGTGCAGGGTCTTCGGCGTGAGGCCGTCGGTGGTCAGGGCCAGGCTGCCCAGGTGCATCTGCTCCTTGACGCCGGCGACACGGACTTCGAAGAATTCGTCGAGGTTGCTCGACACGATGCACAGGAAGCGCAGCCGCTCGAGCAGCGGCACGGCGGGATCGGCGGCCTGGGCGAGCACGCGGCGCTGGAATTGCAGCAGGGACAACTCCCGGTTGATGAAGTGCTCGCTGCGGAACTGGCGGTCGGATGAGGGCTGGGGCATGGGCTCTCCTGTCGAATCGTTCAGTTTAATGTCATTGATGTTACGTTTTTGTTGCTAATTCATGAAGCTTGAGCGCTGCGCCCGATGAGTTCGGAAGGGCTGGCGGCGGGTGCTAGAATTCGCGGCTCGGGCGCCACGGTGCGCATCTTGTGTCGGATTCATGAAGCGAGAATTAATCGCCGCGATCGATCTGGGTTCCAACAGTTTCCGGCTGCAGATCGGCCGGATCGTCAATGACCAGATTTATCCCCTCGACGGAATCAAGGAAGCCGTGCGCCTGGCGGCCGGTTTGTCGCCGGACCGCATGCTGGACGCCGCAGCGCAATTCCGCGGCATCAGCGCATTGCGCGTGTTCAACGAACGCATCCGCGATTATCCGCCGGATGCGGTGCGGGCGGTGGCCACCAACACGCTGCGGGTCGCCAAGAATGCCGCACATTTTCTGGTGCAGGCAGAGGCTGCGCTGGGCTTCCCGATCGAGGTCATCGCCGGACGCGAGGAGGCGCGCCTGATCTACGTGGGGGTCGCCCACACCCTGCCCAATCCTCACAAGCAGCAACTGGTTGTCGATATCGGTGGCGGGTCGACCGAGTTCGTGATCGGCAAGAGTTTCAAGCCCATCGCGCTGGAATCGCTCTACATGGGCTGTGTCAGTTATTCGCTGCGTTATTTTCCGGATGGGCGCATCGACAAGCGCGGCATGCGCGATGCGGAGCTGGCGGCCCAGACGGAAATCCAGGCGATCACCCACGCCTATCGGGAGATCGGCTGGGATGAGGCGGTCGGTTCGAGCGGCTCGGCCAAGGCCCTGGTCGACATCCTCGAGATGAACGGTCTGTCCGACGGCGGCATCACCCGCGGCGGGCTGGACCGCCTGCGCGCGATCATGCTGAAGGCCGGCCATGTGGATAACCTTCAGCTCGAAGGGCTGCGTCCCGACCGTCTGCCGGTGCTGATGGGCGGTTTTGCGATCATGGCGGCGGTGTTCCAGGAGTTCGGACTCGAGCGCATGGCCTTCTCGGAGGGCGCGCTGCGTCTGGGCGTGCTCTATGACCTGCTCGGGCGCTACCACCACCATGACCTGCGTGATGCCACCGTGTCGGCCTTCATCGAGCGCTATGGCATCGACCTGGCCCATGCCCGCCAGGTGGCAGGAACCGCCCAGGCCTTCCTGCTGCAGCTCGAGCCTGTCGCGGCGGACCCGGAGAACATGGATCGCCGTTTCCTCGAATGGTCGGCGCTGCTGCACGAAGTGGGTATCTCGGTGGCCCATTCGAGCTATCACAAGCACAGTGCCTACATCGTCGGCAACGCCGACATGCCGGGTTTTTCGCGCATGGATCAGGGGCGCCTGGCGCGGGTTGTGCTGGCCCACCGCGGCAAGCTGGCACGGGTCGGGGCCCTCGAGGCGGACAGCCCGGAATGGCGGCTGATCCTGTGCCTGCGGCTGGCCGTCGTCGTCCATCGCGCGCGGGACGGGCGCGGTGTGCCGCCGCTGCGCCTGAAGCGGGAAGGGCGGGGCCATGTGGTGGTGGCCGATGCCGAGTGGCTGCGTAATCTGCCCCTCACCGCTGCCGCGCTGGACGAGGAGGAGCGCCAGTGGCAGGCCGTCGGCCTGCCGGTGAAGGTGCGCGTCGATCGCACCGCCCGGTCTGCGACCGGCAGCCAGTCCTTCAGCGACTGATTCCTTCCGCGATGCTGCGTGGATCCCGTCCGTCACCGGCCATCCGTGTGGACGGGGCGTCCGCCCGGCTCGATGGCGACTGGACCCTGCGTCTGCTGATGCCGGTGCTCGACGACATCCGGCGGCAGTTGCCGGCGGCCTCGGCCGGCATGGAGTGGGATCTGTCCGGCGTCACCCGGCTTGACAGCTTCGGCGCGCTGCTGCTGTGGCGTCACTGGGGCAGGCGGCGGCCCGCCATGCTGACGCTGGCAGCGATGCAGGAGGCCTTGTTCACGCGTCTCGAGACCCTGGGCGACGCCTGTCTGCCGGCCGAGCAGCCCTACCGTTTCCTCGATGCCACCGCCCATCTCGGGCGCCTGCTGTTCGGCTTCGGCCGTCATCTGGCCGGCTTCGTCGCGCTGATCGGTCAGTTGTTCCTCGACCTGCGCCATCTGCTGCTGGGCCGCGGGCATTGGCCGCTGCTCGAGATGTCGGCGAACTTCTACAAGGTCGGCGTGAAGGCGATGCCGGTCACCGCACTGGTCGGCTTTCTGATCGGTGTCGTGATGTCCTACCTGTCGGCGCTGCAGCTGCGCGCCTTCGGTGCCGACGTGTTCATCGTCAACCTGCTGGGGCTCGGCATCATCCGCGAGCTCGGTCCGGTGCTGGTGTCGGTGCTGGTGGCCGGCCGCTCGGGTTCGGCGATGACGGCGCAGCTCGGCGTGATGCGGGTCACCGAGGAGGTCGATGCGCTGACGGCGATGGGCATCTCCCGCCAGGTGCGCCTGGTGCTGCCCAAGGTGGTGGCGCTGACGCTGGCGATGCCGCTGCTCACGCTGTGGGGTTCGGCGGTGGCCATCCTCGGCGGGATGGTGTCCGCCAACCTGCAGCTTGGCATGAGCTACGACTATTTCCTCAACGCGCTGCCCAGGGCGGTGCCGGTCGCCAACGTGTTCATCGGCCTGGCGAAGGGCGCCATCTTCGGCCTGCTGATCGCGCTGGTCGCCTGCCACTTCGGGCTGCGGGTCAAGCCGAACACCGAGAGCCTGTCGGCCAACACCACCGCGTCGGTGGTGAGCTCGATCACCGTGGTGATCCTCGTCGATGCGGTGCTGGCGATTGCCACCCGGGGCATAGGGCTGCGCTACGGATGAGCCCGCCGGTCGAGCTGAAGGGCCTGTCCACCCGCTTCGGTCAGCACTGGATCCACCGTGGGGTCGATCTGGTGGTGCCCGCGGGGGAGGTGGTGGCCCTGGTCGGCGGCTCGGGGAGCGGCAAGACGACGCTGCTGCGCCAGATGGTCGGCCTGCTGCAGCCGGCCGAAGGCGAGGTGCGCCTGTTCGGCGAGGTGCTGTCCGCCGGTGACCGTCAGGCGCAATTGGCGCGGCGGCGGCGCTTCGGCATGCTGTTCCAGCACGGGGCGCTGTTCTCGGCGCTCAACGTGTTTGCCAATATTGCTTTCCCGCTGCGCGAGGCGGGCCTGCACGACGAGGGGCTGCTGCGCGATCTGGTCCTGCTCAAGCTGACGATGGTCGAACTGGGGCCGGAGGTTGCGCTGCGCATGCCGGCCGAACTGTCCGGCGGCATGGTCAAGCGCGTCGCGCTGGCCCGCGCGCTGGCACTGGAGCCGGAACTGCTGCTGCTCGACGAGCCGACCGCCGGCCTCGATCCCGACCGCAGCGCCGGCTTCGTCCGCCTGATCCGCGCGTTGCACAAGGCGCTGGGCCTGACGGTGATCCTCGTCACCCACGACCTCGACACGCTGGCCGCGCTGGCGACCCGCGTGGCCGTGCTCGCCGAGGGGCGTATACTGGCCTTTGGCCCCCTCGACGAGATCATGACGGTGCAGGATCCCTTCATCGAACGCTTCTTCCACAGCGAACGCAGCCTGGCCGCGCTGGCCCGCGGGCGGGCATGACGAGGCGGGCGGGCTGATGGAAAGCCGTTCCCACGCGATCGCCGCCGGGCTTTTCGCGATCTTTCTCGGTGCCGGCATCCTGGTCGCGCTGTGGTGGTTCTCCGACCGCCGCGAGGAGACCCGCGACATCGTGCTGGTGAGCACCGGCAGCGTCAATGGACTCAATCCGCAGGCCACCGTCCGCTACCGGGGCATCATCGCCGGCAAGGTCGCCGGCATCGCGCTGGACCCGGCGGATCCGCGCAATCTGCTGGTCACCGCGCGCATCTCGGCGAGCCTGCCGATCACCCGTGGCACGAAGGCGCGGCTGGCGACCCAGGGGGTGACCGGGCTCGCCTTCATCGCCCTCGACGACACCGGCGACGATCCGACGCCGTTGGCCGGGGAAGGCGGCGCGCCGCCGCGTCTGCGTCTGGCGCCAGGCTTCCTCGACAATGTTGTCGAGGCTTCGACGCAGCGCCTCGAGCAGATCCGCGTGCTGCTCGACCGGCTGACAAGCCTCGCCTCGCCGGACAACCTCGCCCGCACCGAACGCATCTTGCACGGGCTGGAGTCCTCCAGCCAGGGCCTGGCGCGTACGATGCAGGAGGCGCCGCAGACGCTTGCCGCGGTGCGCCGGCTGGTCGACGGGGACAATCTCGCGCGCATCCGCCGATCCCTGGCCAACCTCGAGCGCCTGAGTGCGGAGGCGGTGCCGGTGGCCAGCGAGGGGCGCGCGCTGCTTGCCCGGCTGCAGGCGGTCAGCGACAAGGTCGACGGGCTCGTCGGCACGACCGGCGAGGGCCTGGCCGCCGACACGCTGCCGCGCCTGAACGTGTTGCTGCAGGAGCTGACCATCACCTCCCGGCAGTTGTCCGATCTGCTCGACGAGATCGACGACTCCCCGCAACTCCTGCTCCTCGGCCGTCGCCGGCCGCCGCCCGGGCCCGGCGAGGCCGGCTTCGGCGCGGCCTCCGGCGCGCGCTGACAGGCGATCTGACCGGACCCCTCCGATGGCACGCACCTTCACTTCAGGTATTCCCCTCGCGGTGGCCAGCCTGGCCCTGCTCGCTGCCTGCGGCAGCGTGCCGAAGGCGGCACCGGGCTACGCCAGCCATGATTTCGGCCCCTTCGACAAGGGCGTGGTCCGCGCCGCGGTGCTGCCGATCCGCCACGTCGAGGTCGTGTCCGCCCCCTGGCTGGCGTCCACGGCGATGCAGTACCGCCTGCTCTATGCCCAGCCGACGCGTCGTCAGAGTTTTCTCGAAAACCGCTGGGCGGCCCCCCCGGCGCAACTGGTCGAACTGGCGGCCCGGCGGGCGATCCGCGCCGACTCGGCGGGGATGCCGGCGGGCGCCTGCCGGCTGCGCATCGAACTGGACGAGTTCGCGCAGCTTTTCGATTCAGAGGCTTCCAGCCGCGGGGTCGTCGAGGCCCGTGTCGCGCTGTTGGCTCCGCGCGGCGACCAGTTGATCGCGCTGCGCAGCTTCAGCGTCTCGTGGCCGGCGCCGTCGCCAAATGCCGTTGGCGGTGTGGTCGCGCTGCGGGAGGGGGTGGGGGCGATGAGTCGTGAAGTCCTCGACTGGCTCGAGGCCCTGGCCGCGCAGGCTGGCAGCGGCCTCGCCGCGCGCTGCGGCGCCTGAATTCCCGCGACCGGCAGGGACGTGCCGGCGCTGACTGCAAGAAGGGAGAAAGACATGAATACCGCCACCGAAGCCCTGGTGTTGCGCGCGGATGCCGGGGGCGTCGCCACCCTCACGCTGAACCGGCCGGCACAGTTCAACGCCTTGTCGCAGGCGCTGCTCGAGGCGCTGCTCGCCGAGCTGGAAGGCATCGCCGCCGACCCCGCGGTGCGTGTGGTGGTGATCGCCGGCGCCGGCAGGGCCTTCTGCGCCGGGCACGACCTGAAGGAGATGCGCGCCAACCACACCAAGGCCTTCCAGCAGGCGCTGTTCCGCCTGTGCGGCAAGGTGATGATGCAGATGGTGAGCATGCCCCAGCCGGTGATCGCCCGGATCCATGGCATTGCCACCGCGGCGGGCTGCCAGCTGGTGTCGATGTGCGATCTGGCGGTGGCCGCCGAGGCGGCGCGTTTTGCGGTGTCGGGCATCAATGTCGGCCTGTTCTGCGCGACGCCCGGCGTGGGCCTGTCGCGCAACATGGGTCGCAAGCAGGCCTTCGAGATGCTGGTCACCGGTGACTTCATCGACGCCACCGAGGCGCAGCGGCGCGGGCTGGTGAATCGTGTCGTGCCGCTGGACAGGCTGGATGATGAAGTCGCCAGGCTGGCCGCGTCGATCTGCGCCAAGTCGCCGCTGGCGATCGCGATGGGCAAGCAGATGTTCTATGGCCAGCTCGAGATGGGCCTCGATGCTGCCTATCAGCAGGCCGCCGAGGTGATGGCCTGCAACATGATGAGCGAGGACGCCGCCGAGGGCATAGACGCCTTCATGGCCCGGCGTGCGCCGGCATGGACCGGCCGCTAGGCCTGGCCGGCTGAAGGGCGCAGCCCGCTGGCCCGCCATGCTGATCGACACCCACTGCCACCTCGATGCCGCGGAGTTCGATGGCGACCGCGACGAGGTGCTGGCCGCGGCGCGGGCGGCGGGCGTCGGCGGATTCCTGGTGCCGGCGGTGGGCGCTGCGGATTTCGATGCGGTGGCAGCCTTCGGTACGACCCATGCCGATTGCTGCCATGCCTTCGGTATTCACCCGATGTACGTGCAGCGGGCGCACGAAGGCGATCTGGACATCCTGCAGGCCCGGCTGGCCGAGGGCACGGCGGTGGCGGTCGGCGAGATCGGGCTGGATGGCTACCTGCCGGACGGTGACCTGCCGCGCCAGGCCCGCTGGTTCGAGGCACAGCTGAAACTGGCGAGGATGTTCGAGCTGCCGGTGGTGCTGCACATCCGCCGGGCCCAGGACGAGATCCTCAAGCTGCTGCGCCGCAACCCGGTGCCGGGCGGTATTGCCCATGCCTTCAACGGCAGCCGGCAGCAGGCCGAGGCCTTCATCAGGCTGGGCTTCCGGCTCGGCTTCGGCGGAGCGATGACTTTCGAGGGCTCCCGGCGCGTCCGCGAACTGGCGATGACGCTGCCACTGTCGGCGCTCGTGCTGGAAACCGACGCGCCGGATATTCCTCCGGCCTGGGGCGTCGGCCGGCGCAACGATCCGGCCAATCTGCCGCGCTTTGCCCGGGTGCTGGCCGAGCTTCGCGGGATGCCCGTCGACGAGCTGATCGCCGCGACGGCGGCCAATGCAGTGGCGGCGATCCCGGGGCTGGCCGCTCTCAGGAGGCGGGAGCGAGGGGCAGGGCGGGGGGACTGATGGTGGCGCTGCCGCGGGCGATCAGGTTGCGGATGTCCGCCTTGATGGCGGCGAGATCGCCGTCGAACTTGTCGCAGTTCATCATCGATATCCCGAACACGTAGGCATAGAGCAGCACGCTGCGGGACGATGCCTCGTGGGCTGGCAGGCCGCAGGCGATGAAGAGATCACGGGCGCAGCGCAGGCGCCAGCTGTCCACTTCCTCGACGGTTCGCGCGGCGGCGGCGTCCCGCCGGGCCCAGTCGCGCATCGCCAGCTCGATCAGGACGCCCTTGTTGTTGCGGTTGGCGCTGTAGAGGTCGATCACGTGGACAAGCTGCGCCTCGGCGCGGCCGGGCTCCGGGCGGGTCTGCTTGACGATGTCGCGGATGCGACCGTCCTTCCAGGTCTCGAGGACCGCGTCGAGGAGATCCTGGCGGTCCCTGAAATGCCAGTAGAAGCTGCCCTTGGTCACGTGCAGGCGCTTGGCCAGGGTTTCCACGCGGATGCCGCCCACACCGTCGGCGACGAGGGTGTCGAGGGCCGCGAGTACCCACGTGGAGCGGTCGAGCTGGGGGCGGGGGGGCTTTTCCATACGCGTTAGTATTGACGCTTCCGTCTCCATACGCTACCGTACGGAAAGTGACAAAGCAAGGCGCGCTGTGAGAAGCTGCGCGCTGCCTTTTCCGGGACGCGGCGGGTCCAGGCTGTGGCCTGCGGCTCCGGAGCGTCGGCGGAGCGGTTTGTCGGCGTAACCTTCCCGGTGGCCGGGCGCTGGCTCAAACCCGAACATGGTGCAGAACTCGTAAATGGAAGGAGCGCGGCATTGAAGATTCTGGTTCCCGTTAAGCGTGTTGTCGATTACAACGTCAAGGTGCGCGTGAAAAGCGACGGCACCGGCGTGGATATCGCCAACGTCAAGATGTCCATGAACCCCTTCGACGAGATCGCGGTCGAAGAGGCGGTGCGCCTGAAAGAGGCTGGGCTGGCCACCGAGGTCGTTGCGGTGTCCTGCGGCCTCACTGCCTGCCAGGAAACCCTGCGTACGGCGATGGCCATTGGCGCCGACCGGGGCATCCTCGTCGAGACCGACGTCGAGCTGCAGCCGCTGGCCGTCGCCAAGCTGCTCAAGGCGCTGTGTGACAAGGAACAGCCCCAAGTGGTGATCTGCGGCAAGCAGGCCATCGACGACGACGCCAACCAGACCGGCCAGATGCTGTCGGCGCTGATGGGCTGGCCCCAGGCCACCTTCGCGTCCAAGGTGGCGGTGGGCAGCGGCAAGGCGACGGTGACCCGCGAGATCGACGGCGGCCTGGAGACCCTCGAGATCGCGCTGCCGGCGGTGGTGACCACCGACCTGCGCCTGAACGAGCCGCGCTATGCGACGCTGCCGAACATCATGAAGGCGAAGAAGAAGCCGCTCGAAACCGTCAAGCCCGCCGATCTGGGGGTGGACGTGACGCCTCGCCTGACGACCCTGAAGGTCGTCGAGCCGCCCAAGCGCAGCGCGGGCGTGATGGTGGCTGACGTGGCTCAGCTGGTTGAAAAACTCAAGAACGAAGCGAAGGTGCTGTGATGACGGTCCTGGTGATTGCCGAGCACGACAACGCGTCCCTGAAGGCCGCGACCCTCAACACGATTTCCGCTGCGTCCCGGCTAGGCGGGGAGATCGCCGTGCTGGTCGCCGGCTCCGGCGTCGCGGCGGTGGCCGAGGCGGCGGCGCAGGTGGCTGGCGTGGCGAAAGTCCTCGTCGCCGATTCGCCGGTGTTGGCCGATCAGTCCGCCGAGAACCTGTCCGCCCAGGTGGTTGCGGTGGTGCAAG
>Ga0213919_1000862_pt1 | contig 12213 bp, 9 predicted proteins | sample McNCre317MG_FD_161056 | JGI IMG/M metagenome (GOLD analysis project Ga0213919, IMG submission 161056) | Freshwater microbial communities from McNutts Creek, Athens, Georgia, United States - 3-17 MG | ecosystem: Environmental > Aquatic > Freshwater > Creek | place: USA: Georgia | collected 2017-06-12 | reverse complement strand
CGAACTTGCCAAGCGGGTTCCGACGCTTAGGTTCATAGAGAATTCGCGCGGGCTCACCACCGTCGGCCTGAATGCCGCCATCAAACTTGCCAAGCACGACTATGTCGTTCGCGTCGATGCCCACAGCGAATTGGCGCCCGGATACATCGCCGATGGCATCAGAATTCTGCTCGAGGTTGGTGCCGACCAGCTCGGCGGCATCATGGATGCCAAGGGCAAGAGCTCGTTTCAGAAGGCAGTGGCCTGGGCATACAAGAGTCGCTTCGGCATTGGTGGTGCGAGCTATCACGTCGGTGGCGAAGCCGGTGAAGCCGAGAGCGCTTATCTCGGCATCTTCAAAAAATCGGCGCTGACTAGAGTCGGCGGCTATGACGAGGCCATCATCCGTGGTGAAGACTGGGATCTAGCCCAGCGCATCAAGAAGACCGGCGGTTTGGTTTGGTTTGACCCATCGCTTAGGGTCACCTATTGGCCGCGGGGTAAATTCACCAACCTGGTCAAGCAGTTCTATTCGACCGGCATTTGGCGCGGAGACCTGACCCATCGCGACCTGCGCGGTGCCTCGAAGCGTTATTTCGCCCCGCCGACTCTGGTGGTCGCCCTGGTTATTGGTTTGATCTGGATGGCCTTTGACCGGGTGGTCGGAATTTTGCCATGGGCGCTTTATTTGCTCGGGGTTTTCGGTCTCGCGGTTACCGCTCGAGGGCTCAGCCTAAAGTCACGCATTGCGTTGATGATTGTGCTGCCAACCATGCACCTCAGCTGGGGAGTCGGGTTTATCAAGGGCTATGCGAATGGTGCCGGCACGACCATAGATCAGGGGCGCCTTTCGGGTAAGGCTGCCGGCAAGTGAGTGGTCTTTCGAGGTTGAAGAAGTTTGCACCGACCAGGTTGGCTGGGGCCGCAAAGCGTCGCGCGGCAACCAGGGTTCGTGCCCTGCAATATCAACTTGATCGCAAACTGCCGCTCGAAAACGCGGTGCTCTTCGAGGCCTTCCAGGGCAAGGTGATCGGCGACAGCCCGTTCGAACTCTTTCAGGCTCTGAAGTCGTCAAGACCCGATCTAAAACTGATCTGGGTCACCGCTCCGGCCACCTCGGCACCGCAGGGTTCAACCGGTGTGGCCTTCGGTTCGGCCGCCTATCTGCGTGCCTTGGCTACCTCGAAATATTTGATCAACAACTCAAACTTTCCACCGTATTTCCGCAAGGCCCCTGGGCAGGTTTATCTTCAAACCTGGCACGGAACCCCGCTCAAGCGTCTTGGTCGAGACATCGCACAGAACAACCTGACCAAGAGTTATCTCGACACCATGGATCGCGAAGCGAAGGCCTGGGACTTCCTGATCTCACCCAACGCATTTTGCACCGAGATTTTCCCGAGCTGCTTCGGCTATTCGGGTGAAATTCTCGAGACCGGTTATCCGCGCAATGACAAATTGAGCACCTCGACCGCCGCAGATCGGCAGCGCATCCGTGAGTCACTAGGGGTCAGTGACCCTTCGGTGACCCTGGTCATGTATGCGCCGACCTGGCGCGACTACAGCAGAACCGCAACCGGCAACTGGCAATCGGTGTTCTATCTCGATGAAAACCTTGCGCTTCCCGAGGGCTTCAAGCTCATGTATCGCGGTCACACCAACACCCACGAATCGCACAGAGATGGCCGTCAGGCGAATTTCATCGACGTCACCAGGCACCCGAATATCACAGACCTTTACCTCGCCGCCGACGCGTTGATCACCGACTATTCATCTGTCATGTTTGACTTCACCGTGACGGGCAAGCCAATCATTTTTATGACCCCCGATCTCGAGCGCTATCGAGCCGAGCGTGGTTTCTATTTTGACTTCGAAGCCGAGGCGCCTGGCCCGATTCTGAACACCCAGGATGAGGTGCTGCGAGCCCTGCAAAGTCTCGACGAGATCTCTAAAAACTATCAGTCAAAATATAGGAACTGGCAGCTAAAGTTTGATGCACACGAGGACGGTAAAGCGACCTCGAGGGTGATCGCCAAGGTGTTTGCGGAGGGCAAATAATGCGCTCGAAACTAATCTCGATAGCCAGAAGAATCTTGGCCTCTGGCCCGGTTCCGGCGGTGAAGTATGCACTGCTTAGACTGCTTTGGAAACTGTCTTATCAGGCTCGTCAGACCGACACCAGCGCTCCAAAGGTCACGCTTATTCTTCCGGTCTATAACGTCGAGGAATACCTTCGAGACTGCCTGCTGAGCATCCGTGCGCAACGCTGGCCAAACCTTGAGATCATTGCAGTGAATGACGGCTCGACCGATTCTTCGCTGCAGATTCTCAAGGAATTCGAGGCGAACACCCCATTTCTGCGCGTGATCAGCAAGGTCAACGGTGGTCTGGGCGCAGCCCGCAACACCGGCCTCGATGCGATCAGTGAGACCGATTATGTGATGTTTGCCGACTCGGATGACCTGCTGCCGGTGGGTTCAATCGAGCGCTTCGTTCGTCAGGCCGAGGCAAGCGGAAACCCGCTCGTGGTTGGCAAAACCTTTTGCTTCTATGGTGCGAGATATTTCGAACGCAAATCTTCGGCCGTGCTTTTTGAGCACGACTCAGAATCGGCAACGGTTGAAGAGTTTCCCGAGGTGCTCGGCGATGTCACCGCCTGGAACAAACTTTTCGACTGGAGCTTCTGGCAGAAATACAAATTCCGTTTCCCCGAGGGTGTCGCCTATGAAGACATGGCGCTGATGGCAAGCGCCTATCTCGCCGCGGGTAAGTTCGACCTCATTGCCGGCAAGTCTTATTTCTGGCGAGTTCGCGCCGAAGGGCAATCGCTTTCGCAGCGAAAAACCGAGCTAAAGAGCTTGAAAGACCGCCTGCACGCGATCACCCTTATCGACAAGTATGTGCGAGCAGCCGTGACCAAGGGTCTGGTGACCAACCAGGTGCACACCTCATATTTGAGGCACATGATTGCTTTGGATTTCGAACTATTTGCACCGGAGTTAGCCAGAGCCGACGAGGCATTTTTCGAGGCCTTCAAGGCCAGCACAAATGCCCTACTAAGCGAGGCAACCGGTGAAGACTGGTCGGCCAGCACCGGCAAATACCGGCGGGTGGTTTGGGCGGCCATGCACGGTTCAAGAGAGCAAACCCTGAGGGTTCTAAGAGAGGCATCACAATGAAAACCAATCGAGTGATTTCTAGTTTCGCCGGCCTGACCGCAACCTTAGCTGTTGCCGCCAGCCTTGCCGGGTGCTCAATTCTTTATCCAAACTGGGGAACCACGGCCAAGCCCGGTGACTCTGCCTCGGCTTCGGCGTCGGCAAGCGCTTCTGCGTCGCCGAGCACCTCTCCGAGCTCAACGCCAACCCCGACAATCGCGCAGGCCAAGGCCCAGATTTCTCTGCTCGATTCGGGTGTGGATGTGACCGGCGGAAACGTTTATGCCGTCGGTGAGGTCACCAATGTCGTCGAGGATGGCGGAATTTGCACCCTGACCTTTATCGGTGCAGGCAAGACCAAGACGGTCAGCGGAACCGCGGAGGTCAACGCGACCGACACCCAGTGTCACCCGCTTCAGATTCCGTTGGCCGGGCTGCCTAAGGGTGCGGGTCTGATCACGATTAGCTATGAGTCACCGACTCACAAGGGCACCTCGGCAGCGGTTGCGGTAACTATTCCTTGATGAAGCGCGGTCTCACAAAGCTGATTGGGCTTGCGGCTGCCATGCTGCTGGCCTTTATTGGCGTGACCGCTTTAGACGTAACCAGCCAACCGGCAAGCGCCGCCGACGCCTCTCGCTTTGACCCGGGTTTAATCATCAGTGACAGCGTCTTCTATGACTTCGGCACCATGAAGGTCGCCGACATTCAACGCTTTCTCGAGAGCAAGGTGCCGGTATGCAAAGCCAAGGCCAGCGATCCAACCTGTCTGCGCAACTATGTGACCGATGAGTTGGATAAACCCGGCGAAGATGGAAAGTGTCTGCCGATGGCCGCCAAACCTTCGCAGACCGCAGCTCAAATCATCTATGACGTGGCTCACGCCTGCGGAATCAACCCAAAGGTTCTGCTGGTGGTCTTGCAAAAAGAGCAGGGATTGATTCAATCGGTTAACCCCACGCCATACATGTATAACGCCGCCATGGGTTTTGGCTGCCCAGACTCCGACCCGGCGATCTGTGGCAAGGTGCACTCCGGTTTGTTCAACCAGCTCTACAAGGCTGCCGGCCAATTGCAGTGGTATGGCGACCCGCGCAGCTCATTCACCTACATGAAGGTCGGCAAGGTCTCGAACATTCGATACAGCCCGACCGCTAGCTGCGGAACCAAACCGGTGTTGATCAAAAGCATCGCCACCACGGCGCTCTATTACTACACGCCATACACGCCCAATGATGCCGCGTTGAAGAACCTCTATGGCAGCGGTGATTCTTGCAGCGCCTATGGAAATCGCAATTTTTGGCGGTTTTATACCGACTGGTTCGGCAGCACTCTCGGTGGTGGCTTCTTGCTCAAGAGCGCCTCGAGTGGCACCTATCTAATTGTTGACAACAACAAATACCTGGTCACCGACCCTGACCTGCTTGCCGCAATTTCACCGCTCGGCCCGGTCGGCACAATCTCGCAGGATTACCTGAACTCTTTCACCGATTCAGGCTCATTGACTCGTGTGGTCAAGTCGGTTACCGGGCAGTTCTACTTCGTCGATGCCGGCAAGAAATACACCTTCTCAAGCTGTGACCAGGTTGCTCAGTTCGGGCTCGATTGCAGCACCGCGGTTCAGTTGACCGCATCCCAGTTGGCCGCCTTCGCCAACGGTGGTTCGATGACCACCTATGTGCCGGGAGACGGCACCTCGACCTATCTGATCAAGGATGGCGCCAAGCACGAGATCCTCGACCAACCATCGGTTCAGGCAGCCGGTTTGACACTGCCGCCGATCAACAGCGTGCCAATCACGGCCTTCAAATATTTGCCTTGGGGCGCCCCGATCGCCAAGAACAACTCGTTTGTCGTCAATCGCAACACCGGCGGCAAGGCCCTGATCATCGGCGGCAAATACTATGAAATCAACCCGCGCACCAGCCAAGACATCGACTTCACCCAGTGGTTCAGCCCAAGTGTCGGTTCACTGTCTACTGATGGTGTCTCAACCATAAACGCGCTCTCGCCGATTCGCACCATTGTGACCGACTCGTTGGGCCAGGCATACCTGCTCGGCCCGATTGGCAAGCGCAAGATCACCAATGTGGATAACTTCACGGTCTCGGCTCCGACGGTTCCTGACGAATTGCTCAAGGTCATGCCCGACACCCTGGAGCAGCCGCTAACCGCCCCACTTCTGGTCAAGAGCTCTAGCGATTCGTTGGTTTATCTGGTTCGCTCGGCTCAACGCAGGCTCACGATTGCCGGTGCCGACCGCGGCAAATTCGGGCTCGCCTCTGACGCGGTGGAAACCGTGTCACCATCGGCCTATGACCAGATTGCCCTCGGCGATGCAGTGATTGCTCCGGGAGCTTTCGTGAAGGCAAATAATGCCAGTGCGACTTATTTGATCGATGGATTCAACCGGGCGCTTTTGGTGTCAACCGAGGCGCAGGCAAAGACACTTGGGCTGACTAAGCCGCGAATTTTGAAGCCCGACTACCTAAAGGGATACAACAAAAAAGCGAATGCCGACGGCATGAAGTTTGGCTGTGACTCAACGATTTTGATTCCAATCACCGGCAAGTTCCACCTGGTTGATCCGGTTGATGCCTCTGCTTATCCTGGCGCGGTCACCAACCTTGACCCGCTCACGTGTGCGCAACTGCCAAGATCTGCGGCGCAGCTGGGGCGCTTCATTCGCACACCAGACAAGGCCTTGTGGTTGATCGCCGGTGGCAAGCGCAGACTAATCGCCAACAACGACCAGTATTTGAGCCTGAAGGGTGACCGATTCCCGCTAGTAGTGGTTGACGAGGCATTCGCACTCAAGTTGCCAATCGGTGTCAAGGCTCCTGCGGTTCTGGGTGGAACCGTCATCGGCCCAAACACCGTTCCGGCAACCCCGACCCCAGCGCCAACCCCAACACCGACACCGACCGCGAGCAAGTCACCAACTCCGACCGCAACCCCAACCAAGTCGCCGACTCCTTCGGCAACCCCGACTAAGGCACCGACTCCGACTCCGACTCCATCAGCCACGGCCAAACCAACCACCTACGTGGTTGCCGTTGGTGACACCCTGACCAAAATCGCCACCCGCTTCGGAATTAGCCAGGCCGCGCTCATGACCGCCAACAAAATCACCAACCCGAACTCGATTCAGGTCGGTCAAAAGCTCGTCATTCCATAGACTTGACCCATGTCTAAACAGGTCGTCATCCTTGCCGCGGGTATGGGCACTCGCCTAGCCCGCCCGCTGCCGAAGCCACTCACTGAACTTCGCGATGGCCGCTCGATCATGAAGCAGCAGATGGACAATCTAACCACTGCTTTCGCCGAGACCTATCGAGTCATGGTCGTGGTTGGGTTCAAGCTCGAGGCAATCATCGAGCGTTTTCCTGAGGCAACTTTCGTTTACAACGAGTTTTATGACCAGACCAACACCTCGAAGAGCTTGCTCAAGGCCCTACGCGCCTCGGGCGACGGGGGAGTGCTCTGGCTCAACGGTGACGTGGTCTTCGACCCTCAGGTTTTGGTTCGAGTCACCCCATTTATCGACGCTAACCAGTCTTTCGTCGTGGTCAACACCGCGAAGGTGAGCGACGAAGAGGTCAAATACACCCTGGATGCCTCGGGGTTCATCGATCAACTCTCGAAGCAGGTTCAACCGGCTCTGGGTGAGGCCGTTGGCATCAATTATGTTGCGGCACAAGACAAGGCCGCTCTGATTGCGCGCCTCGGTGAAGTTGGCGACCAGGATTACTTCGAGCGCGGCATCGAATTTGCCATTGAGAAAGACGGCCTAAAGTTCAAGGCAGTCGACATCAGCGATCTTTATGCTGTTGAAGTCGATTTTCCCGAAGACCTCGACCGAGCAAACGAGCTCTTTTAGGGCTATTTCCTCTGGGTTCCAGAGTTTCTTCAGGTTCCCACACCTTCACCGCGAAAAGCACCAGAAGCACCCAGCCGATTTCAATCAGCATGCGGCTCTCGGTGGCACTCCAGACCAATAGGCCGAGCAATGAGAGCACCGGCCACAGATAGAGTGCGCTGGTGTGCCTAACGGCCAAGCGCCATGCCTTCACGAAGGTCATCACGATCACGGTTAGCAAAAGGAGCAAGCCCACGATGCCGGTTTGCATCCAGGTGTCGAGATAGGCGTTGTGCGCCTGGTAATAAGGCACGCGGTCGATCACCACTAGCCCTTCAAATGGTTTTACTCCCGGCACCCAGTTGCTAATCCAACCCCATCCGGCCCAAGGTCTTTCGCCGATGAGCTTGAGAACAATTTTCCAGATGCCGCTGCGACCGGTCATGTCTGGGCTCTTGCCGAAGAACTCGAAAACCTGGGCCCTAAACAACAGCACCACTCCGGCACCCAGGGCCGCGGCGGCCCAAGCGAAGCGATAGATTCGATGCCTCGACTCTCGGTCTTTGCCCTCGACCAGAATCGAGACGATTCCCGCTGCGGCAACGGCGGCAAGAGCAAAACCGATTCCCGCTGACTTGGCGAGATAAACACAGAGTGCCGCGACCATAAAGCTGCTCGCGCTGATCCAACGCTTGGTGCCAACGATGGCATATTCGACACCAAAAACAACCAAACCAAGCATCGCGGCAAATGCCAACAGGTTTGAGTTGCCGACGATGCCTTGAATTCTGGTGCCATCGAAAAGATGACCCTGAGTCCAATAGAAGGCGGCTGCCGGCGGCCGTTGTCCCGAATAGTTCTTGAAGATTGGCGCGATCGGACCGCGCACAATAGCTGCGGCGACGAATTCAAAGATGAGTGAGGTGGCAAGAATAAATCGAATGACGTTTGCGAAGACCCGAAGCAGGTGCCGCCAGCTGAATTTCGAAACCAGAAACAGCGCAAAAAGCGAGGTCAAAATTTGCGAGACTGTGGCTAACGCGGTCCAGAAGGGATAGAAAGACCAGATTGTGCTGAGGCCCATCCAGGTAATCAGCGCATAGAGCGGCCAAGGCACGATGCGAAGCGTTGCCGTCGGGTTGTCGCGAAAGAACATGGTGAGCGAGCTGATGCCGATGAAGGCAAGCACCACACCCCAGCCATACCAGCCGACTGAATAGCGAACCGCGTCGCCAGCCATCAGGGTGAAAACGGCAATCGAAGCCACCCAGGTTTTGGCCCGGTAGCCCTTTTCGCGCGTATTGAAGATCACGCGAATCGGTTGCGTCAGTGCGTTCATGCCGGCTCTCTATAAAGGTGCGGTCCCTCAAGTCTATTTGCGCTGGATTAGGCTAAGTTGCGTTTGGAAACAGTTATTTAAATTGGGAGGAGTTGCATGCTCGGCAAAATCACAAACGTCCCGCGCGATTATGCCTGGGGCTCCGCTAGCCTAATCCCAGACTATTTCGGAGTTGCCGCCACGGGTCGCCCGATGGCCGAAATCTGGTTTGGCACTCATGATGGCTCACCAGCGCGAATGGCTGAGACCGGCCAGACTCTGACCACTGCCCTCGGTGGCAAGCAGCTGCCGTTTCTGCTCAAGATCTTGGCGGCCGAAACCCCGCTTTCAATTCAGGCACATCCGAATTCTGTGCAGGCTGCAGCGGGTTTTGCTCGCGAAAATGCGGCCGGGGTTGGCCTTCATGCGGCCGATAGAAATTACCGCGATGACCGGCACAAGCCCGAAATGATCGTGGCCCTCAGCGAGTTTGAGGCGCTCTGCGGTTTCAAAACCCACAAGCAAATTCGAAACCTGCTCGAGAGCATGCTCGACCCCACCGATGTGTCTGAGGGTCTCAGGTCGATCGTCGCCCACTGGTTGAGCATCTTCGATGGCACGGATGGGTTGCAGCGGCTTTTCGTTGACATCACCAATCGACGAGGCAACCTAGACGGAGTAACCGCCGAACTAACCCAGCAGGCAAACCTGTCTGCGCAGTTCGAACTGGCTGCTCGACTAAACCTGCTTTATCCCGGCGACCCGGGCGTGATAATCGCGCTGCTGATGAACCACGTCTGGTTGGAGCCAGGCGAGGCGCTGTTTTTGCCTGCGGGAATCATCCATGCCTATCTCGGAGGCCTGGGAGTCGAGGTCATGGCCGCGTCAGATAACGTTTTGCGTGGCGGCCTGACCCCCAAGCACGTGGATGTAGCCGAGCTTCAAAGGGTGCTGAATTTTGAGGGTGGCCCGGTTGATTTGGTCGAGACTCGAGAACTGTCTCGCGGTCTGATCGAATATCAGGCGCCCGTGGATGACTTCATTCTTTATCGCGCCGAGTTGTCAGGCGAAGTGGTCATGGCCGACCTGAATCTGCCGGGCGAAACCATTGTGCTCTGCACCGCAGGTGAAATTGCTGTTAGCAACAGCATTGAAGAGCGCGTCGTGATTCGCCGAGGCGAAGCAGCGATCATCGCGGCAGATGCCAAAAAGTTTTCATTGGCCGGCTCTGGAACCGCGTTCTTGGCCACCAGTGGCAATCGCTAGTGAAACGCTAGTCGTGCACTAATTAATCGCCGACCAGGCGCTCTCGATGATTTCAGTCAGGCCGCGCCTGGCCTTCCAACCAAGTTCTGCCTCGATTCTTGAGACATCGGCGCAGAGGTAAGGCGGGTCTCCCGCACGACGAGCCCGAACATCAATTTCGAAGTCGATTCCGGTGACGTTTTTGACCTCGGCGAGAACCTCAAACACGCTCGAACCAGATCCGGTTCCGACATTGAAGGTCGAGTGGGCGCGATCCGGTCGCTCTAGATAATCGAGCGCGCTAACGTGCGCCTCGGCCAGATCTAGCACGTGCACATAGTCACGAACGCAACTGCCATCCGGGGTGGAATAGTCGTCACCGAAGACCACGGGCGCCTTGCCATCCTTGAGGGCCGCGAAAACTATCGGAACCAAATTCATCACCGAGGTGTCGGCTAGCTCGGGCCAGCCGGTGCCGGCAACATTGAAATATCTCAGGTTCGCAACCCGAAGGCCCCAGGCGCGAGCCGCATTGGCGCCCATCCATTCGCCGATTAGCTTGGTTTCGCCATACGGGTTGATTGGGTTGCAGGTGGCATCCTCGGAAACCGCTTCGACTTGGGGCATGCCATAGGTGGCCGCGCTCGAGGAGAACACCAGGCGAGTCACCTGGGTCTCGCGCATGGCCGCGAGCAAGTTGGCCATTCCGCCCACGTTTTGCTCGTAATAGAGTTCAGGCTGTTCCACCGAAACGCCCACCTGTTTTTGTGCAGCGAGATGAATCACCGAGGTCACATCGTGTTGGCGCATCGCTTCGACCAGCTCGGCCTTGGCGTTTGATGCAGCCAAGTCAAGCTTTAAAAAGGGGGTTTGACCGATTCGCTCGGTCAGCCCGTTCGATAGGCCGTCAACAACCAGAACTGACTCCGAACGTTCGTGTAACAATCGGACAACATGTGAACCGATGTAACCCGCACCGCCGGTGACTAAAACGCTCATGCCCCCAAGAATACAGGGCAAAAAGGGCGCTGGGTGGGAGTAATCCGGCACGCCCGGGGTTACATGCCAACTTGACAGCGACAGAGTTACACCGGTGTAATTACAACCACGAAAGTATTTCGCAAACCTCTGCAGGGGGACTGCAAATGGTTTGAGATAAGGGTGAAAGTTATGGACAGTCGTAGTCGTGTGCCAGAGAACTGGTTTATCGATCCAATTCGACTTGGTGTCGCCGGGGCATACTCAGATGCTGAGGGTGACCCGCTAGCTTGGCAGGCAGACGCACTTTGTGCCCAGACCGACCCAGAGGCTTTCTTCCCAGAGAAGGGCGGCTCGACTCGTGATGCCAAGCGCATCTGCAGTGGTTGCGATGTCAAGGCTCAGTGCCTCGACTATGCACTTGCAAACGATGAGCGATTCGGCATCTGGGGCGGCCTCTCTGAGCGCGAGCGTCGCAAGCTTAAGAAGCGCGCCTAACCAATCTGCTGGGTGCTATTTATTAGCCCGAATCCCAACTAGAGAGCCGGCATGAACGCCTTTGTGACCGCACTCGTGGTTAGCCACGATGCCGACGAGTATTTTGCCGAGACCGCAAAATCCGTCGCGAGTCAGACCCGGCGCCCCGACCGAGTGGTCGTTGTGGACACCTCGGCAAATCCGGTCGATTCAATTCAAGAAATTTCAACGAGCTTTGGCTTTGACTATGTGCGCCTGGCCAGTGAATCCTCACTGCAAGACTCAATCGCCGCCGCCATCGAAGGCACAAATTCAGGCTCGCACTGGCTCTGGCTGCTGCATGATGACAGCGCCCCTGATTCCTCTGCGCTTTCCGAGCTGATCGCGGCAATCGAACTCTCACCATCGGTGGCCATTGCCGGGCCGAAGCTGGTCGAATGGAACGACCCGAGAACCATCAGCCAACTCGGTTTGACTCTGACGCCGGGTTTGGCGCCGTTCTCGCCGATCTCCGAGGCTTTTGACCAGGGTCAGCACGACGATGTCGACGACGTGATGGCCGTGAGCACCGCCGCTGCATTGATTCGCTTGGATGTGTTCGAGGAGCTGGATGGCTTCGATGCTGCCGCTCCACTGCTCGCCGCAGACATAGATTTTTCGATCAGGGCCAGGCTCGCCGGGCATCGCGTGATTGTAGCGCCGCGTGCCAGGGTTCGACACGCGAGCCTCGCACTGGCCGGCAAACGCGACAAGAAGTGGCTCGGTTCTTCGCCCAAGACCGCGCTTCGTCACGCCGCTATTCACCTCAGGTTCGCCTATGGTCGAGCGGTTGGCTTGCCATTCTTCTGGTTGTTCCTGCCTCTGCTCGGGCTATTGCGAACCGTTTTGCAGGTCTCGCGAAAGCGTCCCGAATTAATTTGGGCCGAATTTTCGAGCGGTTTTTGGGGCTTTTTCACCCTCGCCGGCAGATTGAGCTCGCGAGGCCGAATTGCGAGGTCGCGAAAACTTCAATTTCGTGAACTTCGCCCGCTGCAGGCAACCAGATCTGAGGTTCGAGCCAGTCGAAGGGCAGACTTCGAGCGCGAAGAGGCCCTAGATAATTTGAGCGCGTTCGAGCGCGGTGATGCCGAGGTACTCACCGGCAAGGTCGCTCGCGGGTTTAATGCAACCGGTGGCCTTTGGTGGATGCTTGCGTTAGC
>Ga0213919_1000859_pt1 | contig 12230 bp, 15 predicted proteins | sample McNCre317MG_FD_161056 | JGI IMG/M metagenome (GOLD analysis project Ga0213919, IMG submission 161056) | Freshwater microbial communities from McNutts Creek, Athens, Georgia, United States - 3-17 MG | ecosystem: Environmental > Aquatic > Freshwater > Creek | place: USA: Georgia | collected... | reverse complement strand
TGGCAAAACTTGGGGAAGTTGGGCGGCGCGTTTTTGAATTTGTTTCTTATTTTTGATTTGTGCGTTTTATGAATTCTTTTTGACAAATTCAGATACTCGAAAATACCGCAAGATTTGATAAGTTTGCGCTTTTGCGTGGTTTGGATCCTGCAATTATTCAACATTTTCAACAGGCTTGCCAGCTGCTATTGTCTTCTCCTGGCGCTTATGCTATAATTGTAGGTAGATAAGACTTGTATGATATACACGTATATACAGTAATAAGGGGGCGTTTTATGTTGATTATACCTAAATATAGTGGTGTGTGTGATGTCGAGAAGGTGTTTCAATACTATTTCAAGACATTAACTAATAAGGTGGCGGAGCTGATCAGGCTTGAAGGTCTGGAAGAGCGGATGGATGAAGAATATATTAAGGAATGTTTGATACTCGAAGGCCGTGTATGCTTCACGCGCTTCGAAGACTTCGACAATGCGCTTTATGCGTTAGCTGGTAACTATGGCGGGGAACCAGACTGTTATAAGGTACCGACTCAATACGTGATAGCTAATCCGGTTTTAGGTTCTAAGGTGGTTACGGTAAGACACTTAGACGGGCGCCAGACTGTAGAAGGATTAGACGGTATAGTGGTAGGATTAACGCACTTAGATGCAGAATTAGCGATTGATAGCTGTAAAGGGCTGTATGATCTTATTTACAATTACTCTGGTATGCTCGCAGATAATTTTGTAAGTCTGAACTGCGCACAGATTAATAGCCGTGTTCAGGTGGCATACATCGCAGATAATCAGAATATGGCCAATAGTGCTGAAGCAGTGCTTAAGGATCTATACAACGGTAAACCTTTCAAGGTATTAACTCAGGATATTTTGAATAAGTTGACCGTTAGCCCGGTGGTAGCCAGCGGCGCCAACAATACAATAATTAGTTTGATTGAAGCGCACGCTACTATTTTATCGGACTTTTGGAGCGAATTAGGCATAGCATACAACGGAAACAGGAAGCGCCAATATATCAATAATGCGGAAGCTGCTATGGATACTGGAGCGCTTAGTCTGAACATTGATAGTATAATCAATTCAATTAAATCTGGATTAGACCGTGTTAATGAGCTTTTCGGAACGAATATAAGCGTTGAAGTGGATGAAAATGCGCTTGAAAACATGATGAATGGAGCGGCTGAAATAATAGAAGACTCCGGCGCAGCTCCTTCCCTGCCGGATGATAAAAAGATAGAAGTGGATGATAATGCGGCGGATCTGGGCGCTGATCCTGCTGGAACTGAAGGGGGAAAAGCAGATGATAAGAACGAAGAATAGATATATAACTTTTGAAAATCTGCTTATACAGATGATAGATAAAGGAATTACTTTTGTAAATCCTTTTGCTAACTTCGATATTTTTAAAATCACTGATACAGGGTATAATATAGACGGTGATGATTTGCTTAGACTGCTTACAATGAAGTATAAAGAGCGGTATGTAGGCCGGGAATTACCATGTATAGGCCGTAAGTACATTAATCATTTGCTGCCTAACTCGGTTGATACGATCGAAAATGAAGAAGATCAGATTAATTATGTATATAAGTTCTTATATAATCAGATAATAATCTTTCTGGAAGAGAATAAAGACGGGTATTCAAGGATAATGTCGGCGCTTACTGCTGAATATAACCCAATAGAAAACTATAACATGACGGAATTAAGCGGAAGCGCCAGCAAAGTATCTGACACGAAGAGCACGCCGGGAAATATTACAGCTACTACTAAGGTAGCGCCTTTTACAGATGATAATCAGAATTTACATCAAACTGTAACCAGCGCGCTGAAGAGCACGGCAGGATATGAAGACGCTTCTCAAACAATGCGTTGGGCTGAAGGTGACGCCTTCGGCGCTACGCCTTCCGGAAATAGTGTAGCAATGCAAAAACATATACGTTCTGGAAACGTGGGCGTTACCACAAATCAACAGATGCTGACCCAGGAATTGAAGCTAAGAGCTGATAGTATAGTAGATGAATTTTTGAAAAAGGCCGCTGATACTTGCCTTTTGACGGTATGGGCTTGATATTATCAGTAAAATCTGATAGAATAAAAGTAGATCCAAATAATTTGACCTGAACGATTAAATTTTTTGGGGTTCTTATTCAGTTTGATTGGTGCACAAGCTACTCATAAGCCCGCATAGCTTGTGCATATCTCGGAACTTAGGCTAATAGGAAAACCGCCGGAGACAGTTAGAACGTTCGGAGTTATTGGTTCGAGTCCAGTAGTACCGCTTTGATTTTAATAATCAATCGAAAAAATAATGTAATATAAATATTAAGGGGGATGTTTTAAAATGCCAAGAGTAACACAATTAGCGGCTATACTTGAAGGTACCGTTAGCAGTATCGGCATGATTGATCAGACAACGGGCGCGCAGCTCGTGGTTAATGAAGATCTTAGTAACCTTGTAGACGTTGGAAAAGCGGTGTTGGATTACACTGGAGCGTCTAACACTAACAAAGATAGCTTTGTTCGTTCTTTGATTGACCATGTAGGCCGCGTAACAATGGTAGATCGTACTTATGCATCACAGGCGCCTAATATCCTTATGGATTCATGGGATTATGGAAGCGTTCTTGAAAAGGTACGTTGTGAAGCTCCTGATGCGCGTGATAATGCTACATGGGATCTTTTCAATTATCCTTATGAGTCGGGGGATGCTTACCCGGATCCGTTTGAACTTAGCAAGCCTTCAGTAGCTGCTAAATTCTTTAACAGTAAAGCTACATACGAAGTTCCTATAACAATTGTAGACGTACAATTAAGAGAAGCGTTCCAGAGCGCTGAACAGCTTAGCTCCTTTGTAGCTATGATTGAAAACAGAATAAGGATGAAGATTACACTATGTAATGATGCGCTTATCATGGCTACGATTAACAATCTCATTGGACAGAAGGCCGCTAGAGGTAGGATTGTAAATCTTCTTAGTCTTTATAATGCAGGGCCGAACGCTGGCGGAACTCCTCTTACAGCGGCGGCAGCTCTTACAAGTAAAGAGTTTTTAAGATTTGCATCAAAGACAATTGCACAGTACAGAAAGTATCTGGCTACAGCTTCCGTACTTTATAATGAAGGATCTTATCTTACTTTCACACCTGCCGACAGGCTCAAATTTATAGCTAATACTGAATTTGCAAAGTCACTTGATGCATATCTCTATTCAGATACTTATCATGATGAATTTGTGAAGCTGCCGGGCTATGAAGAAATAGCACAGTGGCAGGGTTCCGGCACAGCTTCGACAGATAACAGACTTAATATAGATGTTACTGTAGATATGAGTGAAACAACAGGCTTAACAAAGGCCGAAGTAGCTAATAGCGGCGTGCTGGCTGTAATGTTTGATCGAGATGCAGCGGCAGTATGTAATCAGAATTACAGAGTAACTTCTATTTATAACCCGCGTGGAGAATACTATAACTATTTCTATAAGTGGGATGCTATGTATATGAATGATATTCTTGAAAACTGCGTGGTATTCACAATTACAGCTCCTACTATCATAGCTAAGGATGATACTGAAGCTACGGCATATGCTACGGCCTTCCCTGCTACAGCAACTTATACTTATGTACTTGATACAAGAGTAGGTGCACCTTCTGAAGTCTCAGCTTCACCTGCGAACTGGAGCACAACAAGAGCCAAGTATTTTACTTTCGCTAATGGTTCTATGTCGGCCGTTGGTACTGGCTCATATAGTGCAACTACAAATTATTACTACTTAGCTAGTGATAAGCCAGCTGATCCAACAACCTGAAGGCGTAAGCGGGCAACCGCAAAAACAACAGAATAATTCATACTTAGGCGGTAGGCGGGTTGTCTGCCGCCTTATTTTATAAAGGGGTGATTTTATGGCGATTGTTACAGATAGTATAGTAGATGTAGGTACTTATACTACATTTAATATTGGTCTTAGTAAAGCAATAAGCAATTATACAGCTGAAGAAGTATGGAATTTCCCTTATTGCTCGTCACAGTGGGAATATTATAAACATATTGGCCAGTTTGAGACTAAGCCGTTAATGGATTTTGCGCCGGGTGGTACTGGGGATGGAACAAATGAACTATTCCCTTTAAAGTATACTGGTAGAAATGATATGTATTATCCTCAAACTTATTGGTTTGACCCCGGAGAAATAGAATACAATAATCCCAATGGTATTTACTGTAGAGTAATATGGTTATATGGTTCAAATGAACAAATAGCTAATTTACTCACAGGAAAAAGAAGATCTATCTACGGTACAGATGGGTTTAAAATTGTTACTCAAATGGATATGACAAAAGTGTTTATTTTCCTTGATAACTTTCACTTAGAACCATGGACTAATAGCGCTAATGTCAATAATATAAATACGCTTAATTATGATAATTTCAAAATTAAAGAAGAGCATGATGATATAACTTCTTATTCTCATCCGAGAAATTGCAGCATTTTCCCGGTAGTTATGTTTAAGGTAAATGATAAATTATATTTGCATTTACTTTTCCAGCGCCTATATGAGTCTTTAGATTGGTCATGGGGGTTAAATGCTTCACAAAATACAAGCCCTGATCATGCGCAAGGGTGGGAATGGGATGCACAACCAACTTCTTTTGATGGTTCTGAAGGCTGCTATTTCCCGGTCAATATAGGACGTGATTTTGGTGGATTAAGGCCGCAAAATGTAGAATCTTTTCATACACCTACTGATATAACCGATATAGGCGCTATGTATCAGTGGTACTATTATGGACAAACTGGCGGTCGTATTAATCCGGTAACAGAACAGGCTTATCTTAAATTAGCTTCATGGTATGGTGGGATGTTCTATCATAATGGAAAGTATTATAAGCCTATAATAGAGGGTGGGTATGTAACAGGTTATACTGATGATATGACTGTACCGTCTGATATTGATAATTGGATAGGTAATACTAATCATGATGTACCACCTGCACCGCCGGGGCCAGCTCCGGGGCCGTATGATGATGATGAATGGAATGGCGCAACATTCGCAGGTACTGGCGTAGGTGGCGCTGGCGCGTTCGCTAAAGTCTATTATATGACTTCTACAGAATTAGCTAACTTGCGCAGCTGGATGAACTCTATTAACGTTCCTGAAGGCTTCGATCCGATGCAACAAATTATTGGACTTTCGCAGGTACCAGTAGCGCTAAGCGGATCCGGCCCGGAGAATGTTGTTTTTGTTAATAGCTCGGCGGTCTATGATCCGGGAGTTACTACAAGAGCAGTAGATACTGGCGTAGCTACTCAGCAAGCTATGGGAACGCCTATAAGCTATTACTTAGGAAGCGTTGACATCGTGCGAAGGATGCAGGAACGCGGCGAACCGTATCTAGATTATGATTGTCAAATAGAATTATACTTACCTCTTATCGGTATGTTTAGCTTAGATACACAAGCTGTTATGGGGCGTACAATATCCGCTTATGCTGTCTTAGATCCTGTTAGCGGTACATTGGCGGCTTATGCTTACGTAACCAAAGGCGGGCAGAACCTGCCTATAGCTTACGGTAGTACAACTATAGGCGTAGACTTACCAATATCAGCACAACAGCTCAGCGTTTCGCGTGCGGCATTGAAGCAGGCCAATGCACAGCTAGGTGCTAGTCTGTTAAGCGGTGCATTAACTATGTTGGCCGCTGCTTCTACAGGCGGTAAATCTTCCGGCTCAGGTGCTAAGACTTCAACAGGATCCAGCGGCTTATCAGCGGCCGGAATCAGGGAAGCGGGCAGCGACTACATGAAGGCTTCACAAGTTGGAAATGTCTTTGGTGACTTCATGAATTGGGGAAGGACTATAAGGCAGTTAAGCTATGGAAATAATACAGCTGTAACCGGATCCTTTGGGGGCTCGACAGCTCAATGGTCTTATCCTTTCACGCCTTACGTGAAAATCATTAGGCCGAGATATGAAAAGCCGTCTAATTATGCTCATTCTCAGGGCGTTCCATGCGTACAGACTAAAACCATTGGAAGCTGTACAGGGTTTATTCAGTGTATAGGCGCAGACGTTAGCGGAATTACTGGCGCTACTGATCTAGAGCTTCAGGCTATTCAGGCAGCGCTAAGCAATGGCATTTATGCGGGAGGTGGTCAGTAATGACATTTCAGTTTGGAACAAATTCATCATCTAATGAAACTTTGCATAAATCAATTAGCTTAGGCAGCGAAATATCATGCATAGTAAAAGACCCTATTGATGTAATGTCTCCATACTTGATAGTAAAAAGTTCAGAAGTGGAGCTAACTGATAACTATGCTTTATCAAGTGATACAGGAAGATATTATTTTATTGTGGTTGAAGATTTGCCCGGCGGGCGCCGCGGTGTACAGTGTACAGTGGATCCGTTAATGTCTTTTGCTTCCGGGATTGATGCATTAAATGTTAATGTTGAGCGTTACGAAGGAGCAACAGAAAGCGATATATATGATAGTGGTGTTTGTCTTACCGCTAGAAATGAAGTTGTAATAGAATCCTTCAGCGGTTGCGAATTTGCCAAGGCGTCTGATAATAACGCACGCACTTATATACTAACAGTTGCTAACTAACGTTTTTACGCGGTTTAAAAAGTGTAAAGATAATCAGCTTTACAGAATAAAAGGGTATAAAAAAGGGGAGTAGAACTTATAGAACTACTTCCCTTTTTCAATTATTCACGCTTTTTTTATTCTTCTAAGTCTTTTTTGTGTGATTCAAGATATGCACAGAAATCGTCTAACTCTTCCGGAGTCGTGCTATTTGCATGAGCATCAAGAAATTTATCCATAACTCTCACAGCATCATCTATATCTTTGGCGGAGAAAAAATTGTGAATGAATTTTTCAATTGTCTTTTCATCTGTTCTGAAACAATGTGCGGCGCTTCTTATCATTGCAATTCGATTCACTTAATCACCTTCTTCATCATCTGCATAAGGGCAGCCAATGCTATGTCGCTCATAACAAGAGCAAGAGCCGCAGTCATTGTATGCACAATTCCGGCACGCTTCAAGCTCTTCCTCTATCTCTTTTTCAATGTCAAGCCATAAAGTCTCTTCAATTACCATAATACATTCATCTTCCCTTCTGCCTGAAGCCGCTTAATATCTTCTGCGTCTTCAATCACTGTATTGCCTTCTAGGATTCTATAGTTATATAGCTCTGAATCATCATTAAGAAGTAACTCGATAAAATGCTTATAAGCGTTTTTGAAGTCGTGATAAATTGCTATAGTCTCATATCTTACTATTTTTCCGTTGTAGCTCTCGGAAATCTGCACTTGATACAACATAGCATTATCCCTCAAATGTAATAGTAACGCTTTCAAGCTCATCCCTGCGGTATTCCGTTTCAGCTTCAACGTTATGGTCAAGTTCATCCGGGTAAACTACAACAATATACTTAGTATGTCTTCCTCGCTGGTAAACCTCGTAGGCCTTATTATAGACGATTTTCGCACCGTCTTTTTTGATGAATGTTACAATCATTTTACCATCTCCTTATCATAGTAAATATCAGTCATATAGAAGTCATTACCAGCGCGCTGATTAAGACTGCACTTTACAGGTAAATCGTAAATCTGCATATCTTCAATAGCTCTTCTTACTGTTTCCCGGTCAACGTTATAACCGTATTCTTCTTTAAGTAGCTGCCTTATATCGCGTTGCTTTAGTGGGTGTTCTTTGTCGCTATGGCCTATTAGTATAGCGTAGATTACCAAACCATAATTCATTATATCATCTCCATAACTTTCTGAATACTTTCATAAGTATCCTTATACTGTACCAGTAGCGCCCGGCTAAGCTGAAGGGTGTTATAGATTTTCATCTTATAATGATCCGTTCCTATGGCCGCCGGATCCTGCTGGTACTGCTCTAAAATAGAATCTATTAATGCAGTAGTTTCTATAATATCGGTTGTTACATCAATATTTCTCATGTTTTCACCTTCTATTAATTAACCCCTCTTCTTGCCAGCTCTTCATTAACATCATCAAAAGAAAAAGGAATAATATAAGCGTGATTTTCTATTCTTATCTTTATCTTTACGATTTCATACCTATAATCAGTGTATGAAGTTATTACAGCTTCAGGGAATTCCCTTTGTTTGAGTCTTAGGAAATAATCAACTTTCTGCATGATCGTCACCATAATTTCACCCCCTGCATTTCCTGGAGCCAGTTCCGGAAGACCTCGCCTGTATCATTATCAGAAAAGCATACAGCTTTACGTTGGATTAAGCTGTATATGAGTTTATGCCCTTCAGTGGGTTGATCCTTCAAATAACGAACGTGCATCCGGCAAGAGCTGAAGTCAGACACATACATAATAGTAAAATCATCTACATTAATATCCTTCGTTTGTCGATGTACAAATATAAATACGTCATTGCAATACTGCTTAAGCGTGCTATGTACCACTTCGCACGCTAAGAGCTGTTCAGCAAATTGTATATAGAACTTCAATACAATGTCTTCTTGAAGTATCTTATAAGGCGGCCGCGGATAGATTTGAAATTCCCAAGCGCCCCGCGTGATCATCTGAAGCTGTGGATTATCAAAAGCAAAATACTTGCTTGCTGTATGCTTAGTCGCTTGTACTTCATCACATAACTCTACAGCTACAGTTAAATCTGAAGACCCGTAAGTATATACAGCTATTTCACCCTGCTGGAGCTTATCTATATTCTTTAAGCCCATTTCACTGAAATACGGACAATACTTATTAACTGTATTTGCTAGCATATAAACAACGGCATTCTCTCTGTCTCTGATCAGAGTGCTAAGCAGGTTCATAAATCTAACAAATTCGTTATTAAGGTAGCCGGAGCGCGTCATAAATTCATCAAAAACGATAGTATGAACTTCTCCGCGGTCTTCGCCCTTCGTATTTTCGCTGGTATTAATGGCCGCGGTGATGCAAAAAGCTGTATCATCTTTAGCAATTATTTTTCCGTCTGAATCTATAGCGCAAAAATGAAATTCTTTAGCCCGGTAAAAAATCGAATTCCATTTATGCTCTGATAGTTCCCAAATCAATTGAAGGTGCGGATTAAATAAAGTTTGAAGGTTTTTAGGCGTTATGCTCTCTTCATAACGCCTTATATATGCCCCTCTTTTGCCTTCGTTAAAGTAATCTTCAACTATGTGCTTACAAACTGAATAAGTCTTACCGTTGGAGCGCTGGCCTACAATCATTCTATATATCGCTCCAGTGTTATCTATTGGAGCGATATTATAGTAAAGATCCGGCGCTTCTTTGGCGGGCTTATCCGGCTTAGATCCTAACCTTCTAAAAAGGTTCTGCCATCGCAAAGCCATCATTCATCACCTTCCAAATATAATATTGATCTTCCATTGTCTTCTGATCCGGCCAAAGTGGAAAATCACTGTAGGCCGTAACGCCGTAAACATCAGTTTTCTTGGTATGCCCGTTTATAATATTTACGTTTTTAAAAATATCTTCAAACGTCTGAAGCTGGTCAAACTTCATACTATTACAACCGGAAAAAACAGGTTTAAGCACTAATTCATTGTTTTTTAACTTGCTGTAGAAATATACATTGTTTGTGAACTGAATAAAATCAATATCATTGGTGTACTTCCAAAGCCCTAGACTAGTGCCGCCGTAACCGATGCGCTGCATATATGCCTTTGTCTTTTCGTTTTCCGCTTCCATCGCTGCTGTAATGCGATTATCCGGCGTTCTGATGCAGTCGGTAACAATAGCTATTGTATTCTCTATACCTACGCTATTCATTAGCCTAATAGCATTATAGCGTGCTCGTGAGTAAGCTGTAATTGAAAACTGCGGACACATATAATGTTTAGGATCCAGGTACCAGCGAACGTGGTTATTCATTTCCGAAAGATATACCGAATGACCTTTACCGATTATAAAATTCAAAGTATCTTTGTATAGCTTCCGTTCCGCTTCCGTTCCGGCGCTGCTCTTAAGCTCGTGCAATTTCATAAGCCAGTCTAAATAGTTATGGTTTAACATTCCCGTTTTACTTGTGAAGGCTATATAATTCCATGCTATATCCCATTGAAAAGGATTTAAGCCTAATTCAACAAAGCCCTTAAAATCCCATGGCGTAAGCGTATAATAATACTTGCCATTCTGTCTTACTGGCCTATACTGTAAGCTGTAGTATTCTTTATCACTTACGCCCTGCACAATGTACCAATAATCAGTATTCCATAGCTTCCGGAATGTATCTAAGTCCCACTTTACCCGCTTCAATTCACCCAGCGGGTAACAGTTGGCGAAGAGCTGCGAAGTGTAACAGCTATCCATATCATAATCATATACGTTTTTAAGATATTTATAGCGGTAATTCTCATTAGTATAGAGCACTCCGGCGGCGCTGGCTCTGATCATATCCTTGATTATGCCTTTAGTCGGACAGCGCTTAGTTTCGCATACTTCATCTACCAGCTCATGCTTAGCGCTGAAGCTCATAAGCTCATAAGCCCGGTCAAATACAAGATTAGCACGGGTATATTTATAAGGCTTATGCGGTGCTTTAGGCCTGCTATGCTCTATAACTAGCTGCATTGCTAATGGCTTAGATAACTCTTTAGGTATCGAGAAAGTATCATAGATGTTATCTATATTATCATTCCCGCCTAATAGGTTATTCCAGTTTTTAAAAATAAAGTGTTCCGTTACAATATACTGTATTATGCCTTTACGATCCTTAAAGACATCAATTATATTAGTCTCTGTTACTTTGCTCAAATGTAGTATCTTAGGCATTAAAGAGCCGTGTATTACCCATACAAACAGCTTATATTCTTTATCTTTTCTAGATTTCTTTTTAAGCTGATTAACAAGTACCTTAAAAACGCTTCCGGCTTCGTTAATGCTGCATAGCGTATCATTTATCGCTATTTCGTTCCCGTCTGTTGTGATCAAATCCCTTAATACCTCGTATTTGCCAAACTTGCGCGCCCGGCCATCACGTAGAGATTTAAGTTTAATGTCATCAACAGTCTTTAACTTAATCTCTTCCATACGTGCGAGCGCCTCAGAAGGGAATAGGACCCGGTTCTAAGCCTGCCAGCTCGTCAATATCATCTGGAAAGCCTTCACCTTCATCTTCTGGATAATAGTATTCATCAATTGCCTGCTGTCGAAGTTCCTTCTCATCTCCTTCAGGATGAGCAGCACGCTTAGCGTCAATGGCAGCCGCAACGTCCATCTGCTGTTCGAAAGAAGAAGCATCAGAAGAAACGCCAGCGGCGCCAAAGGGTTTATTATCTTTTGTCTGTTGCGCCTGAAGAAGAAAATCACGCTCTTTCTTCAGCTTTTCTATTTCAGCCATTAACTTCCCGATAGTAGCCGCATCAGGTGTTATTGTCTCCGGGAGTATAGGCGCTACAGGTCTATCACTATCCGGCGCTATAGGTCTACCTACAGGCGGCTCAATATTAGTTGTCTGTATTGGTGCTACTGGCTTTACTGGAGCCGGAGAAGGTGTTGGTATTGATCCAGTCGGCATGGAAGGCCTTGATTTGCCTATTGATGAAGCCGCCTTAGATGCTCTTGCTGAAGTTCTGGCCGCGGATCCAAGCGCCCTGCTTGCCGTGTTCAGTACATTTGAAGCAGCCTTGAAGACTGTTCCCAAAATCGCGTTCTTGTCAAAATTAAAAAGTCCCATAAAAAATTCCTCCTATTCAGTTATCATACTTACTCTTCAGAACTGCATACAGTTCCTTCATTAGCTTGTCTTCTGCCGTGCTCTGATCCAGCGCCCGGTCTTTGCCCGCTCGTTTTATACAGTGGTATCCATGCCGTGTATAGTCGGAACGCTGGCAGAACTCAGCTACAGTTGGTTCATGGCCTAGAATCAGCGTTATTATGCGATATTGGCCGAGCACTGTAAACGTGTGATTATCCAGCGCCATATTTTCACCCCCTTCCATACAGCTATTCTATCATATCTTGTTGATAATGTCAACAAAAATCAGTGAAGTTAGCTTGACGAATTACCGAAAAATGCGATAGTTACGCGCCTAAGCCACCGCTGAATCCATTCCCGGAAGCACCACAACAAATGCGTCCCAAAGTAGGAGAGACCGACAGGAAGTCAACAGAACAGGCGAAAGGTGACAAAGCATAAGTGTTTGCAACTCATGCGCCATATTGCCAACTTTTTATGTCAAGCGTGTGTGTGTAGGTGTTCCCTGG
>Ga0213919_1000858_pt1 | contig 12242 bp, 24 predicted proteins | sample McNCre317MG_FD_161056 | JGI IMG/M metagenome (GOLD analysis project Ga0213919, IMG submission 161056) | Freshwater microbial communities from McNutts Creek, Athens, Georgia, United States - 3-17 MG | ecosystem: Environmental > Aquatic > Freshwater > Creek | place: USA: Georgia | collected... | reverse complement strand
GAAACTAAAAGAACACGATATTATTGACCCAAAAACAGACAAGGTTATTGGAAAAATTGGTTGTGATTTGCGTGAAATAATGGACAAGTTAAACGAACTTTGCGATACTGTCAACACTATACAAACAGAAAGAGAAGCAGAACGGTTTGAAATTCAAGAGTGGATTGGTATTCTTGAAGCGACACGTAAATCTGTGAATATCCACGAAAAACAGATTGACGAATTGCAAATGAAAGTAGAACCAGAAAAATGTGAAGCACCAGTTGACCCATACACAGAACAACGAAAATGGATAGGTTGTATTTGCAGATTTTGGAACGATGAATCACTAGAAGATAGTATGTATGGGGAACTGGTAAATATTGCTAATGTGCCACACGAAAAATGTCCGTTTCAATGTGGTTATGGCGAATGGTATTCGTATTGTGAACCTGTAAAACCAGATGACCCAATCATTTACAAAAGGTGGTGACAATGAGTGATATGAAAAACATATATGATGTTTTAGACGAAATTGGTTTTGAAAACCAATGTGAAAAATATGCTCTTGGTTTTCAGCGTGATACCGACACACCAACAATGACGAAGTTCAGACAAGAAAGTATGAAGCAATTTTGTTTTAGTTTGATTCAGCAATATGCTGAAAAAGTGTATGAAGATTTTATACGCACACGCAAGGCATTGGATGTCGCAAAAGACACTATAAGACACGCAGATTGGTTTTTTGATGGTGATTATAATGTTGATGCTAAAACTATGCGCAACGAAATAAAGTGTGTCATAAAAGGAATAACAGCACTGGAACAAAAGGATTAAAACAATGTTTATTCTTACGGTTTTATTGGGTCTTTGTATCGGATATATTGTATATCAACGCAGGGAAATTAAACGGTTACACAACTGTTGGGACGATGTGTTTAATGCAAAGTTAGAATCCGACGAGCGGTGGCGAAACTTATGCTATCACTATCTTGAAAAAATTACCGAATTGACCGCAGAACAAAAGGATGTAAAATGAGAAACAAAGGATTGTTCAAGGCGTTTTTCTCGCCACAATATAGATTTATTTGGGGAAAAGCAACCCCAGTTAGTGTAAGCGCAGAGTTTACATTATCACAATGCAGAGTTGGTTGGTGTAAATTATGGAATAATATTCAAATCCATTTTTTGTTTGTAGACATAATTATCGACTATTTACGGTTGGACACAAGAGAACACGCAAGAGAATATATTATGGGTGCAAAAGAAGACGATAAAATATTAAAGAAGAACAAGGGGATGTAAAATGAATATGATAAGAGAAATAAAACAATATCAAGCAACGGATGGCACCTGCTTTAGCACAAGGGCAGAAGCCGAGCAATATGAAGAAATGTTGCAGAATCCACATTTTAAGAAATTGCAAGAACGGATTGAAAAACTCGAAGCAGATTTGTCTGCGTTGCGTACAGAAGTATCAACAAAGTCTTGGTTCCGTGATGTGCAGATAAATCGCCCACCATATCAACAACCGGGTACAGTGTTGTTTGACCACCAAGCATATAATCCCGCCACAGGACAACCAAAATAAAAGGATTTAATAATGGCAAAATGTAAATGTCAGCACGAGTGGGAATACTATGATATCCGTGATTACCCAAACGGCTATGAATATGACGAAGTGCGAATACCACAACGCAGATGTAAAAAATGTGGTCGTATGTATGAATTGTTTGACGGCTATGGTGATTATAAAAACAGATGGCGCAGGGTTTATTATTAACCAAGAACAATTAGAGACAAAGGAGTTGATTGTGTGTGACATAACAATGTGTTGTAACTATGACTGCCCATTAAAGGGTAAATGTTATCGTTATAGGGCCGTGCCAGACGGAGATTACCAATCGTTTGCGCTGTTTAAGTTTTGTGATACGTCTCCACAGAACCAGACAGAGTGCGACCACTTTTGGCCTGTAGATGAGGCCAAGGACCATACCTTGTCAACCCAGATTGTGGACAACAGGTATGAAAGAGACGGGAACTGGAAAGGGATAATATAACCAAGGAGCGAAACAATGTTAAAACCAGATGAATACGAAGATTATAAAAAAGCACTGGCCGCGTTTGACGAAATGCCAGAAGACATAAGACAAACTGCGTTTATCCAAATGGAAAATGCTAAGGTCATCTTGGGTGTAATCGTCAATGAGATTCAGGCAACCAAAAAAGACCTCGTAGATGAATATATGCAAAACCTTACGTCACCAACGCACAAGTTTGTGAAGTTCGTGATAGATTGGTGTGCTGTGTATATGAGAGCCGGTATCGAGGCTGGTTATACAGAAAAAATTGAGAAAACAGATGAAGAAAAGTAACCTATACCGCAGGCTTTACGAATGGGCCTGGGGCGAAGGATGTAAGATTTACGTAGGTAAAATGAGAACTAAACCATGGTGGAAGCGTCACTGCCGGCGCACCACCAGAAGAAAGATGGAAGGAATATCATGACAGAGAAAAAATGTACGTGCTATACATGCACCCATGATGACCCACACGAACTTGCCGCATATTACCAAGGCTATGTAGACGCGTGTGGTTGGTTCCTGTGTTGGGCAAAAAACAAAAAAATTAAGCGTGGAAGCATTGCGGATGATGACTTGGGAGGAATATATTCCCAGATTGAATATAATTGCGAAGAAGCAGAATATTTATTGTCCGAAATCCAAGAACTGATAAAGGAAAGGAGTAAAAAATGAACCAAGAAACATATTACCAGGTTATGAAAACCTTAGCACCCTCTTATGGGGAGATGCCGATAGAAGGTAAAAAAGCAATAATCGAATACATGAAAGAACACCCTGATGTGAGATACGAGCCTGCCACCGATAAAGAGTTGGGGGCTATTTTTAACTACCTGAACCATAAATCTATGGATGTCGACATCATAGACAATATGGGATTTGTCCGCTATAAAGATGCGGTTCTGTGTATCAACTTTGAGCGTACAGAATGGGTGTTGCTGGAGCGCAGACCAGACGACCAACTTTGGGACTTTCTGGACTACATTATGCAACACAACGAAGACAAGGAATTCTGCGATTCTATGCGAAATATTTACGCATTAAAATAGCAGTTGACATTCTAATTTAAGGTGCTATCCTTAACCAAGGAAGAAAGTGAAGATGCCCAGATTATGTGTGAAAACGTTATGCCGGCCTTATTGGCACATACTCTCAGGGTATCCCAAGCATTTTTTCTCTCTCATTTCTTCCTTTACAGGCCGGCGCCCTTATGCCAAAGGAGACGTAAGTGACAGATTCAATTAAAAAATACGACATTGGATTTACACAGATTCCCAATAGTATGTTATGTGACCCAAGATTATCAGAAAGAGCCAAAGGAATATATGCCTATCTGTTCTCTAAACCAGACGGATGGCAATTCCACTGGAACCATATATCCAAGGAGTTAAACTGCAGCCAAAGAGTGTTCAGAGCCGTGATAAACGAACTAGAACAATTAGGGTATATAACCAAGAACCAAGCCAATGAAAACGGTAAATTTGGTGGAATGATTTACGAGTTTGTAGATGTTGACCGTGTTACCCAAAATCCGCATACGGTTTTTAAGCGTCACGCTCAAAATGGTAACACGGATTCTAGTAATACTGATATACCTAGTAATACTAACCTAGAAAATAACCCCCCTATAATCCCCCCACAGGATGACCAGTTTGAAGAGTTTTGGGCCAAGTATATTCCAGTTCACACAAGTAAAGGCCCAAAGAAGACAGCCCAGGACAAATTTACCAGGTTAACCAAGACAGTTAATGCAGACGAGATTATTCAGGGTATGGAAAGATATATTGCAGAATGTCACAAGAACAACTGCTATACCAAGAGTGCAACAACTTTCCTAAACCAAGAACAGTGGAAAGATTACCTACAGGATAAACAACCTGAGATGGTGTTTTCCAACCCACAGCCATTAACACCAGGAGATTATTCTGTGTTAATGTCTGCTGAAGACGTGTCCCAGGTTATAGACAGAAATGCTTCCCTGTATGCCAGAGCAAATCCTTGGCTGATACCCATGATGCACGACCTTAACACAGAACTTTATAACCCAGGTTCACTTTCGTGCCACCAGAAATCGCTTCAAATGGCCCTAGAATTAGCGAAAGCGATTTTTAGGCATAAGGATAGCCCAGAGATAAAAAACTCGCTTCTGGACCCATTATTTTGGTTCTCTCATAGGTCTGTAATCACGGAGATGTATCTTGCGATGAAGAAACGGCCGATTTTATACATAGGGTATGAATTGGCAAGATTAGTGGAGGAAGCGTGATGCCACAGTATTATGTTATACACGATTTCGACCCTGCTTTGAAGGCAAAGTATGGCTCAAAGAACGTTCCTGAATCTGAACTGAAGGATTGGAACCAGAAGGGATTTGGGATTCATTACACACCAAACGACTTTAACGGACCGCGCAGGGCTGAGAATCTTGCCAAGATTAACTTCTGGATTGCCGACATAGATGAAGGCACCAAGGAAGAACAAATGGCGAAGATTAGGAAATTGCCGATATACCCAAGCAAGATTATAGAGACGAAGCGCGGGTATCACTGTTATTGGAAGGCTGCGGACGCCACGATTGAGAATTATCGCAGGATTGAAGAAGGAATTATCAAAATGTTAGGTGCTGACCCACAATGTAAAGACGTGTGTCACACACTTAGGGCTCCAGGTTATTACCACCTGAAGGACCCAAAGAATCCGTTTCTTGTCCGTGTGGTTGATTCGAACGAATATGTGGCATGGAAAGAGAAACAGATGTTGGGTGCGTTTGTTAAGCCTGTTAGGGTATTCAAACCTAAGACCTGGGCTCCTCCGCCACCAGTCGAAGTAAAAGAACTGATTGACCCTGCTAACTGGGAAAAATACTTTCATGTTAGCAAGATTGGTCCTGGGAATAGAAACGCAGAGTTCGCCAGGATTGCTATGTGGTTAAGGGACGCGGGTTGTGATTTGTACAACGCAGAAAGGACTATTGAGGAAATCAACGCAAGATTGGCTGATTCTTTACCAGAAAGAGAAATACAGGCCCTTATTGGGTATCATTTTAAGAAAAGGAGATATTGATGGCATTTATGGACGAATATTGGGGCAGGAACACGATTGTTGGACACTTTGGTGTTCCATACTTGGACCAGGAATTACTTGGGATTTCTAAATCAGACTTGGTTGTGATTGGAGCCAGGAGTGGATGTGTTGACGGAGACACGGAATTCTTTACAGGAACCTGCTGGAAAAAGATATCCGAATATCAACCCGGGGATTTGGTCTTACAGGCTGATTTACAGACACAGAAAGCAGCCCTGGTAGAACCGTTGCAGTATATCAAGGCTCCCTGCGACAAGTGGTATGTGTTTAAGACCAAGTATGGGGTTGATATGAAACTGTCAGCAGAACACGAAATGATTTATAGAACCTGTTGTGGAAATTACATAAAGGCTTCTGCTGAAGAGATTTATAATCGTCATGTTAACTCCAAACACGGATTCGGCCAAACCTTTCCAACGTGCTTTGATTATTCAGGACCAGGAATAGATTTAACAGACGACGAGATTAGGTTAATGCTTGCTGTTATAGCAGACGGGTTCTTTACAAAGGAAAGCAACACCAACAGATGTATAGTTCATGTCAAGAAACCAGAGAAACAGACAGAACTCCGCAATATCTTGGATTCTCTTGGAATTTATTACAACTGGTATGTAAGAAAAGACGGAGAATATATCGATGTTGCGTTCCAGGCACCAAGAAAGGAAAAAGTGTTCACAAAATACTGGTATGGCTGTAACAAACACCAACTCCAGTTAATTTGTGATAACGTGTTAAAGTGGGATGGTACTATAGACAAACAAGGCAGAAGAAGATTTTTTACGACAATAAAAGAATCTGCTGATTTTATCCAGTTTGTGTTCTCTGCTTGTGGACACAGGGCAACCATAAAAACACAAGATAGACGTGGCAGAATCAGGGTTATCAAAGGGAAGAAATATGTAACCAAAAGCATAGATTATTGCGTAGTAGTAACAGACTGTACGGATGTCGGTATGAAACCCGGTAGAACAAAAACTTGTTGGATAGAACCAACAGCAGATTACAAATATTGCTTTACTGTTCCAAGTCATTGTTTGGTTTTACGCAGAAATGGGCATATATTCGTAACAGGAAACTCTGGAAAGTCCAGTTTGGCTCGTATCATATACGAAACCAACAACCCGTTAACCACAGCCCTGTTTAGCCTGGAAAACTTTGACGGAGACCTAATGGCAGAAGAGATTCGAAAGGAATACAATCATAGAATGCACACGTCTTTTGGGTCCAGGGAATGGCAGACAGGCGAAATTAGTTCTGCGAACCGTCAAGTGTTTGAAGAAATAGAACGGGATTTGAGTAAGATTTATACCGCAGATACCGTATTTGGCAGACAAACTCCAGACGGAGAACCGTGGACAATCGACACTCTGAAACAGTGGATGTTGTATTGTGTGAACACCCAGGCTGTAAACCTGATTATCTTGGACCACTTAGATTATTTGGATAGGGATAACCCCAATGAAAGTGATAACTCACATATCACAGAACTGATGAAAACCATTCGTGAGGTTCAAGAGATTGCACCAGACGGCTGTGGTGTGGTTGCTTTTTCCCACCTGCGTAAACCAGTAGGAAAGGTCGAAGATATCAAAGTTCCAAACGAAAACGAGTTTATAGGGTCAAGCAACAAGATTAAACAAGCAACCCAAGTGGTTATGATTGCCCCTACTAACGAACCGCCGGTTGGAATGTGTTATGGAACCTGGTTCTGTATCCGCAAAAATCGTAATGGTGGTATCAAAAATCAGGCGGCCAAGTTGTACTTTAACCCAACAACAGCAAATTACGAAAAGGAGTTCGAATTATATACAATCAACTACTCTGGAACAAAGGTTGAACCAGTCATAGAATTTCGGGAGACAGAATTTTAATTTTTTGTAAAAAAGTTCTTGACAATGCTTAATAAGTGTGAATAATATATACCGTATGTTCCACATACAACAAGAGAGCACCTCTAAGCCCGTAGCCAAGGGTCAGAATGGGACAGCATGCGTACACCGGCTCTCTTCCTTTTGGTTATCGATTTGATTTTTGGTAGTCATATTCGGTGTAATGTTGTCCAGGCTGGGATGGTGCGACCCTTATCGCACCCACTGGAAGGAGATTTTTAATGTTTACGAAGAAGGAACCAAAAGATTTAATCACACAGAAAGAGGCCGCTAAGATACTGAATTTCACAGTAGGCAGTTTGAATACAATGCGTAGCCGTGGTGTGCTGGACATTCCATATTACAGGATTCGTAGTCGTATTATGTATGACCGCAAAGATTTAGACAAATGGATTGAAAGTAAAAAGGTGCGCCCATGAAAAAATACAACATAATATATGCGGACCCGCCTTGGAAATACTCCGACAAACGTCAACACGACCCTGCTTATGGTGGTATCACATATTCCACGATGAAGACAGACGATATAGCAAGTTTGCCTGTGGGAAACATAGCAGAAAAGGATTCTGTTCTGTTCTTATGGGCCACAAACCCTATGTTACCTGACGCACTCAAGGTCATGAAAGCATGGGGATTCAAATACAAAACAGTTGCTTTTTCTTGGGTCAAAACAAACACTAAAAGCGGCACCTATGCTTGTATGTTGGGTCAGTGGACTATGGGGTCTACAGAAATATGTTTGTTGGGTGTCAAAGGTCACCCCAAACGTATCTGCAAGAATATAAAGCAGTTGGTTGTAGAGCCCCGCACAGGTCATTCCAAAAAACCTTTAGAGATTCGTGACCGTATTGTTGCTCTTATGGGAGACGTTCCGAGAGTGGAATTGTTTGCCAGAGAATGTGGTGAAGGCTGGGATTGTATTGGAAACGACATTGACGGCAGAGATATCAGGGATGTGCTAAAGGAGGAATAAATGGACGGAGTAGAACTGATTAAAAAATACGAAGGGTTTCGGGCAAAAGCCTATAAATGCCCAGTAGGTGTCTGGACTATAGGTTACGGGTCAACGACATGGGCTGACGGCAAGCCTGTAAAGAGCAAGGACACGATTACCCAAGAACAGGCCGAAGGATTGTTGATTAACTGGTTGAACATAAATGTCAGACCTAAACTTGCTGGTCTAAACCTGAAACCAGGACAACAAGCAGCAATCGAATCTTTGGTATATAACGTAGGCACAGGATTTTTTCGTTCACAGTGTTTTGTTGGGATAAAGGAGAAAGATTGGGGCAAGGTGATGAAAAATTGGGATTGGATAAAAGCGGGCGGCAAAGTCCTTCCGGGGCTTGTCAAACGCAGAACGGAGGAAATGTATTTATTTTTCCAGGATTTATAGAGTTACGGACAGACCTACTCCTTTTCCTTTCCTTGTATTTTTCTGGTCTGTCCACCAAGATTTGGCCATGGTTCTACCGGTCTAATCCTGCCGGCAGGTAAAAAGGTTCTCAGGGCCGCCTGTCCCCACCATGGCACAGGCACCGATAATCATTGGCCGATAGCACAATGGGTAGTTTGCATCCGCCTGTTAAGCGGAAGGTTGTGGGTTCGAACCCCACTCGGCCAGCCAAGTTTTTGTGAGACGCGACCTCGTCCAAGAGAGTGTGCAGTTGGGTTCATGGCCCATCAGGCGCTCGTGCGTAAGGTTGGACCTGTTGGCTCGGGCAAACAAGATAAGACACGAAGGGGCGTACGATAGATAGGGTTAGTCCGAAAGATTAGCAAACTACTATCCCTGAATGTCAAAGCATGGAACCATCACAAAGACCTGCTGGGCGCCAGGATAAACCGCCCTGCATAAAAGGATTAAAGATGAAAATATTGAGTTCGTTGTTGGCATGGAAGAAACGTGGCAACATTAAACAGGTTCGTAGGGGTAAACAAATAATCTTGTTCGACCCAAAGAACCCAAAACTAAAAGCAAAACAAGGGAGTAAAAAATGAATTGTAACGTATGTGGTAAGAAGATGAAACGCACGTCAATTCCTAATCCGTTGGGATTGGCACGCACAGATTTATACGTCTGCACTGCATGTAAAGACGAACTGTACTTTGGCTCTAAAGCGCTGTGGGAAAAGTTCGGTATAACAACAACAGCATTGTCTTCTGCTATTGACACGCTGAAGACGATTAGAAACGTAGTTCGTGCCGCAGGTATAGAAGAGATAGCGGTAGACGGCCTGAAAGATATCAAGAAAGTAGTTCTGCCAAAAAAAGGAAAAAAACGTGCGAAAAAAAGCAACTAAATGGGAATTGTCCGATTGTATCAAGTCGGAAGATGAACTCATAGATTATCTGTGGGCTTGTCTGGAAACCTACAACAAAGAAAAAAATCGGGAGTTCTTGTGGATTTCCTGTGAAGACGTAGCCAAGATAGCCAGAGAAAAAGGTTACTTATAACAGTTACGGGGGCGACATTTTTTATTCTCCTGTTCTTCGTCCAAGTCATCGCCCCCACCAAACAAAAGGAACAACTATGTTTATGAATAAAAATTTAGCCGTGATTGCATACGCCAACGGGTTCACCTTGTATCACTACAAATCAAACGAGCCAATGAAAGATATCTGTGCCCCAGGTTATTTTGAAAAGATTAGAACCTTGTGTGCCACAGGAGACATAATTATAATTAACGCAAGTGATAAGACCGAAATTAAGGTTGTAAAACTTGCTAAAGATATGCGTTTGGTTGATATCGGTGACCATTACGCGTAGGAAAGAAAGGAGAAAAAGATGAAAGTTGTGTGGATAATTATTACACTGTTTGTTGGATTCTTGATTGGATTTTCATACGAACCAAAGCCGAGCGTTGAAGAATGTTTGTCGGTTTGTGTGGAAAGCATTCCAGAATATAGCCAAGACGTGTACTGTGATTAGGAGTCTGTGATGAGCCATATAATTATCGGGATGGAAAATTGCCCAAAGTGTAAAATGTTAAAAGAATCGAACCCAGACGCCACGTATCTGGAAACCAAAGGAGATGATATGCTGACCTTGTTGGCTTTTGCCAGAATGACAGGTATCAAATCTATGCCATTTGTGGTGACTGTTGGTGAAATCGATGAATTAAGCAAGGTGGTAAAAAATGTCTAAACAGGTTGTCTGGCATGAAATGGACGAATGTTGCAAGAAAGCGATTGCCCAGGGTTTGTTGTCATGCCCAGTGTGTAAACAGGTTTTTATGGAGTTTGGCCCAAATGTTAAAACCGATACTACAACTAAATGAACCTCGGGCCAAAACAATCGGATTCCTGTCTCGTCTTTTTTACTCCGGTGTTATCTGGGACAGGTTTCCGAAGGGTGTTTATATTTCTTCTCTATACCCACGAGAAGAGTGTTTTTTTGAGGCTCTGGAGACTTTTTTTAATGCGTTGGAAGAGCAGGGGCTAAAATTCCGTTATAGCGCCCCACTGCCAAAAATTGAACTGTTTTTGATAAAGCGTGGATACGAAAGGTATATAGACGCTCCGGGAACGCCGTTTTATACTAATACCTTTATACCAAGGTCTTGCGTACCAGCGCCAAGAACAAAAGAAGAGACAGACCTGTTAACCCAAAAAGCAGAACTTTCTGATACCGTATCTGCTGATTAAGAGGAGCCTTTTCCGTTTCGCAGGAAGCGATTACAGAATCGATTGTCTTTATAGCCAGGTTAAATTCCTGCTCTCTTTCTGGTGATTTGCATTCCTTTGGAAGATTGTTATATACGATTTGTATCTGCTCCTGCGCATTGTGACCTATGTCTGTACTGGGAGCGGATTGTGATTTGCAGGCTGCCAGAGACATACACAGTAATACGATTACGAACCAGAGAATAATTTTAGCAAACGTTTTCATGTTAACCTCTTTGTTTACAGTGTAGCAGACAAAATTTGCATGGGTCAAGCGTGTATACTTCCCAGTTCTTTAACGCTGCCTCTACGTATTTCTTATCGGCTGTTTTAATGTGCCAAAAGTGAGACGCTCTGTAGCACAGGTCCCATTTCAGTTCCTCCCATTCGCAGGGAAGGAGGTCACCCTTAATATTATTGATTGTTCTGTGCGCTGGGAATTGATTGAGTGCAGAATAAGCAATTTCTGGAGGAACCCTGGATTTTGGACAATAGTGTTCCACAGACAGTTTGCCTGGTGGTATAATGAGTCCACATAGGAAGCACGTATCCATCTTTCCTCCTATAAATGCCCGTTTTTCGCATGCCACGGGCGGGGCACCTGCCGCGGGGAAGGAACAACAAGCCCGCTGCGAATCTATATTCCAGCCGGAAGCCACCCTAATAGGTGTTTTATCTCACTTCCCGTCATCGCAACAAAGAACAATATTGCGACAACAATCAGCCAGAAAATCTTACTTTTACAAACAAGGACCAACGCACGCCAATATGCACCCTCAAGACGTTCTTGTTCAACAGGGCTGTTCAGACGGTTAAATACGCTTTCAATCATGCCTCCTTGTCTGGCCTGTTCAAGTTTGATAGCAGAGACGTCTTCCTTCATAGAATCGACGTCACGCTTCAACATCATGAAGTCTTTTGCTTGGGCCTCCGCGAGTTCTACACCAAACCCGTTCATTTTTCCCTCTTTGCGTATCTTTTTAAGAACCTTGAGTTGTTCGCACATTGGTTTAGTCCTTTACGAACAATTTTGCGAAGGTCAAGATTGAGATTAACATACCGAAAAACGCTGCGCTATAAACGGAGATATCAAACCCCCAGATTGCCGCAACGCCAGCGACAGGAACAATTAAATATTCGCAAGTTGCTATTGCTTTGTCGATGATTTCGGTTTTTGTCATTTTTACAGATTCTTTCTTTGCCATGTTTTACTCCTTATTTATATTTCCACTGATAACCACCAGCAGTTTTTAATTTTCCCCTACAACAACTAGATATGTTTGTTATGAGCGTTATTTGTTTAGCACTAGAAACAGAATCAAATGTGGCTATTATTTTACCATCTTTGATTTGTATTACTTGCCGTGCTGGGTGAGCATTTTTCTTTCCCAAAACATACTTTGCATGTTTTAGATTTTTGTTTATAGTTGTCCATTCAAGGTTTTCAACCCTGTTGTCACATTTAATCCCATTTATATGATTAACCTGTGGTTTGTTTTCGGGATTCGGTATAAATGCTTCTGCAACTAAACGGTGTACCTGT
>Ga0213919_1000857_pt1 | contig 12284 bp, 8 predicted proteins | sample McNCre317MG_FD_161056 | JGI IMG/M metagenome (GOLD analysis project Ga0213919, IMG submission 161056) | Freshwater microbial communities from McNutts Creek, Athens, Georgia, United States - 3-17 MG | ecosystem: Environmental > Aquatic > Freshwater > Creek | place: USA: Georgia | collected 2017-06-12 | reverse complement strand
CTTCCTTCTTCATGAATACGTTAGCGACGGAGCAGATTTGTGCTTCTATCTCAGCGTCACGAACGCGGTCTATGTCGGATGGATAACCTCCCGACACTTCGCGGCGGATAAGCTCAATAAGTTTTCGTTTAGTATATAAAGTATCCGCCACTATTTAGTAAGATTTAGCAACCCTGATAGCTGTGTTATCTCTGCGTCTGAGAGATTCACACCTATATAAGGGAGCGAGTGAAGAATAATCCTACCGTAGTACGCAGGCTTGAAAGTCAGTTGAACGCTTGTACTTGGGTTGTATACTTGCGTATTACCACTAACCGTGTAACCAATTACAGGGGTAGCAGGAATAGTCATGTATTTGTACCCGACCAAATGCGTTGTCTCAGGATATAGTTGCACGCCGTTGCTCAGCTCCATGTAACGCGGGTTCTGTGCAATAGGGTACAAGACACTTCGCTTAGCCTCGAACAACTCGTTATCGAGTACCGTGTTGTAGGTAACGAACTCACCATCGACTACCTCTGTTATCAGCTCGGTATCGAACCAATCATCAGGGTAAGTAAGGAGTCCAGATGAAGAGGATGTAAGGGGTATCGTTTTTAGGAAAGGGGCGAGCGCGGTATTAGCTAAGTCGTCACCTTGCTCTTTGAGTTGCTTGTAGTAGTCTCTCACTGCTTGCTGACCTAAGTCAAGCGCATACGATATAGACTCAGGAGTCGGGACGGAGTTCCTAGTTTTATCAGCGATGAGCTGTTTGATTGTTAGATATACGTCCCAAATATTTTGCATCGTTACAAAATTAAAGCATTATCTTTGAACCGCATAAAGATTCATTCTACCCCTGACCGTTTCCACAGTTAGGGGTCTTTTATTTAACTGAACAGTTTAACCTTATAAGCTACACCATTGAGCGTGATAGGCACATACTTATCTGTTCCTACAGCCGCAAGTGTTGTTCCCGCTATCCCACCTGTTATAGAGAAGGTGTTAGTTGCAAAGTCAAGTGTTTGACCATTCGCAATCCCTACACCTGCGAGCGCATTTATAGCCCCGTTAAAGGTAGAGTCTCCCGATAAGGTTGCATCACCTGCGACAGTAACATCTGAACTTAAAGTAGTCACACCGCTTACGTCAAATGTGCCTGCTACAAGCGTATTACCCGTAGCGCCTGCCACTGTGAACTTGTTAATGTTCACTGCCAAGTTTCCTGTAGCAGATGCTACTGTGAACTTGTTAGTTGCGATTGCGAAGTTTCCTGATGCAGATAACGTACCGTTTGCCGTGAAATTTCCACCTGTAATATTTGCGCACTCTACATTACCTGTAGCCGCGTAAACATAGAAGTTACCATTGTTTACAGATAAGTCACCTGATATCTCAGCAGTTCCTTGCGCCCAGAAAATACCACCTACTGTAGCATCTGACGCTGTTGTCAGGGCACCTGTGATAGTTGTCGCGCCTGTTACTGCGAGCGTGCCCGCGATAGAGGTGTTACCTGTCGCGCTTACTACCGAGAACTTAGTAACGCCGCCGCCTGTTTTAGCAGAGATGTTACCGAGTGCTACGACCTCTCCCGTGAGCGTAGATATACCCGCAATAGAGAGTGTACCTGCCACAGTTGTATTACCTGTAGCCTCCGCTACTGTGAATTTGTTTGTGTTGATGAGTAAGTCGACAGCTATCTGCACGTTGTTAGCGCCCGCGTCTACTACGAAAGCACCACCATTAACGTCTAATGAACCGCTAATCTGCGCGTCGGATGCTACTGTTAAGTTAGAACCGACAGACACAGCCCCGCTCGTAGCGACACTTGCCGCAGTGATGGCTCCTGTCGCAGTGATGTTAGCGATGGAAAGATTACCAATAGTCGTGATGTCGCGATGGTTTACCCCCGTGAGTTTAAACGTCGTGCTGTTAACATACTTGCCCGACGTGCTGTTATAATATATAACCTCACCATCTGCAATAGACGTTATCGCCACGTCAGTTAGAGCGGCAAGGCTGTTAGACGCTGTAGAGGCTATCCACTTACCGCCTGAGAAAGAGAGTATTTGATTGTCGTGAGGAGTAGTCGGGATGAAAACGTCCGTCAGGTTCGACAGTGCCAAACTCTGCGTGTAGTTCTGCTTTACCCATATACCTCCACCGGAAGCAGGGAAGGAAGAACTATAATCAGGAGTACCGCTTGACTGCCAAAAGAATATACCCGTGCCGTTTATACCACAGCACAGAGACTCCGATGCGCCTACGGCTTGCAGCGCTGTCGTGTTGGCTACCTGATAAACACCACGACCTAATAACAGCGCAGTGACATCGTTGAGTAAGATACTCTGTAGTGAGTTGCCGTTGTACTCCACTTTGCCTGACGCCGTATTCTTGGCATGGGCTATATCTGTAATGAGTTGCGCTACTGTTGCCATTATTATCGTTTAACTACTATTAGTAGATTGTATGTTGTCGAAGTATCAAAACCAAGCGTAACGACATTAGCACTGTTTATAGTGATGCTGTCGGGAACTATTACGGTCATCGGGTAGGTGGATGTAAACGATGTATATCCGAACACTAATACGGTAGGCGTTGCAGAGCCTAAGTTATGTGTTACGGTGTAACTTGTATTACCTGCACCGCCGATTTCAGAGTATTGGTCATATAGAGAACTCACCAACTGCCACAAACCACCGATAGCGGTTACAGAAGTAGGCAGTACGTTCGCACCGTTGGAGTCGAAAACGTAAAGTCCTTTTTTCTCCACTAACAACAAATTGGTATCGGCGCTTCCGAGTTGACTCATGCCTGCTATGTTCGGCGAACCCGAAGCAAGAACAGGAAGGAAGAACACCCCTCGTTGCTGTATCAGTTCTACGATATTAGTAAGGATGGAAGCCTCACCGTTCGTGCCTGACCAAGACACCTTACCTACCCGATTCACATCGGCAAAGGCTATCTGTTGTTGTATGGATGCTATTGACATTTCTCTAATAGTTCTGATAGTTTAACCATGTTGAGGCTCGGCACCGATACACGATAGTTCTTGATACGTTCAAGCAACATTGCCGCCATCTCCTTCGAGACCTCTATTTCTTCCGCACCTTCTACGAGTTGGTCGAGCAGTTTACCGCGCTGACGTATATTCTCAACGGTATAACCGAACGCACTGTCGTGTCCTGGTACGAGTGATTTAAGAACTTCTGCTGTATCGAAAGCGAAATCAACTTCCTGACCTCCGATTACGTGTTTTTCTGTTTCCTTCCAGAGCTGTAGTTTCATGTTCCTATTGCAGGTGTTTTTAAACTGAAATTCATTTTTGGACCCGTGTAGCTGTTTCCGCTTGTCCAAGGTTGACCGCCTCCTGTATTCCCGCCACTTAGTAAATACGGATTGCTGAGTATGCTTGTTAAACTGCTCATGCCTTGACCGAGCATCGCGCTACCTGCGCCAGCTTTACCGAGAGAGAAGTTCAACAGTTGTTGCTGACGTTCCATCTCCATTTGCTGCTTCATGCGCTGCTCCTGTGACAGAGCGTCAAGAGCACCATAGTAGTTATTAAGGTTCTGCTGTTTGTATTGTGTGTTGAGTTCTGCTATCTGAGGCAAGGCATTCGTCGTGTTGGCTGTAGCTGCCGACTGCACACCTAATGCGGCTGCCCCGCTTACCGCGTTTTTCTGAGCATTCTCACCAAGAGTAGCATTGTTGCGCAGGATTTGAGAGTATAGCTGATTTGCTGCTGGATTCTCAGCGTTAAGCATGGCTGCTGCCGTGCCTACTCTATTAGTCACCGCTGTGGGTATCTGATAGTGTGGCATGTTAGCAAGTTGGCTCTGCGCTTCTTTAAGCGCTTTGTTACGTTGCACGCCGCCAAAGATGGACTCTCCGAGCGAGATTGCTGCTCCGCCACCTAATATCGCTAATGTTACAGGATCCATATCACTTGCAAAGTTAAGGGTTTTCTACTTCAATATCACACTTATCAAGAGCGTCTAAGAAATCTCGATACTCTTGTTCGGTATGGTGTTCTTTATAATCGGCTAAGACATCTTGTCTCGCGTCGATACTCAAGTGCTTCATGGCTTTCAGCGTACCTGAGAAAGGTGTCTTAATACCGTACAGCATGTTTACCTTGGTTATCGTTTCCACCGTAGATGCCTTGCTGTCCACTAAGTCTTGAATGTCGTCTATCGATTGCTTTAAATCTTTGAACTCGGATTCACCCAATGTTGATTTCAGATACTCTAACGTCTCTGTTTTCTCTCTTGGAGGCGTGTCGTCAGAGAGTAATTTCGTAACAGCGTCCTGATACTTCTTAGGTATGTCGCGTTCAATGGATACTTTCGTGAGGTCGTTAAGCGTAGCGTCGACTACTTTGTCTTTCACGTCTTCATTGTATTCTCCGCCAGCTAAATCTATTACATGCGTTTCTACAGAGGCGTTGATGGCTTGCGTGATTTGAGCGTTACGGACGTTAGACCGTTCTGCTAATTCTTCCGCCCTTTCTGTGTCCCCGCGATTAGTGGATTTGATAATAGCATTAATGCCAGGGAGGTTGTTAATCGCGTACTCTGTCCAAGTATCATCTCTTTTGTCGTACTCTAAGAACTTAACCATCCACAGACCTGCTTTCTTACCTGTCCAAATCAAGAACTTTTTAGCACCTTCAGTGCGGTCGTCCTTGTTGAGTACTTCCTCGCTGTGATTGAATATCTCTTTGCCGTAGAACTGATCGTATACGTTCCCTGTCGTACCGTACTGTATTGCCCCGCGAGTAATGTCGAATAGAGGAGATAGGCTTGGGGTCAATCCTGCACCGATGTTAAATATATCGGAGAAGTGTTTATCAGGAGCACTGATTATGGTTGTGTGACCTAATCTACTGAACTCGTCCATCGGTATGCGTACATAAGGCTGATTGCCTTTCTCGTCTTTGTGCCAAACAGGAATAACGAGGTAGTTGGACTTCGTGTAAGCATCGATACTCGTGTATGCGTCTTGTAGTTTTTTCCCGAAATACCCTATCATCGCTAAACGCATAGTGATTGAAGGAAGCATGTTAACAGCTTGATTCAACCAGTACATGCCTGCTGTCTTCTTGTTTGTGGCGAGCGTAAGGTCAGACCTTAGCCCTTGCAAGATTACATTCGAGAAAGGGAACAAGGTGTTAGTGATAGGAGTGAGCGTACCCTTATCGACAAAATCAGGAGTACCTGTATACTTACGAGTGTACATGCCTGATGCTTCAGGAGTAAAGCCGTAATGCTTGAAGGTCTTGTACGCCCCTATCTTAGTCGATATTTCAGACGCCGATGCCAAGGAGGCTAACAGTCGGACTATTTTGTTCTTATAGATGCCTGATGGCTCTTCTGCGTTAATGCCTAACTGCTCTCGGAGTTGCGCGTCCTCTCCTGCGAAATGCGTTTCGTAATTGCCGAAAGCGTGTTTGTAGATAGCGTTGTTCTCGTGCATCTCAACAAGCAACGGCGATAGCTTTCCTTGCGCGTGGCGGAACGCCTCTTTGAAAGAGAGTATGTCGTTCTTGAGGTAGTTAATCATGGTGGATGCGTAACCACCGCGTTTGCTCGACGTGACAATAGTGACGATGTTGTTTACCGTCCTGCGCTTATCTCGAATAGGGTTGTTCCAAATAGCGAACCCTAAGTTGAGGCTCGTTACCATAGGTCTGAACACTCGGTTAAAGTCGCTGAACACACGGATCGTTTCTCCGCCTACTCTGTCCATAGCTTTAGCCACTTCGGGTTCTACGTAGAAGCCCTTAGTCTTACCATTCTCAGTGTAGGTAATTAGTTTGTACCCTTCTTTCTCGTCGAAGTGAACGACCCCACCGGGTCCATATTTAGGCGTGGCTTCCTCTATGTCTTCGGGAGCACCAAGTAATTGCAGTCCGTCCCTCATACCGAGAGCCGCGTCGTTGCGGGTTTTCCATCCTACGACAGCAGCCATTTTAAGCACGGTCTGTTCAAACGGGTCAGCTATATCGTCTAACGTACCTTCCGCTTGTCTGATTCCCCCCGACAATGTTTTTACCGCATACTTTACAGGAGTGAAGGTTGCGTAAGTATTTTTGTTCTTTTCGATTATGTCCCATTGCTCAGGGGTGAATAGTGTTTTAGCACTTTCCATTATGGCGTACACGTCATCGTGAAAACCCTTCAACTCATCTTGCACCAACTTAGCGTTTTCAGGGGAGAGTTGTGACAGCAATAGGTCGCGTTGTTCTTCAGCAGATTTAGCGTTTACTGCACCTGGATTTGCTATATCCGAGCGTTGGTTCATTTCCGCTTCAAGCTGTAGTATGGTACCGAAGGCTTTAGCAAGTTCGGGATTACGTTCTAAGCGTTCATAGCGTTCGGTATAGAGTCTATGGATAACGTTGTTTTGCACAGCACGGACGTTGGTCATAGCCTCTATGACGTTCATGATTTTAGCCTTATCACTGAGGCTTCCCGTATCTGTAAACAAGTCACCTTTCAGCTTATCGAATAGCCCGAAGTTCTTAGACAGCACTTGGCGTTTTAAGTCGGTGATGAGTTTCCTGAAATAGGCGCCGACTCCTTTCTCACCTTCTGCTTTAGCGTTTGCCTCACGACGTAAGCGCCTCGCTTCCTCGTATCCTGCTTGGATGTTTGCGAGTAAATGCTTGTTCAGGTCAGTAGGGTCAGGCGTCACGAACTTAGCAAGGTCTTCGACATGTTGTGCTAACTCTTTATGTTCTTTAATGTAGTTGTTGAAAGCCTCATAGAATTTAGGCGCGTGCTCTTCAAGTGTTCCAGGCGATACTAAAAAAGCACTTATCGCATCTGCGTAAATTTCGGCAGGGTCTTTACGATATTTAACATCTGCCGCCGATGCCTGAGATTCGTCATAAGGTCTCCAAACATTACGGGAGAAATCGTAGAGTTCCTGTTTCAATTCAGACTCTTGCCACAATTTCCGTTTAGCAACCTCTTCGGCTATTAACTTATTCAGTTCTACTTTATAGTCGCCTTTGATGGTCTCTTTTACTGTTATCTTTCGTCCTGTTTTCTCACGGATAATCTCTTTGAACTGCTCAAGTATTTTAGGTAGCTTACCTTTCATCACTTCCTTCACAATACTCTTCTTCTCAGCATCGCTTAGTTTCTTGATGAACTCGGTAAGTTTGGGATGTTTGGCGCCAGCATCTACAGTATTCCAAATGTCGATAACGTCTTGAGGAGTGATGCCTATCTCTTTTACGATTTCCTCGTCTATCTCCCGTTCAACAGTTGCCCCTTTACTCAACTGCTTTGCGAGTTTGCGCAGTCGGGTCATGTCATCAGGCGTTAACTCCCCTGCTGCGCCAGGCGCAAACGGAAGGAACTTTTTAAGCCAGCCTTTTACTGCTGAAATCTTAGCGCCGATATTGTTGGTATCTATTGTATCTCCGAGCCAATCATCTGCGTGACCGATTTCGTGCGCCAATACGTTACCAAGTAATTCCTCGTTGCCTGGAAGAAATAAATCGGGATGCAGTCCAATAGTTCCCTTGTGTGAGAATTTACCGAGGGCATCTTTGAACCGTTTAACGAAAGGAACGTTACCAAGTAGTTTCTTAGCGAGTTCGACGAGTAAGGGATTAGGCAAAGACTTTCGTCCTGTCGTGCTCTCGCGTCGCTCTGTGCTGCGTTCCCCTGCTCCTGACGCGTTGTTTATTCGGTCTTTCAGTTCTTCTCTGTTCTGCTCCTTCCAATTCGTTTGACCCCTGTCAGAGAGGTCAGGTTTAGGGAGTTTGAGTTTATCAATACCGAGTTGTTCAAGACCGCCTTTAGCAAGGTAATCCTTGAACTCCTCTAAGTTTAGGGTTCTATCGCGCTCCTCTCCTGTATTCGGGTCGGTCGTCTTTACGGTAAATATGCAATCCTTTCCGATTGGCATTACTTCATGTTTTTATCGAAGAACAATAATTCCTTACACTCTTTAGCGATGGCGAACTTCGCGAGTAAATCTCCTGCCTCGCCAACACTGTCAGTTTGTATTTTAATAAACTCTAACAGCAGTGGCTCAGAGTAACAGTCGGAGTCTTCTAAGTCCTCATGCGCCTCTGCGTACTTCTGCAACAGAGAAACCTCTGTATCGTAGTACAGATTAAGTGCGTCCTCTAACGCCGACACACCTACACTAATTTCTGCCTTCAACTCAGGTGCAGCGGGTGTAGGGAGTACCGAGCCTAAGTTATTCATGAACTCGCGTATCTTCTTAAAATGCTCCAACTCTGTGGTGCTCTCGCCGTCAAAATAGGCTTGCGCTCCGAAATACCCAGCGCGTTGCAGTTGCGTAGCGATGTGCAGATACAAGTGGTGTGCATACATCTCTTCTTTCGAGATCGACACCCATATCTTTTCAGCTTTTGAGTTCAATAAGTTTCTTACGGACATTTGATTTTTATTTTATCAGCGTATTTAGATTTGTCAAGAACAGCAGCGATATTGTTGATATTATTATCCACAAAGATACGCTTTTCTATACTCTCAGGAACTTCTAAGCCCGCACTCTCGATAATCTCTTTCGCATCTTCGGCACTCATGCGTCCGTCAGCGATAGCATCCATTATCGTAGTGTTGGTCTTTTCTCCCATCGTATATTTGTTCTCTAAGGCATCAGCTATTAAAGTCTTGTACCGCTCGCGTACTTGCTCCTCTGCGTACTTCCCGTTCTCAGGAAGACTCGGTTTAACGCTCTCAAAGTATTCGTCGAAAGTACGCATCCAATCAGGCTTCTTATCGACGTCAGAAACGGTTTGATTGTTGGCTGCGTTAGCTTTGTCGTAAGCGTCTATTAACTTTTGCAAGTTCCACACCTCGTCTCTCAAGCGTGTTTTATCATTCCTTGAAGTCATCGAGTGCTCCAATTTAGCTTTTTTATTAGCTAACAAATCTCTTACTTGACTCTCAGTCATTCTTTTAATACCCTCAGAGAGGTCTTGTTCATCTCTGTAGTTAATAAAATCGCGCCATGTTTTAAGTGTCTCTGTTTTTCGAGGGGCTTCTTGTCTCTCCTTCACACCCGACTCAGGAAGCAACGTCTTATAGCGGGCTACTTCAGCTTCTATGTCTGATAGCCTGCTGTCGATAGCCTCCCGTAAATCCTGTGCCTTCTTAGCAACCCACTTCCTGTCGTGGTCAGACACATTTCCTTCACGCGTCGCTTCGTTCAAATCGGATATAGCTGCTTTCAGATTGTTCTGTTCGTAGCCAACAGCCTTACCTAAAGGTCTATTCGCGAGTAGGTAGTCGTCCTCTACTGCTTGTGCTTCAGTAAGAGCGTCTTTCTCTTTCTCAAGAGTACTGAGTCGTTCGGTAACATACGCAGGGTCTACGTCCATCTTAAACGGTATAGGCTGCGACCTGTTGAGCGCACTGTCTTCTCCGACCATCAGCGGCATTACTAAACCCATGTTCCCGTTGTCAGCGTCTATTCGTACAGCACGTTGTGGCGTCTCGACTGACAGACGAACACTCTTCGCGCCGTTTGCTTTAAGCGCCTGTATCGCTTTGAACAGTTTGTCAGGGTTTACATATATAGCTCCATCTACACCACCAAAGTGCAAACGAAGCGCTCCTTTGTTATCGACATTTTTGAAAGAGGCTACTGCCCCATTAGCTGTGGCAAGCACCTCGTCAATCGGTAACTCTTCTGTTTTAAGAATATAGTTCTCAGGGATTACATCTTTGTATGGTGGAAAACGATCGTCTATTGCTTTTCCTGTCTTAGGACTTATGATTTGCCCCTCATGCGCTGATGTATCGACGTTATTTATCACGACGAGCATGTGTGCGTCAGTAGCAATCGCGCTGCCGTTGTCGAAGTACACACCCGTCATTGCAGGACGCATGATGTCGTTCGACACTACACCTGACAGAGAAGCAGGTATGTCGGTAACACTCTTTACAGGTTTAACTTTAGGCGCTGCCGTCTGTGGTGTTTGTAACGTAAGTCCCTCGACATACTTAAACGGTACTTTCAGTTTGATGCCTTCCGCGTTAATCTCGTTGAGGAAATCCGTCATCGCTTCACGATATTCGGGAGTTCCTTCGTCGGGAAATTTGTTTCCTGTAAGTTGTTCGTAAGCGTAATTGAAGGAAGTTAATGAGCTTTTAGCGCCGAACTGTTTTGCAAGTTCTGATAGCTTGTCAGCAATGGCTTTTGGAGATACGCCATGCTTCTGCTCGAAGTTGGTTGTTGGTTGCATAGATTCATCTTTAGGTTGCGAATTTATGCGTTCTTTTACATTCTCCAAAACTTTTTCGTCGCCATTCAGAAAAGCCTTAGCCTCATCCTCTGTCATCGCGTCTATAATAGTATCGGCATCAGGAGGTGTCTCGTTTTTGCGTTTGTTGAATACATCCGCTGCTGCTCGTTTGCTGAACTCTTCAAGTGTGAGCTTAGCAACGTCGTCAGGTCGCATAGCCCGTAGACCGAAATGGTCGGCTACTGATTTCCACATTTCACGCACCCAATCACGGAATGTGCGGCGCTGTGTTTCTGTGACGAACTTTGCACCTTGATCTGCGATTGCTTTAGCCAACGCCTCCTCTTTAAAATAAGTCTCAGGGTCGCTGCTCCTAGCGGCTTGTTCCTGATAGGCTTTATTCGCTTTAACGTCAGCGAGGTATTTGCTGTTCTCTATCTTCGCCATACCTGCCTGGTACAAGCCCTCGTTGTTCGTCTTAACGTGGTTAATCCAAACATGACCGGCTTCTTCCATCGTGGTATTCGGTGTGATGGCTTCCCCGTTCAAGTGCAGCACGCCATTGTGTGTGAAACCGAGCACCTCGCCTTTGTCGTTAAGATGGAATAGCGGTTGCCCTTCCTCTGCCTGCTTTCTTAGTTCGGGTGTTATTTCTATGGAGTGTTGGGTAGTAATTCTATTTGATATATATTCTTCGGCATCTTTTATTGTTTCAAATCCGCCAAATCTTTTACCATTGCTTGTATTTATATCATATCCACCTAATTTTGCTTTGTCAATAGTGTATTTCCCATCCAACAATGAATTGTCAATATCTTTTGAAATACTTACCGTTTTCGGTTCTTGCTTAAACAAACTCTTTGCTACATTACCTACTATGCCTAAACTGCCTTCTGTTGGTGAACCGTAAAAGCCTTTCATGCCTTTACCGCCTACTTTTAGGTCAAGCCCCGAATACTCTTTTTCGTTTTTTGTTTTACTATCATTTACTATTTTAGTTGCAAGTTCTTTACCAACAACACCATCAAGCTCCTTTTCACTATATTCCCCAATAAATTTCCATTCTCCTGTTCTTCCTGCGTTATTTTTATCTCTTACTGATATTTCATATTTACCATTGTTTATTTTTTTATAGTTTACTTTATCTACTTGCTTACTCAAATCATACCTATCATTCTGCTGCTCACCTGTTGTCCAAGCTATGGTTCTTATTCCTTCATCTTTTATAGATGGGAACATTTCTTCAATTTCGGACATAGGCAGACCTTTCAATTCTTTTCGGAATTGGTCGTAGGTTAGTTTCCTACCTTTAAAATAATAATCACAAGGAAATCCCATCGTATATTTTTAATTTTGTATTGTTAATGCAAGGTAACTTCTTACCTCTTGAAATGTAATACTCCCTTAATTGTCTTAATAATTTTGATGTTGAAATACCTATTGCTTTTGCGGCTTCTCTTTTATTATCATAAATAGTTCCTGTCTCTGTATCAATAATCTTTTCCCAATTATTAAGTATTACTTTCGGCTTATTCATATTTGAATTAGAAATAGCCCAATCAATACCTTTTGCTTTATAATCATCATAAAAAACATAAGGTGTGTAATTTAGTCTTTTCCCGCTAATCAACTTATATAGCCACCACTTACTAATTTCGCACTTTTCTGACAATAAAGGTATATTCACATAAATTTCTTTTGTATCTACATTTATTACTTTTTTTGATAAGTAGTTTTTTTCTCCACTTCTTGATTTTGACATTTTTTTTCTTGCTGATTCGTTGTGCCTCATTCCCATACACCCATCGCCACCATCTGTTAAATTAGCCAATGCGCCTACGCCTAAATCCTTTCTGCCGTACAATGAAATAAATTCAATCTCTTTCTCGTTTGCTTGTTGTTCTGTTTCGCACTCAAATAAAATCTCACTTACAAAAACACCATTATTCTTTTTAACTATATCGTTCCAAATTTTATTTCTTCTTTTGGTTACATTTTTTCTTCTAAAGTTATAGTGATGTTCAGATAAATTGTTCCCTTTCCCAATGTAAAAAACTTCATTGGT
>Ga0213919_1000856_pt1 | contig 12298 bp, 11 predicted proteins | sample McNCre317MG_FD_161056 | JGI IMG/M metagenome (GOLD analysis project Ga0213919, IMG submission 161056) | Freshwater microbial communities from McNutts Creek, Athens, Georgia, United States - 3-17 MG | ecosystem: Environmental > Aquatic > Freshwater > Creek | place: USA: Georgia | collected... | reverse complement strand
GGTGATGTGACAGATCGCCAACACTATGCCGATCGCGCGGCGGCCATGACAGGCTTGGCTGCTGAAACCTTCAATGGTGGCTTGCGTGCTTACTATTTTTCGTTTGCCGCGTTGGGCTGGTTTTTCTCGCCAGCTATGTTTGTGCTGACCACACTGTTGGTGGCGGGCGTTTTGTATACCCGTGAATTCAAGTCTGAGGTGTTGGCTCTGTTGGAAGAGTAACGGGGAAGGTGCCATCCGGCGCCAAGCCTGTGGCACTGAGGTCTGCGCCCACAGCACGTCGCTCGTCAAATACAAAGCAACCGCCGTCATAGTGGTCGCTGCCCACTTCTTCAAAGTATTTGAGGATGCCGCCTTCGAGCTGGTACACATGCGGCAAGCCAGCATTGCGCATGTAGATAGCTGCTTTCTCGCAGCGAATGCCACCGGTACAAAAGCTGATCACGGTCTTGTCTTGCAATTCGTCTAAGTGCGATTGCACCGCATCAGGAAATTCGGTGAACTTGGTGATGCCCCAGTTGATGGTGTTCTTAAACGTGCCTGCATCCACCTCAAACTGATTGCGTGTGTCCAGCGTGACCACTGGGCGTCCTTCGTCGTCGTGGCCTTGGTCTAGCCAGCGCTTCGCCGTTTCGGGCGTCACCGCGGGGGCGCGGCCTTCAGCAGGGCGGATGCTGGGGTGGTTCATGCGGATGATTTCGTTTTTCACCTTCACCAACATCTTGCGAAACGGCTGTGTGTCAGACCAGCTTTCTTTGGGTGTGAGGTCGGCCAAGCGTGCATCGGTGCGCAGCCAGTCGACAAAGCCGCGCACATCTTCGGCGCTACCGGCTAAGAAGAAATTAATGCCTTCTTCTGCTATCAAGATGGTGCCTTTGAGCTTGCGCGCCAAAGCGTTGTCCAAGCAAGGTTGGCGCAGGTCTTGGGCGTCGGGCAAGGCGACGAATTTGTAGCAAGAAATATTCAGAATTTGGTTCACCCAGTCATTCTATGTAACGGCGTGTCCCTACAATCTGCCGCATGTTTGTTCACCTGCGCCTTCACTCCGAATTTTCTGTCGTTGACGGGACCAACCGCATCGATGAGGTGGTGAAAGCAGCCGCAGCTGACCAGCAGCCAGCATTGGCCATCACAGACATCAACAACCTGTATGGCGCCATCAAGTTTTACAAAGAAACCCGTGGCAAGGGCGTCAAGCCCGTCATCGGCGCCGAGATTTATCTAGAAAGCCTGACCCAAGACGCCGCGCAAACTTCGCGCATGGTGCTGTTGGTGCAAAACCATCAGGGCTACTTGAACCTGTGCGAACTCATCAGCCGTGGTTGGACGCAAAACGTGCACAAGGCCGTCGCTGTCATCAAGCTTGAATGGTTGCAAGAGTTGTCACAAGGCCTCATTGCTTTGTCGGGCGCACAAGCCGGTGCGGTGGGGCAAGCCTTGGTGCAAGGCGACACCACACGCGCAGGCGAGGTGGCCTTGCAATTGGCGGGCATCTTCCCGCATCGTTTTTACATTGAGCTGCAACGCGCAGGCCGTGCGGATGACGAAACCCATGTCTCTGCCGCGGTGCAACTGGCTGCGCGCCTGAGCTTGCCTGTGGTGGCCACGCATCCTGTGCAGTTCACCCAGCCCGACGATTACGAAGCGCATGAAGCGCGTGTGTGTATTGCCGAAGGCGAAATCTTGGGTAACCAACGCCGTGTGCGTAAGTTCACACGCGAGCAGTATTTCAAATCGTCCTCGCAAATGTACGAGTTGTTTGCCGATGTGCCCAGCGCCATTGCCAACACTGTAGAGATTGCCAAGCGTTGCAATCTGACCTTGGTACTCGGCAAGCCGCAGCTGCCTAACTTTCCTATCCCACCTGTGAACGGTGTGGTGATGTCGGTGGAAGACTATTTCCGTCATGTGTCGCACGAAGGTTTGGAAGAGCGCTTGGTGCATCTGTATCCCGACGTGGCCAAGCGGGATGCTGAGCGTCCACGCTATCTGGAGCGCCTAGAGTTTGAGCTGACCACGATTTTGAACATGGGCTTTCCCGGCTACTTCTTGATCGTGGGTGACTTCATTCAGTGGGCCAAAGCCAATGGCTGCCCCGTGGGGCCCGGCCGTGGTTCGGGTGCAGGCTCGTTGGTGGCGTATGCGCTCAAGATTACCGACTTGGACCCGCTGCAATACAACTTGCTGTTCGAGCGTTTCTTGAACCCAGAGCGGGTATCCATGCCCGACTTTGACATTGACTTTTGCCAAACCAACCGCGACCGCGTGATTGACTACGTGAAAGACAAATACGGCCGCGAAGCCGTGTCGCAAATTGCCACCTTCGGCACCATGGCGGCGCGTGCCGCGATTGGTGACGTGGGGCGTGTGCTCGACATGAGCTACACCTTCTGCAAGGGTATCAGTGGCTTGATCCCCAACAAGCCCGGCCAGCACATCACCATTGCAGGTGCGATTGAGGTCGAGCCTATCTTGGCCGAGCGTTTGGCGAAAGAAGATGAAGTCAAAACCTTGTTGGAGCTGGCGCAAAAGCTCGAAGGCATGACGCGTAACGTGGGCATGCACGCCGGTGGTGTGTTGATTGCCCCAGGCAAGCTCACCGACTTTTGCCCGCTGTATCAACAGCCCGGCAGCGAGTCGGCGGTGAGCCAGTTTGACAAAGATGACGTCGAAGCTGCGGGCTTGGTGAAGTTTGACTTTTTGGGCTTGGCCACGCTGACTATTTTGGAGATTGCGCGCGAGTTCATCATGGCGCGCCACAAGGGCCAGGAAAACTTCGCGTTTGAAAACATCCCGCTTGACGACAAGCGCACTTACGAACTGTTCCAAGACGGAAAAACCGAAGCTGTGTTCCAGTTTGAAAGTCGCGGCATGCAAGGTATGTTGCGCGATGCGCGTCCCACGCGCTTGGAAGACTTGATTGCGCTGAACGCGTTGTATCGCCCAGGCCCAATGGACTTGATTCCAAGCTTCGTGGCGCGTAAGCACGGCCGCGAAGAGATTGAGTACCCGCATCCCATGGTGGCGCAGATGCTGTCTGAGACCTACGGCATCATGGTGTACCAAGAGCAGGTGATGCAGACCGCGCAGATTTTGGGTGGCTACTCACTCGGTGGCGCCGACATGTTGCGCCGTGCGATGGGTAAGAAAAAGCCCGAAGAGATGGCGGAGCACCGCGAAATTTTCCGCGCAGGTGCAGCGAAGAACAACATCACCCAAGACAAAGCGGATGAGATCTTTGACTTGATGGAGAAGTTTGCGGGCTACGGCTTTAACAAGTCGCACGCGGCTGCTTACTCATTGCTGGCCTATCACCCCGGCTGGTTGAAGGTGCATTACACGGCCGAGTTCTTCTGCGCCAACATGACAGTGGAGATGGACAACACCGACAAACTCAAGGTGCTGTTTGAAGATGCCCACAAGATGGGCCTCACGTTTGAAGCGCCCGATGTGAACCGCGGCTTCTACCGCTTTGAGCCCATCTCCGACAAAGTCATTCGCTATGGCCTAGGCGCCATCAAAGGCTCGGGCCAGCAAGCCATCGAGGCCATCGTGGCTGCCCGTCAAGACGGACCTTTTACCAGCTTGTTTGATTTCTGCCGCCGTGTGGACCGCAGCCGTTTGAACAAACGCACAGTCGAAGCCCTCATCAAAGCCGGTGCGTTTGACAACTTGCATTTGAACCGCGCCGAGCTGTTGGCCAGTGTGGAGCGTGCATTTGACTTTGCCTCTGCCAGCGAAGCCAACGCCAACCAAGGTGGCTTGTTTGACATGATGGGCGAGGACGCCCATGGCTCTAGCACGCAAGAGCCCGAATACGTGGAGATGTTGCCTTGGGGTGTGAAAGAACGCCTCACGCACGAAAAAGTGGCCCTGGGCTTTTACTTGTCCGGCCACTTGTTTGACGAGGTCGAGCGCGAAGTGCGCCGCTTTGCGCGCACCCGCATTGAAGACTTGATGGACTCGCGCGAGCCGCAGTTGCTGGCGGGCATCGTGAGTGACATGCGCGTCATCAACGGCCAGCGCGGCAAGCTCGCTATCTTCAAACTCGACGACAAATCGGCGGTCATCGAAGCCACGGCAGACGAAGCCACCATCAACACCTATCGCAACACTTTGAAGGATGACGAGCTGGTCATCATCATGGGCAAGGCTCAGCCAGACCGTTTCTCGGGTGGTTTGCGTTTGTCGATTCAGCAAGTGTGGAGCTTGGAGCAAGCGCGTTGCCGCTTTGGCAAATACCTCAGCGTCACGGTCAACGGCACATCCCCCGACATTGCGCGCATGTTGCGCGACCACCCCGCCAAAGTGGAGCAGTCCGAGCAGGGCGAGTTGGTGCGCGGCATGGGCGTACGATTGAAGCTGCTGCGCGACGGGGCCACGGCTGACGTACAGTTAGGCGACAACGTCAAGTTTTTCCCCAGTGACGCGGCCTTGGCCAGTTGGATGGCACAGGCCCACGACGGGCAATCACACATCATTTACGAGTAAACACATCTATGTGGACCATCCCTACGCTCATGACATTGGCGCGCATCGCGGCCATACCGCTCATCGTGGGGTTGTTCTATTTACCGATCGAACCCGCAGAGCGAAACCTGTGGGCCACCGTGATGTTTGTGGTGTTTGCGTTGACCGATTGGTTGGATGGTTACTTGGCGCGCAAACTCAATCAGTCTTCTGCCTTTGGTGCGTTCCTTGACCCAGTGGCTGACAAGTTTTTGGTGTGTGCTTCTTTACTGATCTTGGTGCACCTCGGTCGCGCCGATGTGTTGGTAGCGCTCATCATCATTGGCCGTGAAATCGCCATTTCGGCTTTGCGCGAGTGGATGGCGCAAATCGGTGCGTCGCGCAGTGTGGCTGTGCATGTGTTGGGTAAGCTCAAGACCATGGTGCAAATGGTGGCCATTCCTTTCTTGCTGTTTGATGGCCATCTGTTTGGCGTGATCGACACAGCGTTGTGGGGCACCGTGTTGATTTGGATTGCAGGCGTGTTGACCGTTTGGTCGATGGTGTACTACCTGCAAAAGGCTTGGCCTGACATCGTGGACCACGCCAAGTAATGAGTGAGTCACGCAACCAAGCATGGATCAATGCCATGCCTTGGCTCTTTGTGTTGATCTGGAGCACCGGCTTCATCGTGGCGCGCTACGGCATGCCTAATTCGCCACCGTTCACGTTCTTGTTGTGGCGTTACATCTTTTCAATTTTGTGTTTTGTGCTGTGGGTTAAATGGGCGCGTGTGCCTTGGCCGCAGGGTAGGGCGCAGTGGTGGCATTTGGCCGTCACAGGCGTGTTGATGCACGCTGGTTATTTGGGCGGCGTGTGGGCCGCCGTGAAGGTGGGCATGGGCGCTGGCCTAACCGCTTTGATCGTGGGGTTGCAACCGGTCATCACCGCCATTTGGCTGTCAGCGCGTGGCGGCCATGTGACCCGTCGTCAATGGCAAGGCTTGGCTTTGGGTTTTGTGGGTCTGGCCATGGTGGTGTCGCGCAAACTCGAAGGCGGTATTGAAGTCACACCGTGGAGTCTGACCATGATCACCATGGCATTGATCTCCATCACCACAGGCACGCTGTATCAAAAACGATTTGTGCAACCCTGTGATGTGCGCAGTGCCAATGCTGTTCAGCTCATGGCCGCTTACTTGGTGACCTTGCCACTGGCCTTGATGGAGGCAGAACCTGCTTTGTGGAATGCCGAGATGAGCTGGGCCATGGCGTGGGCGGTGTTGGTGTTGACCTTGGGCGGCAGCTCGTTGTTTTACATCCTCATTCAGCGCGGCGCAGCGGCTTCGGTGACCAGTTTGTTGTACTTGGTGCCACCGACCACGGCGGTGATGGCTTGGGTTTTGTTCAACGAACCCATCACCTTGGTGACACTGGCAGGCATATTGGTGACTGCGGCTGGTGTGAGCTTGGTGGTGCGGCCTCCTAAAATCGCCGCTTAATTTTTTGAATGTTTGCTAAGGATCGAAGATGAGTCAAAAACGCATTGCAGTGATCGCCGGTGACGGCATTGGCAAAGAAGTCATGCCCGAGGGCATTCGCGTCATGGACGCCGCAGCGCGCAAATTTGGCATCGACTTGAAGTTTGACCACTTCGATTTTTCCAGCTGGGACTATTACGAAAAGCACGGCAAGATGTTGCCCGACGATTGGAAAGACCAAATCGGCGGGCATGACGCCATTTACTTTGGCGCAGTGGGTTGGCCCGACAAAATTCCAGACCACATTTCATTGTGGGGTTCGTTGCTGATGTTTCGCCGTGAGTTTGACCAGTACATCAACCTGCGCCCCGCGCGTTTGATGCCTGGCATCATTGCCCCCGTGGTGCGACGTGACGGCTCGCCACGTCAGCCTGGCGAGATTGACATGTACATCGTGCGTGAAAACACCGAAGGTGAGTACTCCAGCATTGGTGGTCGCATGTACCCCGGCACCGAGCGTGAAATCGTGATGCAAGAAACCGTCATGTCACGCATTGGCGTCGACCGTGTGTTGAAGTTCGCGTTTGAGTTGGCGCAAACCCGCCCTAAAAAACACTTGACCAGCGCCACCAAATCCAACGGCATTGCCATCACCATGCCTTACTGGGATGAGCGTGTGGTTGAGATGGCCAAGAACTATCCCGAAATCAATGTGGATAAATTTCACATCGACATCTTGACCGCCCACTTTGTGCAGCGCCCCGACTTCTTTGATGTGGTGGTGGCCAGCAATTTATTTGGCGACATCTTGAGTGACCTAGGCCCCGCCTGCACCGGCACGATTGGCATTGCGCCGAGTGCCAACTTGAACCCAGACCGCAAGTTCCCATCGTTGTTTGAACCTGTGCATGGCTCTGCGCCAGACATCGCAGGCAAAGGCATCGCCAACCCGATTGGTCAAATTTGGTGTGGCGCCATGATGTTGGAATTCTTAGGACATAAAGATGCTCATGATGCGGTGATGGCGGCCATTGAGAAGGCGCTCGATCCCAAGAGTGGTGCGCCTAAGACACCAGACATTGGGGGTAACGCTAGTACGGCCGATCTGGGGCGTGCAATTGCAGAAGCGTTGTAATTTTTTGATCAAAAAAACGACTAGAATTTCAATCATGCTGTGACATAAGGCGAGATACCTTCAGCAGCGTCGCATACCGTAGCGCTAGTAAACTAGCATCATCATTGACTAACATCACATCTCATTGAGAGGGGATTTTTGTGAATAAGACAGAACTGATTGAGCACATTGCCAAGCACGCAGACATTTCTAAAGCTGCAGCGACTCGCGCACTTGAGTCCACCATCGGCGCAGTGAAGACCACCTTGAAAAAAGGCGGCACAGTTTCTTTGGTTGGTTTCGGTACTTTTGCAGTGGGCAAGCGCGCTGCTCGCACAGGCCGTAACCCACGCACTGGCGCAGCGATCAAAATCAAAGCCGCCAAGGTGCCTAAGTTCCGTCCAGGCAAGGGTTTGAAAGACGCCTTGAACTAATTCGCGGTTTCGGTTGGGTGCTTAGCTCAGTTGGCAGAGCGGCTGCCTTACACGCAGTAGGTCGGCGGTTCGACCCCGTCAGCACCCACCACCCATTAAAAAGGCGAACGCACGGTTCGCCTTTTTTCTTGGCTTCTCACACGTCACGATGAGTCCATCACATGTTTGATTTTGTTCGTAAGCACACACGGGTCATGCAGTTCTTGCTGTTCCTGTTGATCTTTCCATCTTTCGTTTTGTTTGGCCTTGAGGGCTATAACCGTTTCCGCGAAGGTGGTGCCACAGTTGCCACCGTGGATGGACAGAGCATCACGCAAGCTGAATGGGATGCCGCGCATCGCAGTCAAGTTGAGCGCATGCGCAGCAGCATGCCCAATGTGGACGTGAAGTTGTTTGACACACCAGAAGCCAAATACAGCACGCTTGAGCGCATGGTGCGCGATCGCTTGTTGCAAGTGGCTGCCAGCAAGTTGCACTTGGGTGCAAGCGATGCACGCTTAGCCGCCGAGTTGCAACAAAACCCCACCATTGCCGCTTTGCGCCGTGCCGATGGCACCTTGGACATGGAACGCTATCGCCAGTTGTTGGCCACGCAAGGCATGTCGCCTGAGTCCTTTGAAGCGCAAGTGCGCGGTGACTTGGCTTCACGCCAAGTGATGTCGGGTGTGGGTGTGACGAGCTTTAGCTCGTCGGCCTTGGCTGATGTGACGCTCAACGCGTTTTACGAGCAACGTCAAGTGCAAGTGGCGCGCTTCACGCCCGCTGACTTTGTGAGCCAAATCAATCCCACCGATGCAGAGCTAGAGGCGTATTACAAAGCCAATGCCGATAAGTTTCAGTCTGCTGAGCGCGCGGACATCGAATACGTGGTGTTGAACTTGGGCGCTGTGCAAAAAGACATCGTCGTGCCAGAGGCGGAACTCAAGACCTACTACGAACAAAACGCAGCGCGCTTGGCCGGTTTGGAAGAGCGTCGTGCCAGCCACATCTTGATCAATGCCGACAAAGGCGCATCTGCCGCAGAGCGTGATGCAGCTCGTGCCAAAGCACAAGCTTTGTTGGCCGAAGTCCAAAAGTCGCCCAATCAATTTGCTGAACTGGCCCGTAAAAACTCGCAAGACACGGGCTCTGCCGCCAAAGGTGGCGACCTTGATTTCTTTGGCCGTGGTGCCATGGTCAAACCATTCGAAGAAGCTGCGTTTGGTCTGAAAAAAGGCGAGATCAGCGGCTTGGTCGAAACCGAATTTGGTTTTCACATCATTCGCTTGACCGACATCAAGCAGCCTGAGCAAAAAAGCTTTGAGTCGCAACGCGCCAAGCTCGAACAAGAAGTGCGTGCTCAACTGGCGCAGCGCAAATTTGCCGAAGCCGCCGAGCAGTTCACCAACATCGTGTACGAGCAGTCAGACAGCTTGAAGCCTGTTGCTGAGCGCTTGAAGTTAGATGTGCAAACTGCTAGTAACTTGGCCCGCGAGCCCGTTGCTGGAAATACAGCTGCGAACAACCCCAAACTTTTGGCTGCCGTTTTCTCTCAAGATTCGATTGAGAAAAAACGCAACACCGAAGCGGTGGAGTTGGCTCCCAATGTGTTGGCCGCTGCGCGCATCACCAACTACAGCCCTGCACGTACCTTGCCTTTGGATGAAGTCAAAGCCCGTGTGCGTGACCAAGTGGTGGCCCAGCAATCAGGCGAGCGCGCTCGTTCTGAAGGTGCCGCTAAATTGGCCGAGTGGAAGGCCAGTCCTGATGCTGCCAAGTTGCCAGCAGCCATCGTCGTGTCGCGTGAAGCTAAGCAAGCACAACCGTCCGCCTTGGTAGAAGCTGCTTTGCGTGCCAGCACCCAGGCTTTGCCTGCTTGGGTTGGCGTCGATTTAGGTACCAGCGGTTACGCCGTGGTGAAGGTAGAAAAAGTGCTGCCACGTGACTCCGCGAATGCCACCAATTTGGCTCGCGAACGTGAGCAATATGCGCAGTGGTGGGCCTCTGCCGAAGGCTTGGCCTACTACAAGCTATTAAAAGAAAAATTCAAGGCAGAAATCAAAATAGCTAGGTTATAATTTTCGCTTCTACGGTGGCTGTAGCTCAGTTGGTAGAGTCCAGGATTGTGATTCCTGTTGTCGTGGGTTCGAGCCCCATCAGCCACCCCAGTATTTATGCGCCCTAGCGACCTTTGCGGTTTCTAGGGCGTTTTTGTTTTTAGTTCATGTAGCCGCTATGTAGCCATTGCGATGGTATTTTGTACATTTCTGAACCGTCACTTTGCTTTTGGGTGAGGTCTTTGAAGTGGGGCATCTTTATCGACTTGCTGCGTTTGGGGTTGAAATGGATATTTTTTAAAAAATGAATGTGCTGTTTCGATGAGTGCTGTTGAAGTCGTAAAGGGGCGATACAGTTACAGATTGAGTTTTACAAGTCGTGTTGAACTATGCGAAAGACTTTTTGCCACATCCTTTGCGTTTCTCTTCTCCCAAGTTTTTGTTTTGCGCAAGGCCAACTAACCTTAGTTTGCAAGATGGAGACATTTGTATCGAATAAATGTCCTGCTCCAATGCCAAACGTGACGGATGTTTGTCAGAAAACTTTTCGTCTCGATGCTAAAAAACAGACGATAGATGGGGTTAAAGCAATCCGTTGGGATGATGTCAATATTGAGGTCAAGACGAGGGCTAACATTTTTGAAGATGATTTAGGTACCAGCTCAGTTCGCTCTGTTCAGCTAAATGGCATTCCCCCAAACCTCTAGACACTTTTCATAGCGCAGTTTGACGCTGTCGCTCGAACTCATGGGGGCTGAGTTGATCGAGATGCTTGTGGTGCCGAACTCGATTGTAGAAACCCTCGATGTAATCGAAGATTTCTGACTTGGCCTCTGCCCGAGTTTGGTAAATCCGCTTTTTAATCTGTTCGCTCTTCAAGTTACTGAAGAACGACTCAGCCACCGCGTTATCCCAGCAGTTGCCACGACGACTCATGCTCGGGCTTAGCCGGTTGTCTTTACACCAACGGTTGAATTCATCGCTGCCAAACTGGCTTCCCTGATCCGAATGAATGATCACTGAGTCCTTGGGGCGTCTGCGCCACACCGCCATCGTCAGTGCATCCAGCACCAAACTCGTTTGCATGCGTGAGCCCATACTCCAGCCCACTACCGCACGTGAGTGCAAGTCCAGCACTGCCGCCAAATACAACCAACCCTCATGCGTACGGATGTACGTGATATCAGTCACCCACGCATGGTCCGGCTCATTGTGTTGGAACTGACGTTGCAACTGGTTTGGCGCTACAAGTGCTGGCTTGCCAACTTTGTACCGAGGGCGCTTGTAGCCACGCACTGACTTAATTCCTGCTGCACGCATCAGTCGCGCAACCCGGTTCTCACCACAAATCACACCTGCCTCTTTCAAATCGTAGAAGATTCGTGGGCTTCCATAGATGCCCTGCTTTGGTCGTAGAACTCTTTGATCTTTGCCGTTAGCGCCTCGTTGGCCTTTGCCCGTGGAGATAGAGGCTCATGCAACCAAGCGTAGTAGCCGCTGCGGTGAACTTTAAGGACACGGCACATGCTGGTGAGTCGGAATTCGGATCGGTGAGCTTGAATGAATGCGTACTTCACTCGGACTGTTTTGCAAAGTACGCGGCGGCCTTTTTTAGGATGTTGCGCTCCTCTGTCGTGCGCCTGAGTTCTGCCTTGAGTTTGGCCATCTCGGCTTGCATCGCCTTGAGATCGTTGGACAGAGGTTCATCGGCCTTCTTGAATTTGCTGACCCATGTGTACAGCACGTTATCTGGAATTCCAAGCCGCTTGGCTACATCGACAACCGAGTGGCCTTTATCGATGACTTGCTTGACTGCCTCGTCTTTGAACTCTGGGGCATATTTCGTCCGTTGCATTTGCATTTCTCCATTTCAGTTTTGACATCATTATTTGTCTACTGATTTGGGGGAATGCCAAACTTACAGAGTTGTCTTTCGAGTACTTCAACTTATCAATCGACCTGATACGCGATTGGCGCTTGAATGGTCGCAACTATAAAAAATCTAAGCCTACTTAACTTGGTTCGTAACAGATCTTCATTCCATTATTGAAACTATCTCGGAAGCATTAGCCCTTTTTCGCCTTGATTTATATACCGTTACTTGGCCAAATGTTAGATAGCATATTGCCTGTTCAGTATTAGTTAGTTGAAATACTTCTCGAACGAAAAATGAATTCATAGCTTGACCACTCGTGATGCCACTGCCGATCGAGAGTGCTTGTGCCATCAAAAGCATATTTTGTATCGCACACCCCAATGCAATATGGCGCTCATGTTTAGGTATTTCAGGTTCAGTAGCGCCTTGGTTAACAACTGCCAAAATTAAACACGGCGCACGAAATGCTTTTTCAAATGCAACATTTAGTTCGGTTTCACTAGCATTTGCATCGCGTTCTTGTAACGCCTGCAAGAAGGCTTGTCCTAGTGCTGCTCGTTTTTCTTGGGGTACAACAATAAAGCGCCATGGTTGTATGTTTCCATGATCGGGAGCTTGCGCTGCGGCTGTGAAAATTAAATTCAACTCTTCAGCGGTTGGACCTGGTGCCACCAGTCGTTTGGGCGCGACATGAGTTCTAGCGCACATTTGCGCCAACAGAGCCTTTGCCGCGTCTTTATTCATTTCAATATTGTTTGTAAGGCAAGAATTTGCCCGATAAGACCACGTTGACACGGTCCCCCTTTGGGTCGGGTTGACGCACGATATCCATCGAGAAATCAATCGCGCTCATGATGCCGTCGCCAAATTCTTCGTGAATGAGTTCTTTGATGGTGGTGCCATACACGC
>Ga0213919_1000853_pt1 | contig 12305 bp, 12 predicted proteins | sample McNCre317MG_FD_161056 | JGI IMG/M metagenome (GOLD analysis project Ga0213919, IMG submission 161056) | Freshwater microbial communities from McNutts Creek, Athens, Georgia, United States - 3-17 MG | ecosystem: Environmental > Aquatic > Freshwater > Creek | place: USA: Georgia | collected... | reverse complement strand
GCTCTTTATGAAGCTCATCACGAAATTTTACCAGCACAAAAAGAAGGTAAAATTTCTAATATGATTTCTACGGATATAGTTGGACCCATTTGTGAAACTTCCGATTGTTTTGGAGTTAAAAGAAAACTTCCAAAATTAAAAAGTGGTGATCTGGTCGTGATAGATAATGCTGGAGCTTATGGCCATACTATGGCGTCTAGATACAATGAGCGCGACATTGCTCCAGAAGTCCTCGTTTAAATTTTGCATCCCTTGATGTGATCAGCAATTTTTTCAGGCGTTGATTCTAAAAGAAAGCCTATGTACTCTCTTCCGGCCACTTGAGGAATACTCCAGGTGTAACTTGGATACTTTTTAATATATTCATTTTTTTTCGCACTAGGAAGTTTTTCCCATTCTTTAATAGACCATTTCTCAAAAGCAGGACAGGCCACATGATAGGCATGAATTCTTTCATGATTCACTGTCAGGAGCATTTCTTTTTCAGCGCTCTCTAAACTCACATCTGGAGACTGAATGATTGCATAGGGGTTTATTCCTATGAGGGCCACTCTCCCTTTGAGAGAAATTTCTAAATCCGCGACCGTCACTTCAGATTCTTTTTCAACACGCGCTTTACACTTTTTTCCTTCTACGTTTTTATTTAACCACTGTTGATAATCTTTTATTTTTTCATTTAAGATTGAAAAACCCGAAGCGCTTTGAACTAAAGTATCAGGAGATATTTCAGTAGGACTTATCCAATTTCTATAGACAAAATAACAATAAGCAACTCCAGCTAAATAATTGGGATCATTGAAAATAAAAAACTGAACCTTATCATCTATAGATGAAGGCGGAGCTCCTACATCTTTTGGTAAAAAAGGGGCGATGTCATTAGTCTTATTTTTTAAAAAAAATTTTGTTTGAAGGGCCTCACAAAGAGGGAGAGCTTTGGCATCATCTTTGAGAGTTACTTTACATAAACTTAAAAAATCTGATGTGGGTTCTGCACCAAAAGTAAAACGAATTGGTAATATAAAAAAAATTGCAACAAAAAGAATTGTATAAATTTTATTAACTTTCATTTTTTACTCATTAAAATATTGTTAAATACTTTTTAAAAATTGAATTTTATCAAATCTTAATCTCGGCCCATAAATTCCACCATCGGCCCTTTTACCAGCAGCGATAATCATGACGATGTCACCACTACCTTTAAATCCAATGGCCTTTTTCACTTTACAAGCATCAAAGCCCTCCATAGGACAAGTGTCATATCCATGAGACCTGAAGGCGAGCATTAAGTTTTCACAAGCAAGCGCGCACGATTTTGCTGCCCATAATTTAATTCCAAAACTACTTATGGGATCTCTCGGAACAACTTTAAACATTCCAACAATTGTATTCATGAGCCACTTAAAAGGTGTTAAGACATTAAATAAACCAACTGTGTAAACAATCGGAACTAATTTACCATAATAAGTTAAGGCGACTTGAGGAGTAGGCACAGGAAGTTTTTTAAATTCTTCCAGCATTTGTTTACTGTGAGCGCGCCAACTATGAGACCTTGCCACACAAATAATAAGTTCAGGAGCCGTCACTGCCGCTGACTGGGAAAAACAAGCATAGGCCACTTGGTCTTTTATACTTTTCGTTTTTACCCGAATAAATTCCCAAGTCTGAAGATTAGAAGAATTTGGTGCTAAAAGAGCAAGATCTAGACAATCTTCTACCACAGCATCTTGAATACTTTCAGAAGTAAATTTTCTTACTGAGCGCCTGGCCTCGACAAGTTTTCTAAATTCACTGGGATTAAAGTAATCACTACCCCCACGTTGATAGGGATCATTAGAAAAATCGACATCCCCCATTTCAGTGAAAATATTTTTTTGATCACTCATTATTTATAGCTCCAGCTATAAGTTCCATCTGGATTATCTTTCACCACAACACCTAGCTCATTGAGTCGGTTTCTAATTTCATCAGAGCGTCCCCAATTTTTTGTTGCTCTGGCTTCTTTTCTCTCTAAAAGTAGAGCTTCGATTTCTGCTTCACCACCAGCATTGCTCGTTCCGGATAACTCTTTTCTAGCTAAATTAAGCTGTCTTAAAATTTCTTCTGGATAATCGTGAATGAGTCCTGTAGCCAATTTCATAAAATTGACAATATCCATGATGGCGTAAATATATTCATCAGCACAACCGTCTTTAGTAATGCGATTGTAATCTTTAATCACACCGAATAAAATTCCCATGGCCCCCGGAACATTAAAGTCATTGGCCATTTCTTTTTTAATGTCTATAAAGGCTTTTTTGACTTTTTCAATTTCACCGCTATGGATGTCGCGAGATTTGTGAGTGCCATAAAGACTAATGGCGAACTCATGGATGCGCTCGATCTCACTAATCGCTTTAGTGATAGAATCTTCCGTCCACTCTAATTTTGATCTATAGTGAACTGAAAGCAAAATGTGTCTTAAAATAGCTCCAGAGTAAGCTTCTGTGAATTTTCTAATGGTCACGACATTGCCAAGAGACTTGGACATTTTTTCTGCGCCAAAATTTAAAAATTCATTGTGGGCCCAATAATTACAAAAAGGACAAGTGTTGGCCGCTTCAGATTGAGCAATTTCATTTTCATGGTGTGGAAATAATAAATCAACTCCACCATGGTGAAGATCTATGGTTTCTCCTAGGTGTTTTTTTGCCATGGCAGAACACTCAATATGCCAACCAGGTCGCCCCTTTCCCCAAGGAGAATCCCAACTCCACCCTTCGTCGGCTTTGGCCGGTTTCCATAAAACGAAATCGGAAGGATGTTTTTTATGTCCATCAGTCTCAACACGTATTCCATGTTGAAGAGAATCTAATTGAACTTTAGAGAGCTTTCCATATTCTTTAAAGAGTGGAACATTATAGAGAACTTCTTCGCCACCATCTTTTGGGACTTTGTAGGCAAAGCCTTTTTTAATGAGGGAATCAATCATCTCGATAATTTCAGGCATTGTTTCTGAAACTAGCGGAGTGGCACTTGCTGGCAGCATTCCGAGGTGTTCATAATCAATGAGACATTCTTTAATAAATTCTTGAGCATGTTCGCGAGGATGGATGCCTCTGGTTTTAGCTGTCTCTAAAATCTTGTCATCGACATCAGTAAAGTTTCTGACAAACTTCACTTTGTAATCAAAAGCTTTAAGCGTTCGATGAAATAAATCAGCGACGACAGCGGCCCTGGCGTTTCCGACATGAAGAAAATTATAGGTCGTCGGACCACAACTATAAAAACGAACTTCTTTTGGATTTATTGGTTTAAAAACTTCTTTAGAGCGAGTGAGATTGTTAAAAATTAAGAGTTCCATTTATTTCCCATCATAGTCATTATGTTAGATCGCAATCAATTGCGTTTTAGTGATTCTAACATAAAAGATAGCTAAGATGGGCAGCTTTTCTCTATTCGAAATAAGAATTTATTTTTTCGTTAACAGAATTTTTGTCGCTTTGATTCGTTAAAGAAAACTCTTGGGCCAATAATTCACGGCATTGATCGAGCATTTTCTTTTCACCGAAACTTAAGCTCTTTTTTTCTTTGAGTAGGAACAATTGACGAAGAACTTCCGCAATTTCAACTACAGAACCAGTCTTAATTTTTGCCGAATATTCTCTATAACGACGGTTCCAAGTTGAATTATCAACTTTAATATTGTGATCTAATAAAAGCTTATAAACTTCTTCAACTTCAGCATCACCGACTAAACCTCTGATGCCTGTTTCACTGTCCGTTGGCACCATGACCGTCATGCCATTTGCCAAGATTTTTATAATATAAAAAGTCTTAGTTTGAGAGCCCATTTCTCTTTCTTCAATGTCACAAATCTGACCGACGCCATGTCCGGGGCAGACTGCATAATCTCCAATTGAAAACATTTGACCTCCAAATCGTAATGACATCTCAATATAGCGCACATTGTCTAACGCTTCAACGAAGCCTGTAATAATTTCAGCCTGGGATGTTTTTTGAAAGAAGCTTAAGGTAAGGCCCTTGGACTTTAAAAATTTATTTTCCCAGTATCATTTTTGAAAGCGCTTTGACTGTTTCTCCGAAAGCAAGTTTCGTGTAGCGCTTTTCAAGTTTGGCTATGATCGCCTCAAGGTCTGCTTTACTGGGCTTGCCATTAAAGGATAAAAAATCGTCCACGAAATCTTCTACAACGACGAACATCATGCTTAATGGGGTTAAAGAAATATTTGGAGTTTCAGCAAAGCCTACTCCATTTTTCATTCCGTGATGTTCTTTAATGACGAGCTTCACGCCCTCAGGGACTTCTTTGAATGAATCTATCATTACCGAGGACTGATAGGCATGTTTTAAAATGGCATCTGCATCCGGGCCTGAGGCATTGAGTTTGATGAGAGCTTCCATCGAGCGAACTTTCATAAATTTTTCTTCTTTAAGTGAGATATTATGAAAATAAGCTGCGTAAGTGAGGCGAGATTTAATTTGTTCAGAAGACCATTCAAAATGATCAACAATCTTATGCAATATTAAACTCATTAAATGGGCATTGGCATAGGCATAGGATAAATTATCCTGACTCATCATCTTTAAAAAATTACTTAAAGCATTGTTGTCCGACACAGACTCCATCATGGCATTCACGCTGGCCTGAACGACCTCTATGGTGAAGTCATCTATACCGAGAGATTGAATGCGCTCAATACTCAATCGGTAGGCCTCCGCATTCAATGTCACTTTTTCTTCAGGATTTAAATTGCTGTCATCGAGTTTGATGACTAATTTATCCGCGACGAAATTCATGAACTGTTTGTAGTGGCTCGAGGGAACGTAAAATTCCTTAAGTCCAGCATGAGTGTACTTTTCAACTTGTTCACGATTAAATCGATCTGTGCTATGAAAGCATTTGATAAAATGATCTTTGCCTTCTTTTTTAATTTTAATGAAGATGTCACAACCGAGGCTGGTTGAATTGATGTACAAAAAATAACGGCAGTCGACTGCTTGGTAAGCATCCTCCAAGTTTTTATCGATGGCCTCTTCAATGTTGAGCATTTTTTTTATTTCTAAAAGTATCTTTTCATAATTTGAACTCTCTGGTGTGAGTCTGGCATTTTTATAATTCGGAAGTTTGTTTCCGACCCATAGCAAAGGAATAGTTAATTTATCATTCATCAAATAATCAACCACATCCTGGCTGCCAACTTGTTCCTCTTTGCAGACGATGAGATCGAGAGTTGGCAAGAGTTGAATGAGGGAAACCGCTTCTTCTGAGCTTTCTCTTTCTATCACCTCTACTCCGAGAGTTTTTATAGCATTAGCTTTAAAGAGAACTCTTTGAGATTCATCTTTTTCAATGAAAAGAATTTGTACCATAACAACCCGCAAATTTAAGATTAAGATTTATCAATATTTTCGGGATTTTAAAAAAAAAGATTAACTCTCATATGTCGGTCTCATCTTTAACAAAAAACAATTTTACTCGGGAATCATGTCCTTTTTCACTCAATTCTTTAATTTGTTCATTCTTTGTTGACCTGGAATATATTTTCTAAAGATTTTAAACTTTTAATCGATAGAGTATTTAATTAAAATTTGATGAACTAGATGTTTTAGCGAGGGTTAAATGTTTAAGAGTTTGAGTCTGACAAAAAAATTAATCGGAATGGGATTTTTAATAGGAATCATTATTCCAGTCATTGGACTATTTTCTGCTCTTGAGTCAAAGAAAGTTTCTAAAATCAATAGTCAAATATCAGATGTAAAAGTTCATAAAATAAAAATGCTGGGAGAGATGGTTTTTAAGTTTCGCGATATTCGACTCCAAATTAGGACTGTTCCAGTAAGAGGTATGGAGTCCAAAGAGATAGATAAATATATTGAACTGACTAAAACTGCAGTTAAAAATTTCCAAGAAGTAGTGACTAGGTATGAAAAACAAATTGAAAATGAAAACGAAAGAAAACTGTTTAACACATTTAACCAGTACTCAAACGAATTTCTACAATTTGGGGCGACCTTGATTTCCCTGTCTTCAACCCATGAGACAGCTCAGCTTGATGAAGTCGCACGATTAGTCCGTGAAATTTGTCCAGTGAAAGCAGAAAAAGTAGAGAAATCTGTTTCCATACTAATTGATGAACAAAGCAAGGAATTAACTAATTTAGTCTCAAAGGCCCATGCAGAGGAAGAATTCAGTGCTAAGCTAGTCATCTATGAATCAATTTTTGGTTTAGCTCTGGCCATGGGAATTGGATGGTTCATTGCCAGATCGATTTCAAACGAAATCCAAGCTCTCGCCATTGGCCTGGTTGAAAGCTCACTAGAAGTCTCCAAAGCAGCAGAGCAAGTTTCGGCAAACGGAAACATTCTTTCTTCTTCATCTAACCAACAGGCTGCGGCGCTTCAAGAAACGGTAAGCTCATTAGAAGAGATTAGTGCCATGATTAATAAAAATTCCGAAAATGCCCTGGAGTCTAAAGAATCTGCCTCAATGAGTTTAAGCATTGCCGAAAATGGGAAAAATCTCGTCAACGAGCTCATTGAAGAGGTTGGAGAAATTCAAAAAAGCACAACCGAACTGATGGATACTGTTGAACACGGAAACAAAGAGATCACAAAAATTGTGAGGGTCATTACTGAAATAGAACAAAAAACTAAAGTCATCAATGACATCGTCTTCCAAACAAAACTCCTCTCTTTTAATGCCTCTGTTGAAGCCGCGAGGGCCGGAGAACAAGGTAAAGGCTTTGCAGTTGTGGCCGAAGAGGTTGGGAATTTAGCTCAAATGAGTGGAAAGTCTGCCACTGAAATTTCTGCTCTCGTCAGTAATAGCGTGAGCATGGTTCAAGAAATTGTTAATACAATTAAGACCAATGTCGAATCGAAGGCCCTAGAAAGTAAAAAGCGAGTTGAACGTGGCATTGAGATTGGGCAAAAATGTGAAAATTCACTCACTGAAATTTTAGAATTGGCCAATAAGGTTGATACGATGGTCAATGAAATTGTTATCGCCAGCCGTGAGCAATCCGCCGGTGTTGCAGAAGTCAATCGGGCCATGCATGAAATCGATCAAGGAAATCAACAAAATGTGAACGTCGTCAACATTTCAGCTGCAGCATCTGAAAAATTGAATTCACAAGCACTTCAAATGAAAAATCTAGTGAATGATTTAAATGCCACAGTCAAAGGTGCAACTTAGGAACTTAGGGAACTTAGGTGCAAGCAGACTTAGAGAAATTCACCAAAATTTCCCACTAAAACATTTTTTGCTTGAGCGGCCATAAGCCAGTAAAAATGAAAAACGAGAGCATTATCTTCCCCTGAAGAGCTTACTTCATGAGACCATTTCTCTGGCAGTTGAATAGTTAATTTATCAGAATCAAATCCAAAATAATTCCTTAAGTTTATTTCAGGCTTATCCGTTCGATGAAAAGTGCTCTGGCCAATAGGAAAGAATAAGTGAGCGTCCAAGGCCAATCCAGACTCTTCAAGGACTTCTCTTGTCAGAGCAAACCTAAGATCTCCCCCTTCTTCTCCTTCCTCCACCGTGCCACCAATAACTTGTGTGCCTGCTTCAGGAAAATCTCTGTGATCAAAAACAAGAATTTCTTGTCTGTTTTTTCGAAATATGTAGGAGATGACTTTAGATTTTTGAATCATTTTATTGTGAGAAAAAAAGGTGCCAGCAGACTTGCAAGCAAGTCTGCTGGCACCTTTTAAAATTAGAAACGAGCTTTAACTTCGTTTTTATCAAAGAAATAATTGATTTCTCTTTCTGCCGAGGCAAGGGAGTCTGATCCGTGAACAGCATTAGCTTCAATTGATTTAGCATAAAGCTTTCTTAGCGTTCCTTCTTCTGCTTGAGCTGGGTTTGTTGCTCCCATGATCTTTCTATTTTTTTCAACAGCGTTGTCGCCTTCAAGAACCATAAGAACCACTGGTCCTTCAGTCATGAAGCCAACAAGTGAACCAAAGAAAGGTCTTTCTTTGTGTTCAATATAGAATCCTTCAGCTTTTTCTTTTGATAAGTGAGTAAGTTTTAAAGCGGCTATACGTAAACCTTCTTTTTCGAAGCGAGCAATAACGTTACCGATATTGTTGTCAGCTACTGCGTTTGGCTTAATGATTGAAAATGTTCTTTCCATGCGAGTTTCTCCTGTTTTTAAAAGGTGCCAGCAGACACCTAAGTCTGCTGGCACCTATGCGAATTAATTTCTAATAGTAATATTTTTTGCTTTCATTGCTTCTTCTAGTTTTGAAGCCAGATCAGCTGGCGACTTAGCGACAGTGATACCACACTCTTCTAAAACTTTAAACTTTGCTGCCGCAGTGTCGTCTTCTCCTGATATTAGTGCTCCAGCATGGCCCATTCTCTTTCCTTTTGGAGCAGCAGCACCAGCAATAAAACCAACCACGGGCTTTTTCATATTTTTTTGAATCCATCTCGCGGCATCTGTTTCTGCAGAGCCACCAATTTCTCCAATCATGATAACGCCATCAGTGTCTGGGTCTTTATTAAACATTTCTAAAACGTCGATGAAGTTTGTTCCATTCACCGGGTCTCCACCGATTCCCACGCAAGTCGATTGACCAATTCCACGAGCTGTCAGCTGTCCTACTGCTTCATATGTAAGAGTTCCAGAACGTGAAATGATTCCAATTCTTCCTGGCAAATGAATGTGCCCTGGCATAATTCCAATTTTACATTGCCCTGGAGTAATAACACCTGGACAGTTTGGTCCAATTAAACGAACTTCAGGATTTCTAAAAAGAGCATCTTTTACTTTCACCATGTCTAAAATAGGAATTCCTTCAGTGATCGTGATGATCACAGGAAGTTTTGCTTCGATACATTCTAAAATAGCATCGGCCGCAAAAGGTGGTGGGACAAAAACCATGGCCGCATTGGCCTGGGTCTTTTTCACAGCTTCTTTAACAGTATTAAAAACAGGCCATCCTTCGTGAACTGTTCCACCTTTACCTGGAGTGACTCCACCGACAACTTTTGTTCCGTAGGCTTCCGATTGTTTCGTGTGAAAGGTACCTTGTTTTCCCGTGATACCAATTGTGATTAAACGTGTATTTTTATCGATCATGATTGCCATACGATTAAACTCCCTTTGTTGCTGCAACAACTTTTTTAGCTGCATCACCTAAATCTCCGGCCGCTGTAATCGCGAGACCAGATTCATTTAATATTTTCTTTCCAAGCTCGACATTCGTTCCCTCTAATCTAACGACGAGAGGAACTTTTAAAGAGACCGCTTTAGCTGCAGCGATAACACCTTCAGCGATGATGTCACATTTCATGATCCCACCGAAAATATTAACGAGGATCGCTTTAACGTTTGGATCTGAAAGAATAATTCTAAAGGCCTGCTCAACCGCTTCTTTCGTTGCTCCACCACCTACGTCAAGAAAGTTTGCTGCGTTTCCGCCGTGAAGCTTAATGATGTCAAGGGTTGCCATCGCAAGACCTGCTCCGTTAACGAGACAGCCGATGTTTCCATCGAGCTCAATATAGGATAGTCCATATTTAGAAGCTTCAACTTCTTTTGCTGATTCTTCGGTGAGGTCTCTGTAAGCAGCGATTTCAGGATGTCTAAACATCGCATTTTCATCGAAGTTTAATTTCGCATCAAGAGCAATCATTTGATTGTCACCAGTTAAAACTAGTGGGTTAATTTCAGCGATTGAGCAATCTGATTCCACATAAAGTTTATAAAGTCCTTTATAAAAAGCGTCAGCTTCTTTTGATTGAGCGGCATCTAATCCTAGAGCGTTTGAGAGAATTCTTCCAATGTATGGTTGATATCCTGCTCCTGGTTCTACTGGAACTTTAACTATCGCTTCTGGATTTTTATGAGCGACTTCCTCAATTTCAACTCCACCCTCTTTTGAGGCCATGAAGGTCACTTTTGAAGAGTTGCGATCTAAGACGATTCCGAGATAAAATTCCTTAGCGATGTTGCAGCCTTCTTCAATTAGAAGTGTGTTGACTTTTTTTCCTTCAGGTCCTGTTTGGTGAGTGACAAGTGTTGAATGGAGAATTTCACTAGCGTATTTTTTCACTTCATCAAGAGACTTTGCAAGCTTGACTCCACCGGCTTTCCCGCGTCCACCCGCGTGAATTTGAGCTTTAACCACCCAAACTTTCCCGCCGAGCTTCGTGGCTCCAGCGACGGCCTCATCGACAGTTTTTGCGACGGCCCCATTTAAAACTTTAATACCAAATTTGCGCATCAAATCTTTGGCTTGATACTCATGGACGTTCATAGCTTCTCCTAAAAAGAGTTGTGATGTGTAAGATTCATTAAAATGAAACGCCATCATAGTAATGCGCGGGTCGATCTCCTTAAAGGGACATCGCCCAAAATACTTAAAATAATTTAAACTTTTCCATGAGGAATATGCGCTTTAATCTTTTTGGGTCCAGAATAGTCAAAATAAAAAGAATAAGTCACAATGACAGCTATGAAAAACCAAAATAAACACTATTTTTGCCTCGAACCAGCACGATTTAAATTAGACGGTGGCGCCATGTTTGGCATCATTCCAAAACCTTTGTGGAATAAAGTTCATCCCGCTGATGACCAAAATAGAATTGAGCTCGCCCTGCGCTTAATTCTGATCAAAGATGAAACTCTTAAAAAAAATATTCTCATCGACACCGGAATTGGCGATTACCACGGTCATAAATTTGAAGAGCGATTTGGCATCACGGGTCCTCTTACTCCCCTCGAAATCGCCCTTAGTGAAATTGATCTTAAGCCAAGCGACATCACTGATTTAATCATTTCTCACCTACACTTTGATCACGTTGGTGGATTAGGAAAAATGCTCGACGGGAAAATGGAAGCTGTTTTACCCAATGCCACTATTCACTTACATAAAAAACATTATGAATACTCTAAAAATCCCACTGACCGCGACCAAGGTTCATTTCAATCAGAATATTTTGAACCTGTTTTAGAATGGTACATGAAAAAAAATCAAATCCACTTTGTCGATGGCATGGAAGGAGAAGTTCTTCCGGGAATAAGCTTTAAATGCTCCATGGGCCATACACCTTTTTTACTTCACGCTTATGATGAAAATTTTATCTATATGGCCGACCTTATCCCAACATCTAATCACGTCCATATTCCTTGGGTGATGGGTTACGATATTTCACCTGGTGTGACCACTCAAGATAAAAAACATTTTCTTTCTTTTATCAAAGAAAAAAATCTCACGATGATTTTTGAGCACGATCCAGTTTATTTTGGATCAAAAGTTAAAAGTAATGACAAAAATGATTTGGTTTGTGATCAAAAAGAAGAATGTCTAATGAAAGCCGCCTACTCTATATTTTAACCGATAAGGATGACTATGAAATTAATTCTCGCTCTATTTTTAATGACAGCTCTAAGTATTCTTCACGCAGAAGATAAAAGCGGAGAGCTAAAAGTTGGAGATCCAGCTCCTAGCTTTAAGCTCCTCACTCAAGAGGGAAAAGAATTCAATCTTGCTGACCGTAAAGGCGAATGGACCGTGCTTTATTTTTACCCAAAAGCAGAAACTCCAGGTTGCACAAAACAAGCATGTAGCTTCAGAGACAACGTAAAAAAAATTCGCGCCTTAGAAGCCGAAGTTTTTGGTGTCAGCGTGAACTCAGTTAAAGACCAATTAGAGTTTGCTAAAAATCACAATATTAACTTTCTACTTCTTGCTGATGAAGAAGCAGTTGTTACTAAACTTTATGGATCAAAGATGCCACTCTTGAGCATGTCGAAAAGATGGACTTTCATCATCGATCCAAAACTTAACATTCGCGATATTGCTAAAGATGTCGATCCAATTACCGATGCTTTGAGAGTCGCTCAAAAAATCGCTGAACTTCAAAAATAAAATAATTATTTTGAAAGGGTCTCAATTTTCTTTTGGGTGTCATTGATAATGACATCCAATTGACCCTTAATGAATTTATAGCGTGATTCAAATTTAAGTTTTAAGGCATTTTTATTTTCAGGACTAAATTTTGTCGTTTTTTGAGTGAGCGTAATCATGTCACTTGCTAACTCACCAATCTGTTTTCCCAGTTGAATTTGATTTTTGTTATTGGCGATTTCATCGGCCCACAAATCTTTATTATCGGCATTTTCTAGTTGAGTCGCTTTTTCATTGGCCTCTAATACTAAATTTTGAAGAATTGGTGAAATGTCTTTAATATACATCTTTTCAAAACTACCAACATCAGAGCTTTTTGCCGTTTTTTCTAAAACCAATAAATAAGTTTCTACGACTTTATTAAGTAAGGATAAAAAGGT
>Ga0213919_1000850_pt1 | contig 12393 bp, 8 predicted proteins | sample McNCre317MG_FD_161056 | JGI IMG/M metagenome (GOLD analysis project Ga0213919, IMG submission 161056) | Freshwater microbial communities from McNutts Creek, Athens, Georgia, United States - 3-17 MG | ecosystem: Environmental > Aquatic > Freshwater > Creek | place: USA: Georgia | collected 2017-06-12 | reverse complement strand
CGCCGAACTGGCTCGTGCCGAAGCCTCCGACGTCGTGGCCGCCGCCTACGGCGAAAACGTTTCGGGCTTTGGCCCGGAATACATCATCCCGAAGCCCTTCGACCCGCGCCTGATCGTCAAGATCGCGCCGGAAGTCGCCCGTGCGGCGATGGAGTCCGGCGTCGCGACCCGCCCGATCACCGATTTCGACGCCTACCGCCAGCAACTCAACAACTTCGTGTGGCAGTCCGGCCTGGTGATGAAGCCGGTCTTCCAGGCCGCCAAGCGGGCGCCCAAGCGCATCATCTTCGCGGAGGGCGAGTCCGAGCGCGTGATGCGTGCGGTGCAGACGGTGGTGGATGAGGGGCTGTGCCGGCCAATCCTGATCGGCCGGCCGGAGGCGGTCGCCGAGAACGTCGAGCGCTTCGGCCTGCGTCTGCGGCCCGAACTGGATTTCGAGGTCGTCGATCCGGACCGTGACCCGCGCTTCGAGCAGTTGTGGTCGCACTATCATTCGCTGATGGAGCGCAAGGGCGTGTCGGTGGATTACGCGCGCCGCGAGGTGCGCCGCCGCACCACGCTGTTCGGCTCGCTGCTGCTGAAGTTCGGCTACGCCGACGGAATGATCTGCGGTACCTACGGGATGCACGGCCTGCACCTCAGGTTCATCGAGACCGTGCTCGGGCGCCAGCGGGGCGTGCACAACTTCTACACGATGAACGTGCTGACCCTGCCCGGCCGTACGATCTTCCTGTGCGACACCTATGTGAATTACGACCCGAGCCCCGAGCAGGTCGTCGAGATGACCCGCCTGGCCGCCGACGAGGTGCGCCGCTTCGGCATCCAGCCGCGCATCGCGCTGCTGTCCCATTCGAGTTTCGGCACCGACAACTCGCCGACCGCCGAGAAGATGCGCAGGGCACTGGTGATGCTGCACGCCGAGCATCCGGAACTGGACGTGGAGGGCGAGATGCACGGCGATGCGGCGCTGGACGCTGACATCCGCCAGCAGATCTTCCCGAACGCGAGGATGCGCGAGGATGCCAACCTGCTGCTCTTCCCGACGCTGGACGCGGCCAACATCGCCTTCAACCTGCTCAAGACCGCGGCCGGCGAAGGGGTGACCATCGGCCCCATCCTGCTCGGCTCGGCCAAGCCGGTGCATATCCTCACCGCCACGGCCACCGTGCGGCGCATCGTCAACATGACCGCGCTGACGGTCGTCGAGGCGGGGCGGTAAGGCGGCGGCGGGGGCACGGCACGCTGGGGCTGGCAAGTTCTGCCCCAGTTTGCTCAGTCATCGCCGCCGCGTGCCGTTAAACTGCGCAGCCTGATGACAAGGGGTGGGCGCAATGACGGATGGCAGGGCGGCGCTGGTGCTGACCGGCGGTGGCGCACGGGCGGCCTATCAGGTCGGTGCGCTCATCGCCGTCCGTGACGTGTGGGGCAAGCGCCCGGAAAATCCCTTTCCGATCCTCTGCGGCACCTCGGCCGGTGCAGTGAATGCTGTCGCGCTGGCGGTGTTTTCGGCCGATTTCAACGAGGCGGTGCGCAAACTCGCCTACATCTGGCGCAATTTCCGCGTCCACCACGTTTATCGCGCCGATACCCTGGCCATCGTCGAATCGGTGGCGCGCTGGGGGTCGGCGGTGTTTCTCGGCTGGCTGCTGCGTCAGTCGCCGCATTCGTTGCTCGACAACTCCCCGCTGCGCGAATTGCTGGAAGCCCAACTCGACTTCGATGCGATCGGCCGGGCGATCGCCGATGGCCATCTGCAGGCGGTGTCGGTGACGGCTTCCGGCTACACCTCGGGCGAGAGCCTGTCCTTCTTCCAGGGGCGTGAGGATCTGCAGCCCTGGCGCCGCGCCCAGCGCATCGGCGTGCGCACGGAACTGAAGGTCGAGCACCTGATGGCCTCCAGCGCGATTCCCTTCGTGTTCCCGGCGGTGCGCATCAACCGGGAATACTTCGGTGACGGTTCGATGCGTCAGCTCGCGCCGATCAGCCCGGTCATCCACCTGGGGGCCGACCGCATCCTGGTGATCGCCGGTGGCCGCCGCGCCGAGGAGGCGCGCCAGCGGGCGGATGTCTACCCGTCGCCGGCGCAGGTGGCCGGTCATGCGATGTCGAGCATCTTCCTCGATGGCCTGTCCATGGATCTCGAACGACTCGAGCGCATCAACAGTACGGTTGGTGCGCTCTCGCCGGCGCTACGGGCAGAGGCCGGCATCCCCCTGAAGCCTATCGAAACCCTGGTTATTGCGCCGTCGCAGCGTCTGGATTATCTTGCGGCCCGCCATCGCGAGGCGCTGCCCCGGGCATTGAAGACGGTTTTGCGCGGGATCGGAGCCATGAGGAAGAACGGCTCGGTGTTACTCTCCTACCTTCTGTTCGAGCGGGGTTACACCCGCGCGCTGATGGAACTGGGTTACCGCGATGCGATGAGCCGGCGCGCCGAACTGGCCCGTTTCCTGAGGGTCGACGGAAGGTGAGAGCTGCCGGAATCGCGTTCGAAAAAACATTCAGAAAAAACTTCAAAAATTTCGAATAAGCCATTATTTTAAATAGGAAGACTGCCGTTAAGCATTTGCTGCCCGAAGTGGCCGCGACGGTAGGGCAGGGTCTGCCGCGCCGGGGGATGGCGCGAAGGCGCAGGACTGACCTGCCACGGTGGCTGACCACCAGATTTGATTTCGGGAAGGCGAGTGCCTTCCCCCTCACGATTCAGACTGAAAGAACATGAAGATCCGTCACTCTCTCGTCGCCCTGCTGGGCATGTTTGCGCTGACTGCGGTAGCGCCCGTCGACGTTCACGCCGCGGGGCAGCGTTCCTCAAAGAAAACGGCTGCGGCCAAGCCGGCCGCGAAGGCTCCTGGAAAGCTTGCCAAGGCGGGTGTCAGGAATGTCCGGCATGCGCACCTGAAAGTGCGTCCCCGGCATGCCGCGCTGGCCGTGCCGGCGGTGCCGCGCAGTGTCGCGGACGTGGATCAGGAGGGTAATCCGCTGCTGCATTCGGCGGCTTTCATGATTGCCGACCAGGCGACCGGCAGCGTGATCCTCGAGAAGCGCTCCGACGCGGTGCTGCCCATTGCGTCCATCACCAAGCTGATGACGGCGATGGTCGTGCTCGATGCGCGGCTCAGCCTCGAGGAGGTGCTGACCATCAGCGCGGATGATGTGGACACCCTGCGCGGCAGCAGTTCGCATGTACCGGTCGGCACCGATCTGAGCCGTGAGGACATGCTGCGCCTGGCGCTGATGTCTTCCGAAAACCGGGCGGCGGCGGCGCTGGCCCGCAACTACCCGGGCGGCCTGCCGGCCTTCGTGGCAGCAATGAACCGCAAGGCGCAGTCCCTCGGCCTGCGCGAAACGCACTTCTCCGACAGCACCGGCCTCAACTCGGCCAACGTGTCGAGCGCCCGCGACCTGGTCAAGATGGTGTCGGCGGCGTCGCGCTATCCGCTGATTCGCGAGTTCTCGACGACCGCCAACTACGTCGTGTCGTTGAACGGCCGTCAGCGCCAGTTCAACAACACCAATGCGCTGGTGAGCAGCCCGGACTGGCAGATTGGCGTCTCCAAGACCGGCTTCATCAACGAGTCCGGCAAATGCCTGGTGATGCAGGCCTGGCTGCTCAACAAGCCGATGATCATCGTGCTGCTCGACTCCTTCGGGCGCTTCACCAGGGTGGCGGACGCCCAGCGCGTCAAGCGCTGGCTCGAGAGCGCGGCGATCCAGCAGAAGCTGGCCGCGAACGGTCGCGGGCCGGCGACCTGACAAGCCTTCAGTCTTGACCACGACGGGCGCCGCGGCGCCCGTCGTTGTTGAGGCGTGTGGCGAGGCTCAGCGCGCCGGCGCGACGTAGCCGAGGGCGGCGGAGATTTCGTCGGCGGTTTCGCGGATCAGTGGCGCCCAGGCGGCGTCGAAGCGCTCCGAAGGTGTGGACAGGGACAGGCCGGCGACCAGTTCGCCGTTGTTGTCGCGGATGCCGGCGGCGATGCAGCGCACCCCGTTCTCCACTTCGTCCAGGTCGAAGGCGACGCCAAGGCCGCGCACCTTGTCGAGTTCCTTGTCGAGGGCCTCGAGGGTGGTGATCGAGGCGCTGGTGGAGGCCGGCAGCCCGGTGCGCTGGGCGTAGTCCCGGACCTTCTGTGCGCCGTCGTCGACGAGGAAGAGCTTGCCGGTGGCGGTGGTGTGCAGCGGCGCCCGGGCACCGACGATATGCACGACGCGTACCGCCGAGCGGCCGCTGGAGGTGCGTTCCACATAGACGATTTCGTCACCGGCGCGGATCCCCAGGTTCACGCTCTCGCCGGTGGCGGCGTGCAGCTTGAGCATCGCCGGCATTGCGGTGTCGCGCAGGGAAATGCGCGATTTCACCAGGCTCCCCAGTTCGAGCAGGCGGATGCCCAGCCGGTAGGCGCCGGCGTCGCCGCGTTCGACGAAGCCGCTGCTGCTCATCGCACCGAGGATCCGGTGGGCGGTGGAGGGGTGCAGCCCGGTGTCGAGGGCGAGTTGCTTGAGGGGAACCGGATCGGGGTGTTCGGCGAGCACATCGAGCAGCTTCATCATGCGGTCGATGACCTGGATCGAGTTCTTCGCAGGTTCTGGCGTGGACAAGGGATTCTGCCGGGTCGTCAGGGAAGTGGAATGGTAGCGCAGGCGGATCGATTTCGCCTAGTGAAATGCTGCGATGCGTCATTTTCCGTCGCGGACGGGGTGACGACGACGCGATGTCGGGCGTCGCGCTGGTCGGTTCAGCCGATCAGCAGGTGGCCGCCCATGCGGGTCAGGATGCCGATGACGGCACCGAGGGCGGCGGGTTTCCAGACGTCGGCGACCCGGCGTCCGGCGGACAGCAGCACCGCGACGCCAGGCAGGTCCAGGGGGTGGACCAGCAGTCCGGCGCTGGCACCGTTGAGCGTCGCGACGGTGGCGGTGCCGTCGCGCAGCATTTCGTCCATGACGCCCATCATTGCAGTGCCGCCGGCCAGGAACTTGGTGAGGGTCGGCAGGATCAGCGCCGGGTCGGCGCCGATGGCAAGGAGCAGCGGGGCGAGCAGGTTGGTGAGCGCATCCAGCGCGCCGAGGCGGCGCAGCGCGAGGACGATGCTCAGCGACAGCACCAGCATCGGGATGGCGCCGACCGCGACCTTGAAGGCTTCGGCGCCGGCCCGGTTGATCACGTCGAGCACGCCCTTGGCGGACTCGGCGACCGGGTGGTGGAGGGTTTCGTCGACGCGCTGCTCGGCGACCGGCAGGTGGCGACCGAAGAGGTAGTAGGTGGCGGCGGCGGCGACCAGCCCGCCGACCATCGACCAGCCGAGCACGACGCCGAAATGCAGGCCCATCGCCGCCATCGGCATCGAGACGTTGGCCTGCGCCATCGCCATGACCATCGCCAGCGTGGCGGCCAGGTGGCGGCTGGAGGCGCCGCGCTGGTCCATCATCGCCAGCGTGGCGACCGGCGCAGCGAAGCTGACGAAGTGGATCTGCAGCGCCGCGAAGCCACCCAGGCCGGTGAGTCCAAGGGGGCGCAGCGCCGGCGCGAGGCGGGCGACCAGCCAGTCGAGCACGCCGCGGGCCTCGAGCAGGCGCATCAGCGACAACATCACGATCATCACCGGCAGCAGCACGAAAAACGACAGTTCGACCGCCGAACGGCCGGCACGCAGGATCACGTCGATCAGCAGGTCCATGGATGCGCTGCAGCAGTATGGCGAGGCTGCGGATTATCGGAGGCGCCGCCATGGCCGACAAGCTATGTCTTGAACAGCGAGGCCAGCATCGGCAGTAGCCGGGGCAGCGTGACGGCGGTGAAAGGGCCGCTGAGTCCCATCGCCAGCGCCGCGAAGGCGCCGGACATCAATCGATGCTCCGGGGCTTGCCGAGGATCAAACGGACGAGGTGTCCGGCGTGGCAGCATGCACGATGGCATGGGCTGGTGGCCGTCGTGATATGCCATACGGTGGACCAAAACGTTTAAACTCTTAAAAATTGTGAAACCGCGCATTCCGGCGGATGAAATGCCGGGGGCGCGGCGATCCTGCGCCGATATCGTGGGTGAAGTGATGCAAGGATGTGTGGGATGAATGCTCGCCGCTTGTTTCTGGGTTCGGTCTGCGGCGCGGTGCTGAGCCACGCCCTGGCGGGATGTGCCGGGTGGGGCGACGAACCGGTCGCCATTGCCGCGCATGTCTGGCCGGGCTACGAGCCGATGTTCCTGGCGCAGCGGGAGGGCTGGCTGGATGCGCGGAAGGTCCGCCTTGTCGAGTCCTCGTCGGCCACCGATTCGCTGCAGGCCCTGATGGCCGGGAGGGTCGATGGGGCGGCGCTCACGCTCGATGAGGTGCTGAAGGCGCGCGGGCGGGGCCTGCCGCTCTCCGTGGTGATGGTCTTCGACATCTCGGCCGGCGCGGACATGCTGGTCGTTCGCCCGGATATCCGGCAACTCTCCGATCTGAAGGGCAGGACGGTCTGCTTCGAGCAGGGCGCCGTCGGGGAGTTGATGCTTTATGAGATCCTGCGGGCGGCCGGCCTGAAAAGGGAGGACGTGAAGGCGATCACCCTGCCCATCGATCGGCATCTCGACGCCTGGCGTGGCGGAGAGGTGGATGCGGTGGTCAGCTATGAGCCGGTGGCCAGCCAGTTGCTGGCGCGGGGCGGGGTGAGGCTGTTCGACAGCCGGCGGGTTCCGGACGCCATCGTCGATGTGCTGGCCATTCGCAGCGACGTGCTCGACCGCCGCCACGCAAACGCGATCCGCCTGCTGCTGGAAGGGTGCTTCCGGGCGCTGGTGCATCTCCAGCACAATCCGCAGGATGCTGCCTACCGGATGGTCGAACATCTGCAGATGGCGCGTGCCGGGGATGTGCTGGCCGCGTTCAGGGGCCTGGTGCTGCCGGATCTGGCCAATAATCGCCGCCTGCTGGCGGGCGAATCCCCGGCCTTGCTGGCCAATGCCCGGAACCTGGTGACCCTGATGGTCGGTAACGGTCTGCTGGAGCGGGAGGACGACCTGGCTTCGCTGATTCGGCCGGATTACCTGCCGGCGGATGCCCCGGCGCGCTGACATGACTGCCTCTTGGTGCCGCCATCCGCTCGCCTCCGCGTGGTTGCGGGCCTTCTGCTTGGCCTGCATCGCGCTTTCCGCCGCCCTGTCGGTGCGGGCGGCAGAGCCCGTCCGGATCGGCGTTGCCGCACTGCGTTCCGCCGAGCAGAGCCGCGTGCAATGGGAGCCGCTGGGCGTCGCGCTGAAGGCGGCCATGCCGCAGCGCGAATTCCTCATCGAGCCGCTGTCCCTTCAGGAGATTCAGGCCGCCGTCGCCAGCCGGCAGGTGGATTTCGTGCTGACCAATCCGACCCAGTACATCCTGCTGGCGAAGAGGTATGGCCTGTCGGCACCGCTGGCCACCCGGGTGATGGACTTGCAGGGGCAACGCAGCACGGTGTCCGGCGGGGTGATCTTCACGCGGGCGGGCGAGCCCGGCATCAACTCCCTGCCGGATCTCCGTGGCCGCAAGGTCGCCGCCGTCGATGTCAACGCTTCCGCCTCCTACCAGATGCAGGCCTATGCGCTGCTGGGGGCCGGGGTGCAGGTCGGGCGGGATCTGCAACTGGAACTGACCGGGCGGCCGATCGACAAGGTCGTCGAGATGGTGCTCGACGGGCGTGCCGATGCGGGCTTCGTGAGCACGGGCTTCCTCGAGCGCCTGGTCAGCGAAGGTCGGCTGGACATGCGCGCGGTCAAGATACTCAACCAGCAGAATCTGCCGGGTTTCCCGGTCGTGGTGTCGACGCGGCTGTATCCGGATTGGCCGTTTGCCGCGCTGCCCCACGTGGATGAAGAGCTCGCCCGGGACGTGACGGCGGCCCTGTTCCGCTTGCAGGAGCAGGCTCCTGCGGTCCGCATGACGGGTCTGCGCGGCTTCTCGGTGCCCGCCGACTACACCTCCTACGTCGAGTTGATGCAGGCGCTGCGGGTGCCGCCCTACGAGGGGGTGCCGAGCTTCACGCTGATGGATGTGTGGAGCCGCTATCGTGCCGAGGTGACCGGCGGCCTTCTGTTCCTGGGGCTGATCCTGGCGCTGGGCATCTATCTGGTGATCACGAAACGTCGGCTGGAGGCGGAGCAGCGTGCGGTGCTGAGGCACCACGCCTTCACGAACCAGCTGATCGAGACGGCCAACGTCGTCGTGCTGGGGTTGGACGCCGCCGGCCGGGTGGTGATCTTCAATGCCAAGGGCGAGGAACTGACCGGCTACGCCCGACAGGATGTGCTTGGCAAGGAATGGTTTGCGCTCACCCTGCCGGAGGCCGACCGTTCGACCCGGGCGCTGTTCGCGCAGGCGATGCGCACCGGCGAAGCGTCCCGCGAGCTGGAGTCGGTCGTCCGCACTGCCGCGGGCGAGGAGCGCCTGCTTTCCTGGCGCAACAGCCTGATCCGCAATCCGGGTGGCGAGTCGGTCTATGTCTCCTTCGGTCTCGATGTGACCGCTCAGCGGCGGGCGGAGCGTGCGCTGGAGGAGTCCCGCCAGCACCTCGAGCGCCGGGTCGAGGAGCGTACTGCAGAACTGGTCCGGATGGCCGATTCGCTGCGTGTCGCCAATGCTCGCCAGCAGGCGATTCTCGACGCGGCCAGTGCCGGCATCCTGCTGGTCCGCAACCGGGTCATCGAGCACTGCAACCGGCGCCTCGAGGAACTGGCCGGCTATGGCCCCGGCGAGCTGACCGGCCAGCCAACGCGGCTGTTGTATGTGGATGACGAGACCTGGCTCAAGCTCGGTGAAGCCGTCTACAGCCAGCTTCGGCGCGGCCAGACCTTCGTCACCGAGTTTTTGCTGCAGCGCAAGACCGGTGGAACGATCTGGGCGAGGCTGGCTGCCCGGCCCGTCGATGCCGACGCTGCCGACCGGGGCATCGTCTGCCTGCTCGACGACATCACCGCGCAGAAGGAAGCCGCCGAGGCGCTGCAGCGGGTGAGCGCAGAGCAACAGGCGATCCTCGATACCGCCAGTTCGGGCATCCTCCTGCTCAAGGAGCGTGTCGTGATCCGCTGCAACCGGCGCATGCACGAGATGCTCGGCTGGCCCGAGGGGGCGCTGATCGGTAAGTCGCCGCGGGCCTGGTATGCCGACCAGGCCACCTTCGAGCGCGTCGGCCAGGAGGCCTATGACGAGGTCTGGCGCGGCCTGACCCACCGCCGTGAGCAACTGCTCCAGCGCCGTGATGGCACCCCCATCTGGACACGCATGTCGGGCCGTGCGGTCGATCCGGGCGACCCCGGCCAAGGCTCGGTGTGGGTCGTCGACGACATCGCGGCGGAACGGGCGGCGATCGCCGAGATCATCAGCGCCCGCGCGAAGGCCGAGGACGCGGCGCGCGTCAAGGCCGACTTCCTTGCCAACATGAGCCACGAGATCCGCACGCCGATGAATGCGGTGATCGGCCTGACCCATCTGGCGCTCAAGGCCGATCCGACGCAGCGCCAGCGGGAGTACCTGCTGAAGATCCAGCGCTCCAGCCAGCATCTGCTGGGCATCATCAACGACATCCTCGATTTCTCCAAGATAGACGCCGGCAAGATGGGGCTCGAGCATGTGGATTTCGAACTGGAGCGTCTGCTCGACAATGTGGTCGGCCTGGTCGCGGACAAATCCGCGAGCAAGGGGCTGGAGCTCATCATCGACGTTGCCGAGGACGTGCCCCAGCACCTGGTCGGCGACCCGCTGCGCATCAGCCAGGTGCTGATCAACTATGTCAATAACGCGGTGAAGTTTACCGAGAAGGGCGAGATCGCGATCCGCGTCCGCGTGGTGTCGCTGGGGGCGGACGAACTGACGCTGCGTTTTTCGGTGCGCGACACCGGCATCGGCATCTCCGATGCCCAGCGTGCTGCGCTGTTCCAGAGCTTCCACCAGCTTGATTCCTCGACCACCCGCAAGTACGGCGGATCCGGTCTCGGTCTGGTCATCGCCAAGCGGCTCGCCGAACTGATGGACGGTGAGGTCGGGGTAACGAGCGTCCCGGGCGCAGGCTCGACCTTCTGGTTCACCGCCAGGCTGGGCCGGAGCACCCTCCCGGACCGGCGCCAGTTGCCCGGGCAGCAGTTGTTCGGGCGTCGCGTGCTGCTGGTGGATGACAACGAGGCCGCCCGCGAGGTGGTCGGCGAGATGCTGCGCAGCCTGCGCTTCGTCGTCGTCGCCGTCGCATCCGGCGAGGACGCGATCGCCGAACTGCAGCGCGCCGCAGGCGCCGGCGAGGCCTACGACCTGGCCTTCCTCGACTGGCAGATGCCGACCATGGACGGCATCATGACCGCCCGGGCGATCCGTGGCCTCGCTCTGCCGGTGCAGCCGCAACTGCTGATGATTACCGCCGGAGGTGGGCGCGATGAACTGCTTCGGCAGGCCGGTGCAGTCAACATCGAGGACGTGCTGATCAAGCCGCTCAATCCATCCGTCCTTTTCGATGCGGTGATCCGGGTGCTCAGCGAACGGGAGCTGCCACCAAGAGGCGCCCCGGTAGCCAGGAGTGGCTTTTTCCGGCCTGTGCCTGCGCTGGTCGGGGCGCGTGCGCTGCTGGTCGAGGACAACGAGATCAACCAGGAGGTCGCCAGCGAACTTCTGAGGGATGCCGGTCTTGTCGTCGAACTGGCCGGCGACGGGGCTGTCGCCCTCGACAAGGTGCAGCGCGGCGACTACGACATCGTGTTGATGGACATGCAGATGCCGGTGATGGATGGCCTCAGCGCGACCCGCGAGATCCGCAAGTTGCCGGGGCTGCAGACCTTGCCCATTCTTGCGATGACGGCCAACGCGATGCCCGGTGATCGGGAGCGCTGTCTCGAGGCCGGCATGAACGATCACATTGCCAAGCCCATCGATCCGGAACTGCTGCATGCCAAGCTGCGCGAGTGGCTCGGGCTGCTCAAGCGTCCTGAGGCGGCTAGCGGCGACGGGGCGGCGGAGGCGGGCGCCCGGTCGGCGGACATCCAGCGCCTGGACGGGATTGCCGGCCTTGACCCGGTGCAGGGGCTGAGGCTGTGCCTCGGGCGCGAGACGCTGTATTTCAGCCTGCTTGCGAAATTCGTCGCCGCTCAGGCCGACGCGCCGGCCCGGATCGCGGCGGTGATGGCCGCCGCGGACTGGCTGGGCGCCGAGCGTGGGGCGCACACGCTGAAGGGCGTCGCCGGCCAGATCGGTGCCGTGGAAGTCCAGGCGCGGGCCGGAGAACTGGAGCAGGCGATTCGCAACCGTCAGCCAGAGGCCGGCCGGGAAGCGCTGGCCCGTCTGGCTGAGATCGTGCCGGCTCTGGTCAGTGCCATCGCGCTGCACTTCCCCCACGTGGAGCCCCGTGCGGTGGCCACCCTCCCTGCCGACGGCGAACAGGCACAGGCGATCTGTGCCCGCCTGGCACGGCAACTGGCGGAGGACGATTTTTCCTGTGGCGCACTGCTCGAGGAGCACCGGGGTCTGCTCGAGGCGGCGCTGGGGGATGGTTTTGCACAGATCGCCACGGACATCGAGAACTACGACTTTGCCGTGGCGCTGGCGCATCTCCGCGAGGCGGCTGAAGCCAGGGCGCTCGCGCTGTGAGGCTTAGCCCGGAGAGCCGAGGCGCCAAGTGAGGGGGCATGCGTGCGCGGATTGACCGAGAGGGAGCGGTGGGATACCTGCGTTCATGAGGCAGGTCATGCGGTGGCCTTCGCGCTGGGAGCGGTGAAGGTTCAGCGCGTCGCGGTCGCGCCGCTGGGGGCGGAAAGCTGGCGAACGGCGAGCAGCAACGGGCGTACCTGTTCCGATCTGTGGGGCTTGTGCGTGAAGTCGGAGCTGGTTCTGCCACGACAACTCCTGCGCTGGATGATGAGCGAAGGCGGGCTGCATGCCGATGCCCGGGGCTACGAGCGGGTGCTGGGAAGTCCCGAGGGGCGCGCCCAGGTGGAGAACCTGACGCCGAAGCAGCAGCGGGAGATTCGTGCCCAGATGGTCGGCCTGCTGGCCGGGCCAGTCGCCGAGCAGATATCGCGCGGCGAGACGGTGGACCTGTCGGTGTGCCGCGAACTCGATGATGTCGCGAAGGCCGAGGCGCTGTCCTGGCTGCTGCGCTCGCGCGGCGAATTCGGGCATGCGTTTAGGCTGGCCGAGATGGCGCTGCGTAGGCCGGAGGTGTGGGCGCAGGTCGTTACGCTTGCGGAGGCGCTGGAGCGTGCCGGCGATGTCGGTGAGGGCATCAGGGATTTCCTGCCCGGTGCCGAGCCGGACTGGCCTCCGCCCGCCATCGCCGACGCCCTGCCGGGTGAGCCCGTCGGGGGTGCGGCATCCCTGCAGCCATGACGGCGGCCCAATAAGCACCATCCCTGCGCGGCGGTGTTCGCCAGGCAGGGATAGGCTTGACCTTACGGGCGCCGCTTGC
>Ga0213919_1000849_pt1 | contig 12427 bp, 14 predicted proteins | sample McNCre317MG_FD_161056 | JGI IMG/M metagenome (GOLD analysis project Ga0213919, IMG submission 161056) | Freshwater microbial communities from McNutts Creek, Athens, Georgia, United States - 3-17 MG | ecosystem: Environmental > Aquatic > Freshwater > Creek | place: USA: Georgia | collected... | reverse complement strand
GAGTGGCGGAAGTCCTCGCGGGAGGTCAGCGTGGTACGGGTGAGCAACCACCACAGGTCGCCGGGGCCGACATGCTCGTTCCCGAAGAACGGATGGGCCACCATGGCGGCGAGGTCGTTGCGGTGGTCGCGGTTGATGGCGGTCATCTCCGCGTCACGCGCGATGCTCCTGACCGCCTTGACGGAGGTCTGCCGGTCCCCGATGGGGTAGCCATCGTCATCTGTCCTCTGGTACTCGCGGGTGTCCATGCCGGTGATGCGGACGGTGGAGGCGTAGAAGCTCGACGGGTAGGTAAAGGCGGTGGCATCAGGGCGCTTGGCCGGGGGGAAGTACCCGCCGTTGCGGCCCTCATGGCGGACGAGATAGTCCCCCGTCAGCTTCCTGCGCCGGGCGCGGTTACCGGTTCCGTACATGGTCTTGTCCTCACGGCGGCGCACCTCTTCCATCAGGCGGCAGCGTGCGCGGAACCACATGCGGACGATGGTGTCCGTGACGGACGGGTGTTCGAGGGACTTGTGGCCGAGGGCGAAGGCGGCAGCCGCACGGATGGAAGGGTCCTCCACACGGCCCGGGAGGAGTATCTTCTTCCACACGGCACGCATATTCTCTCCACGGTCCTTGCTCTCTTGAAGCACCCGGGTGAGTTCGCCGTCCTTGGCGAGCGTCTTATTGTACGGAGAAGCGTCCATCCACGGGAGCATTGAGTCGTAAAGCGTAGCGCCCAGCGACAGGAGGGGCCCAGCCCCATCGCCGTAGGACCAGTCGAACGACTGGGGCAGGTAGCTGCGCTTGCAGCGAAGCAGGTAGGCTTCACGGGCCTCAGCATCCTTCTTGGACAGCTTGGCCTTGGCCTTGGCCTTCACCTTGACCGGCACGGCGGCGGAGGCCACGGCGTTGTCGAGGGACTGCGGGGACGCACCCGAGTCTGAGGTCACGACTGAGCAGGACACGGCGGCTCCGGCCGCGCTGTCGTCCGTGGTGACGGTGAACGAGACGAGCGCAGGCTCCGCGACCGTCTGCAAGACAGGGGTAGGGATGAAAGGGATACCCGTGGCCTCGACAGCGGAGGCGGTGGGCGTAGCGGTGCTTATGGGCATGGTAACTTATGGGTTGCCGCAGGTTGGAATGGGAACACCCCACCCCTGCGGCGCGGGTGAGGTGTCCTTGAAGCGGGCGAAGCCCGCGAGCTTACGAGTTGAAGACCTTAATCCAGTCCTCGTCGGACGGGATGGTCAGCACCACGGTGACCGGCAGGCCCTCGTACTTGGCCGGCGTGCGGTCCCACGGGATGTCCACGGTGGCGGAGCCGGTCATGTCGTCGTCCGCAGATGCGGCGGGCTCGTCGGCCTCGACGCCCACGGTGGCGGTCACACCGCCGGTCAGCGTGAGCTGCTCCTGCGGGGTGGGCTTCGCCTTGGGCGTGACGGCCGGCGGGTTCACCGTGAGGGAGATGGTGTCTCCCGCCACGGGGTTGAGGGTGCTGCCCGAAGCCTTGAACGCCTCGGCGAGGAGGAACGCGAGGACGGTCTTATCGACCAGCGTCAGCTTCGCCACATCGCCTCGCTTGGCGAGGCGACCGAGATTGCCGGCAATGTCGGCAATCTTTGACGAGAGCTTCGGGTATCCCGTGATAACCGCCTTGCCCGTGAGGGCGGCGAGCTTGGGACGGATGAGGGCGGCGAGATGGTCGCCGCCGAGCTGACAGGTGAACTTAGCCATAGGTGTACTTTGTTTGCGCTTGGTTATTCTGTGCCACAGGTTGGTTAGGAAACCGTACTGCGCGTGGCTCCGCTGCACGGAAATGGGTGGGAAAGTTTTCATCAGTAGACCCAGTAGTCCTCGGTCACCTTTTGAATGGCGATGCGGTTCTCCTCGGGGCCGTTGTACTCACCGAGGGTTCGCTTGCGGTAGATGGCCCCGAAGGGTACTCCGAAGTCCCGCTTGGCGCGGACCACAGGCTTCGCAGCCTTCTCCGCCTCGGTAAGCTCAAGCTCCGGAAGGGTTTCCAGAACGATGCAGGCATCGGGACGGGGAATGAACTGCGGTCGGGAGTCATGGAGGGAGAGCTGCGTCTCCCCCATGCCGGTGAAGTCTTGGTTCACCAGCCGGGCGAAGGTCCCCAGCTTCCCCGGCACCTTGTACCTGCCGATGGTGATGCCCGGGCTGGACTCGTCGGTGAGCGCATCGGGAGGAGAGCTTGGGTCGCCCCATTCCTTCCTTCCATACGCCTCGGCCCACGCCCTGAAGAGGACGAGGGAGCCCATGACATTGCCATCGAAGGTGCGGCGGATGCGCTCCCACTCTTCCCGCACCACCGGGTATGACTCCGGACTTGCGGGAAGATACGGGTGAGCGATGTACCGCTCGGTCTTGATGCACCGGGAGTGCCACTTCAGAGAGCGGCGGTATCCAAGCAGGTAGATGGACGGGTCGGCGGAGTTCTCCCGCTCCGAGGGAGTGTAGAAGGAGTGCGCCACGACCCGGTTGGACAGCAGGCGGGAGTATGGGGTGTACGCTTCCCCCTCCATGTCCAACCCCGTTCCCTGCCGATGCCACGGGGCCTTGAACTCAAGGGTAACGCCGCGCGAACCCTTGAACTTCGAGGTCTGCTCGTGCACGGTCATGGACAGGTAGCAGTACCCCGCCGGTACCTGAGTACCATCGGGCGTACGCTGGGCCCGCGGGGAATACTCGAAGGTGACATGAAGAAGCGGGGACCGCCCGTGCTTGGGCGGCTCGGTGACATCCACCGGGACTACCGGCGGCGGCATGGTGTAGGGCATGGGTATCCTATTGGGTTGAAGGGGATGACGGGGGCGCGACTCGAACGCGCAACACGGGTGCCGGTGGCAGTCTCCCTGCTCTACCATTGAGCTACCCCGTCAAGGGTTGTCAGACTTGGAGGAACTCCAAGGTGGAAACGACCGCCCACAGTATGGCGAGGGCGGTCAGGATGAAGAGGGCCTTGCGACCCTCGGCTTTGTCTTCGGCGGCCTTGAGGTTGGCCGCGATACGCCTCGCCACCTTCTCCTCCTCGGAGAGCACGGGGGCGGGCATGGTGCCGTAGGTTCTCATGGGGGAGAAGGTGGAGAGGTTACCGTGGGTGGGTGTTAGCCGAGAAGGTTGAGGAGGCCACGGGGGATGCCGGCAGCCTTCGCAACCGCATCGCGCTGGGTACCGTTGAGAACCTTTGCCAGCCCTCCGCGACCGACATCAGTGAGGTTGTCCGTCGAACCCGTCACCTCGATGGTGTTGAGGGTGTGGTCCCCGTCATTCACCCCGACGCGGGTGGCGACGAGGGTGAACACGGCGCATCCATATTTGGATAGGAAGCCCGCGATGAGCGCCCGCAGCTCTTCCGCTTCCTCCTTGGTGGGGGTGCTGGCGTTCTTCGGGTCGAAGAACACCGCCTTTTCCTTCTCGTTGAACGCACGGGTGGCGTACTGCGCGAAGGTTTCGTCGTCCTTCGGGGGCGGGAGCTTCTGCTCTTCGGGCTTGGCGGCACCCGAACACTCGGGGCAGTCGCAGCCGGTGTCGCCATCCGTGACGGAGGTGCCCTCGCAGGGCACCGGGGCATCGGAGAGCGCGGGGGCCTTGGTTTCGTCGGCGGTGGCCGTGTTGTCGTTGCCGGAACCGGTATTCGTATCGCTCATGGCGTTGTTTCCTTTTTGGGTTTGGTTGGGGGGTGGAAAGGGTCAGAAAGAGATGCGCCCGCCGAAAGGAGCGGGCGTGGGGGTGCAGTCACGCACCACAAAGGATAGGCCGAACTCAGTTTGCCGGGCGTCATCGGCCTCAAGGTTCCTGCCGGCCATGCGCCCCCGCAGCTCACGGAGGACATGCTTCGGGTTGTGCCCGGGGGCGGTGATGACCGAGGCAATCACGCGCCGGTCATTCGTGACGGTCAGGCTCTCGACGCCCTCAAGGGCTCGGAGCGTGGGGAGGATTTCATGGAGCCGGGTGAAGGCCCCCGAAGTCTTGGGGGAGGATTGATAGGACATGATGGTCGGGATGAAAGGTTGGGGTCAGGCAGGGTTACCGTGGGAGGATGCGGTTTCGTCCGACCTCAATCTCCAGAAGCCGAAGGTCGGTAAGGAGGTCTTGGGTCAGCGCATCGCACTCCTCGATTCGGGAGTCGGCAATCTCTCCGGCCAGCATGTTGTCGTCCATGCACTCGTCCGCCTCGACCCTATCGTAAGCGGTGGCCGCATCGGTCACGAACGCCTTACGGGCTTCGAGGACAATGGCCAGCTCATGGGCCAAGCTCCGATGCACGGACGGCAGGCTGTGGTTGCGGCAGACATAGAGGGCGGAGCGGACGGAGAGGACAAGGCCCACCGCGACATTCATGTCCAGCGGGGTGCTTGGTTTCTCCACCTCGTAGAGGGCCGCGCCCCATACGGCCTCGACCCCACGCCGGAAGACGAGGGGCAGCGGCGGGTTCGTGTCGGCCAAGGCCATATCAATCGACTCCCGCGCCGTGTGAACGGCATTGGAGACTAGGATGGCCGGCGTGATGTCCGCGCCAATCGTCAACTTGTGACGGGCGCACAGCGTTTGCAGCGGTGTCATGGTAGCTTATGGGGAAAAGGAAACCCCCGCAGGCAGAAACGATGCTTCCATCGTCCACCCTGCGGGGGTAGCTTGCTCCCTCTCCCCGCTTTCGTGGCGGGTACTTGTGCGCCTGCGGGTTGCTCGGCGCGGAGGACATCGCACGGAAAGTGCGAGGCCCCCGCCGCGAAGTGTGCGGAGGAGGGAAGCGGCGGGGACCCGTATGACATGGGGCCCCCGTCTTTCATGCGCCGTTTTCAGTCTAAGGCCAACGGCGAAACCTGCTTTGAATGGTGCAACCTTGCTACGGGGGCATTGGTCATTAACTCCGCCCGGCCCTTTCTTACGGCCCGGGTATGTTCCCGGGAACGGAATCCGCCGGCCTTTGGTTATGGGCACGACGAAAGCCCTCCCCATATCTAGGGGAAGGCTAAAAGGACGGGTAGGCATAGCCCTACGGGGTGTGAGGTTCCCGGGGTTGCGTATCATTCCGCCGGGAGTCATCCCCCCGGACTTGTCAGGCAATCCCCCTCCGGCGTCTACCCTTGCGCCGTTTCGAGCGCGGGCGAATCCCCCTTGCCGTTTCCGGAGGGGATGCGCCGCGATTGAAAGCGGGGGCGGTAGACAAAGCCCGGCCCTTCCTGCCGGTAAGGCATAGGAAAGGCGCGGGGGTTTGCGCTGAATCCGACAAGGGACAACCGGGCAAGGGTAGACAATAGCCCCGGAAAGAACCCCGGCAAAGGGGTTGCGATACGGGCGCAAGCCGGTTTGACGAATCCCCGCAGGGATTCCCGGCCTTTATTGGCATATTTGCCCGGCAAATGGAACGCCCCCAAATATGGGAAGCGCCTTGCCGATATGTTTACGGGGGCTTTCGACCTCCGGCCGGGTACCCCCGGCAGGGCCCGGCTAAACTGCCGGGAAGCCCTCCCGATGGGGGAGGAAAGAACAAATAAAGGGCCGTTGGTTTCAGGCTTGCGCCCTACTTATCTCCCCCGCCGGCGGAAAGGCCGGCCCTTACGGGAGAGGAAAAAGGGGGGATTGCTCCCCCGTCTGTTTTAGGCGGCTTGCGCTTGCGGCTTGCGCTTGCGCTCCGGCTTGGCCTTCGCCTCGGTTGCCTCGGTTGCCTCGGTTGCCGGGGCTTGCGCCTCGGTTTCCTCGGTTGCCTCGGTTGCCTCGGTTGCCGGGGCTTGCGCCTCGGTTTCCTCGGTTGCCGGTGTCTTTGCTTTCAGGGCTTCAAAGGCTTTCGTGGCGGCTTCCGCTGAACGCTGGGCGGAATCTACCCGGCGGTAAACGGAAGCAAGCGCGGCGGCAAGGCCAAGGGCGTTTTCCGAGGCGTGCCCGGAGTCTTTACAGGCTTGCGCCAACTGAGAAAGGGAAAAGCCGGCCGCAAATCCTACCTTGGCCGCGCGTCCCTTGCCCTTTCCGAGGCTTTGTGATTCGTCGCCCTGCTCCCCGGCTGAGAAGCCGGCGAGTTTGCCCAAACGGGCAATCACTCGCCCGGCTTCCGTGCTAACTTGCTCCGGACGGGAAAACAGGGGTTTGCCGTCAGGGGAAAGCGTGCCGGAGACAATGCCGTTTGCCACCCGGAGCAAGTAGGCCCGGCGAGTTTTATCCGTGGGCTTGCTTCCGGCCGCAATTTCAGCCGCCGGGAGGTGTAAGGCAACGGGCGTTTCCGCCTCGGTCTTCACAAGGGCAAGTTTCGCCTTCATGAGGCGGATTTGCGCCTGCGCCGCGTTTTCGCGGGCCTCTTCGAGGGTGGGAGCGGGGGCGGTTGCGTTTTCGGTTTTCATGTCTGGTATCTCTTAAAACCGGCTTCCCGCGCTTACGCATCCCTTGCCGTGCCCTGCCAATGCGGGGAACGGGAATGCGGAAGGCTGGCCCGCCGGCGGGGGTTGTCAAAGAACGGGGGAGGGTTCCGGCCCTCCCGACCTTGTGAAAGTCAACTTGCGCTTGTCTACTCGGTCGGGCGCATCCCATAGAGCTTAAACAATGCCGCTTGCTCTTACGGCGCGCGGGACTTTCGCAAGTCCCGGCATTCTGGGCGTTTCCGGGGTTGTCCCGGCGTTCCGACACGCGACCCTGTATCCTCCCCCGGGCGTAGAGTCCGAGGGCCTTTCAAGCCGGCGCAGTGTTGACCTCGAAACGGTGCGGGCCTTGCGGCTCGCGTTGCGTCTCGGTTCCGGTTCGCCGCGCGGGCCTTGCGGCTTGCGTTGCGTCTCGGTTTGGTCGGGAGGGTCAAAGAACAATGCCACACCATGCGCCGCTCCCTCAGTTTGCCAAGCGCAAAAATAAACTTTTTTCAATCCCTCTATCCATGCGGCTTGCAAGGCGACATATCCAAAAGGTGAATACGGTGTAACCGTCAAACGGATACGCCTTTCAACCTGTATCCACTAAACACTTACAGGCGCGGGGGAGGGTACCCCGGGCCGGCGTGCCGTGGGCGCAGGGGAACCCCGGGGAGGGGTAACGGGGGGAAACGGGGGGCGAGTGGCGCATTGCCATCGCCGCGCTGTAAAACCTTTTCCATGTGTGGACTTTTTACAATTGGGGTCCCTCGGGGTGTCGATGGCGCTGTAAAACCTTTTCCATGTGTGGACTTTTTACAATTGGGGTCCCACTAGGTGCCCACGCAGGGGTGCCGTGGAGGCCCTTCTTCGGGACGATTTTCCGATGCCCGACAGTGGGCCCCGCAGGGGCGCGACGGCCCGTTGTTCTCCTCTCCGGGGTCTTCCCCCCAGTCTAGTGGTCAAAATGCCCAAATCGTGATACGCATGCGGTTGTCATAGAGTTCATACTTTCCGAAACTATGACTAGTATGATTTCCTCTTTGGGGATGATTTTACCCCCAAAGAGCGACTCCGAACTCTCAAATCGTGATACGCATGCGGTTGTCATAGATTGAAAAGTTCATAACTATGTCAATATGAACCATTAAAAGAAGAAAAGAATACCTGGGTGCGGGCGTGTGCCCGGGCGCACACACGCCCACACGCGTATCTATATAACGCGCGCGTACCCGTGCATGCGCGTATGCGCGCCCACGCACGCTCGCGCATGCGCCCCCGCGCCCCCGCATCACCGCATTATTCTTTGAGGAAAACATGGTTCATGCTGACATAGTTATGAACTTTTCAATCTATGACAACCGCATGCGTATGACGATTCCCTCTCCCGAACCCTCGAAAATCGCTCCAACTTTTCCCCAAAGAGCGTAGGTTTTCGGCCAAAAACGGCCTCCGAACACCCCCAAAGAGAAGCATTTTTCCCCAATTTGGAGGGGGTCGCGGTAAAAGAGAATCGTCCAAACCCCTCCCGACACCCTCCCGACACCCTCCCGACACCCTCGGAACGGGGCCTGACTCCCTCCCAAACCCTTGACAAACCCACCTCTTTGCTGTGCGCTTGCCTTATGCCTCCCCGAACCCCCTCCCTGAACGGCCCGGGAGTTGACCGTGCCCCCGCCCAACAGGTCTTCTCCAAAGCGAGCACGGCCTCCAAGAAGCTCATGGCCCTCTCCCTGTCCTCCCTCCGCGAGGAAAAGCGTCAGGCATTCAAGGCCAACCTGTCCTCCTCCGCTTCCTCCCCCTCCACCCCCTCGGTGTCCTGACCATGCCCGACTGTTCCTCCCCCTCCGACTTCTTTCCCCTGCCTCCCAAATCCGACCCGGGGGTGGGTCTGTCCTGCCTGAAATCCCGCATCTCGGTCGCCGCAGTCTTCAACACCTACCTCCGCACGGGCGACCGCTTCCGTACCGCAGCCGCCCACAACCTCTCCGTCGAGGAGGTCACCGACCTCGCTACGCACGAAAACTGGGATGCCCTGTTGGGACAGCGTAGGAAGCTCACAGAGGAGGGCGGAGCGACCAAGACGACCGAGGATACCAACCGCGAGCTTGTACGCCTGCAAATCGCATCGCAGGCCGACAGGGCGCGCAACGAAATCAACCTCGTCCTCGACCACTTGGAATCCCTCGCCAAGGACGACAAGCTCGCCTACCTCTTCGAGATTGACCGCACGGGCAAGCGCACCCCCACCGCCAAGCTCTACCTCGACCTGACCAAGGCCATCGCCACGCTGGCCGAAGTCTCCCTGCGCGCCGAGGGCGACCAACTCCCCGCCCGCCCGGAATCCGATGGCGTCAGCGGCAACGAGTTCGCCAAGTCCCTCGGCCTCGGTCTTGCGAAGGGCGTGGCCGAACTCGCGGCGGGCGCTTCCCGCACGGCCCCCGCCAAACCCATCGTCACCCTCTGATGACCACCCGGGATTTCATTCTGGCCCGCAAGCTGTCCATCGTCCGCGCGGCCTTCCTGCGGTTCGGCCCTTCGTGGCCCACCCGCATGCGTAAGGCGGGCATCTCCCTGTCCTACCGCGACTTCTGCACGACCCCCTGCTGGAACGAATCCTTCGACAAGCTGGAAGCCCTGCTCCGCAACTACGGCATGACCTGCCCCCTTGACGACCTCGGCCCGGCGCGCGACTACGCCGAGCGAATCCGTGGGGTCATCGAAGCCGACATCGCGGCCTGCAAGCGGATGCAGGACCCGGAGGTTCGCCCCACCTGTGGGGGCCTCGAATCCAACTCCATGCACCCGAATGACGCCCTCCCCCTCGCGGAAGCGTTTTCCACGGCCTTCAACCTTCCGCCCATACCATCCCATACCCTACCCGCCGAAAACGCCTCTGCGGGCCACAGGAACCCCCGCGAACGCGTCCCCGTAATCGAAGCCGACCGCGTACTCAACAAACTCGCCGCCCTTGGCTTCGCCCCGGACGCGAAGGACCTCCACAAGAAACTCCGTCTCACCAAGGACCAGAAGAAGCAGGCCAACCGCTCTCGGACGCGCCAGCGCATGCCGGTCGGCCTGAAGCGTCTGAAGCGAATCACCACCTCCCCCGATGTCTGACCCCCTTACCCTCCTCACCCGCGAGCTGGCCGTAATCCTCCATGAGGAGAACGACCGCTTCAAGGCCGCCGTGGTGCTCGCCAAACGGTTCAGCCAACCCCGGCCGAACAATGAGCGCGAGGCCCTGACGCTCCTCAACGAGTTCCTCCACTCCCTCCTCTACCATGACCGCGATGAGGAGGCCGCAGCCTTCCTGTGGGCCCCGGGGGTGTTCGATGGCCGGCCGGAGTGCGTGCAGATGATTTGGTCCGCCTACGCGAAGGAGTCCCTGCTCGGGCTTCAAGGCGGCTCCTCGATGGGCAAGTCCTACACCCCGTGCGTGCGCCTGATGCTGGACTGGCTCCGGGACCCCGAGTGGACCTCCATCCTGTGCGTCGGGCCGAAGGAGCAGCACCTCAAGGACAATGTGTTCTCGACCCTCGTCCGCCTGCATACCTCCGCCTGCATCCCGCTCCCCGGGGAGGTGGGGGACCTCTTCATCGGCATGAGCCGCCGGGACAGCTTCGGAGGGTTCAAGGGGGTGGTAATCCCCCGTGGCGCGAAGGGCGTGGTGCTCCAAGGCATGACCAAGGCGCAGAAGCGTACCGGACCCCCGCACCCGAGGTATGGCGTGCAGGGCCGTGTGCGCGTGTTCGTGGACGAAATCGAGGACTGCCCGGCCCTCATCCATCAGGACCTTGCGAATGTCATGTCGGGCATCGACAAGTCCAATCCCGACCGCCTGAAGATTATCGTGGCCTACAACCCCAAGTACGCCTCCGGGCCGGTGGCGGCCATGGCGGAGCCGCAGAAGGGCTGGGACGCCTTCGACTTGGACGAGGACATCGACTGGATTTCCAAGCGCGGCTGGCGCATCCTGCGTCTGGACCCGCACCGCTCGGAGAATGTCATCAACGACAACAAGGAGTTCGGAGGTCTGCAAACCCGGGACGCCTTGGACGCCCTGCGCTCCCAGTCCGGGGGTGAGGACACCTCGACCTACTACACCTTCGGGCGCGGGGCTTTCCCTCGCACCTCCGCCTCCACGGCAGCCGTACCGCAGGCTTGGCTCACCCAGTCCCTCGGCTCGGTGACATGGGTGCATGCCCCGGAAACCCACCTCGGGGGAGACTTGGCGCTGGGAGGGGACGCCACCGTGCTTGCGGAGCTGAAGGTCGGCATCATCAACTCCCGCCGGTGGCAGGGGTGGGAGGACGACCCGCAGCGCACCATGTTCTTCCCCCGGCCGCGCCCGTGCATCCTGCTGGAACGCTTCCACTTCATCCCCGGCAAGGAGACTGTCGCGCTGGCCCGGCTCATCAAGCAGGTCGGCATCACCCTCCCGTGTAAGCCCTACAATGTGAACCTCGACCCGGGCGGACCCGGCCACGGCATCGTGGATGTCGTGCGCGAGCTGTGGGATTCGGAGGTCATGCGTACCTTCGGCGGTGAGGGCGCTTCCGAGAAGCGAATCCTTGAGGAGGACCATTCGGTCGCCAAGGACTCCCTCCGCTACGCCGTGGACGAAATGTGGCTGGCCCTCCGCAAATACTTCGAGCATGGCTTCATCGTGGTGTCCGAGAAGATGCCGATGGAGCAGCGCACGCGCCTGTTCACCGAGCTTACCACCCGTCTGTGGCGCGACCCGACCCTGACGAAAATCGAGCCCAAGCAGGAATACCGCAGGCGCAACGGCGGGCGCTCGCCGGACTGCGCGGACTCCCTGAGCCTCGGCGTGCATTCCGCCCGCATGCGAGGGTCCTTCCGTCCGTCCATCCGTGACGGTGCCCGCCGGCTTGAGGGGGCCCCCGCTGCGGAACGCGCGCCGCTGTCCGGACCTCCCCCGGGGGCGCTCATCTTCGGGGACCCCAAGGAACTCTTGGAGGAGGCCCTGCATGGAGGTCCGTCCTCCCGGCATGTCAGGGACGGCTGTGATGAGTGCAACCGCTACGAAACGCTCTAGCGGAAAAGTGTTGCGTATGACCAGAAGTTCATCACACAGGAGGTCACCATGTCCGAAAGCCCCGCCAGCCCCGTGACCTTCAAGCGCAAGGTCGCCGTATCCCCCATCCTCAACGCCGATAGCGTCACCACCCGCACCGCCGGCTTCGCCAATCAGCTCAAGACGATGGCGGCCCGGCAGGGCTACGCGCTCCCGAAGGGGCTGGCGCAGGAGATGGTTGACGAGGTGGTGACCTGCACCGCCAACGAGCTGCTCGCCTGTCGCCATGTCAACCTCCGTGACCTCGGGACCTTCAAGCTCATCGTCCGCACCCTCCGCTCTGGAAAGAAGGTCGTGCGCGTGAAGTTCCTCACCGCCCCCTCCCTCAAGTCCAAGCTCGCCGAACGCCGCCACTAAAATGACCACCGAACAAGAAGTCATCGCCAACAAGGAGCTGCGCCGCGACCTCGACGCGCAGCTCCAGAAGCTCAAGGGCCTGCCCGGCTCCCGTGAACGCTCCCTGTCCATCACCAAGATTCAGGAGGCCATCATGTGGCTGGGCATGGACATGAAGCGGCTGAATGAAGCCAACCCGTACCCGACCTCCTACGACCCCTCCACCGCCAGGGTGGAGCCCACGGCGGACGGTCTGAAGTTCTAAGGAATGCCCGCCGTACCGCGCTTCAGAGAGGGTCTTTACCCGCACGGGGGCTGGACGGTGAACCTCCCGGACGGCTCCGTCATCACGGCACCGTCCCGCGAAGCCCTCGACAAAGGAGTGGCCGATGCCCTCCACTGCGACCTGCCGGCCGCACGCGACTTCGTTGACGAGCGGCTGTGCGCCCGGTACCCGTCATCCTGCGAGGGCGGGAAGGCCACCCGCAACATCGGCCTGTCGCTGGCGGACAGGGCCTCGATGTTCCTCACCTCCTTCGAGGAGCGTGCGGTTTCCCTGAAGTCCCCGGAGGTGGTGGAAGCTCGCCTCGCAATCTGCCGGGTATGCCCGAAGAACCACGGCCGGACCACACCCGGCTGCTGCGGCTCCACC
>Ga0213919_1000848_pt1 | contig 12432 bp, 12 predicted proteins | sample McNCre317MG_FD_161056 | JGI IMG/M metagenome (GOLD analysis project Ga0213919, IMG submission 161056) | Freshwater microbial communities from McNutts Creek, Athens, Georgia, United States - 3-17 MG | ecosystem: Environmental > Aquatic > Freshwater > Creek | place: USA: Georgia | collected... | reverse complement strand
TCCGAAGGCTGCCAAGAAGAAGTAGTTTTCAAAGTAATCATCAACTGGTGCGGATCTCAGGGTCTGCACCAGTTTTTGTTTGGCGTTAATTTGCAATTCAGTAAAGGTGTGCTTTACTTAACTCATGACTTCACACGTAAAGACTGCCACCACTGCTGCACCTATTCTTCCTGTACTAGCCGAGCGCTGGTCACCACGTTCTTACGACTCCAGCTACAAGCTGACCCAGCACGAGCTCCTTTCGGTGCTCGAGGCCGGACGCTGGGCTCCTTCGGCTAACAACGCACAGCCAACCCGCTACTCGGTAATCGAGCGCGGCAGCGAGCTGCACGAGCAGATCTCGGCAACCCTCGCTGGCTGGAACCAGGCTTGGGCACCAAAGGCCTCGGCTATCATTCTGGTTTCGGTTGAGAAGACCAACGCCGACGGCGCAGTCAACCCATTCGCCGAATACGACGCTGGTCAGGCGGTTGCGCACCTCAGCGTTCAGGCTCACGAGCTTGGCCTGCACGTTCACCAGATGGCCGGCCTAGACAAGATCAAGGCTGCTGAAATTCTTGGACTTCCAGAAAACGTCGAGCTAGTTGTTTCGCTGGCTATCGGCAAACTGGCACCAGCCACCGAGCTGCCAGAGCCAATGTACGAGCGTGAGATTGCTCCACGAGTTCGCAAGGACCTGGACGAGATCGTTCTGTACGGCAAGCCATAACGCTTAGACAAAAAGGCCCGTCACCGGTTGGTGGCGGGCCTTTTGCATTAACGCGTGAAAGTGCACGACTTGGCTAGTCGTTTTCTAGCGTGTAGTCGGCAAGTTCGGCCGAGCGCTCGCGAGCGTAGAACTCCAGCTCCTGGGCAGCCCAGACCGGCCAGAATTCATCGTGGTCGTGACCCGAGCGCATAATCCAGCGGTCGTGGCGCACCCGCTCATCGGCGTTTAACCAGACTCTGATGTGGGCCAGCGGGGCAGTGGCCTGACTTAGGCTGCCGCAGCCCTCCACAATCAGCGGCGTTCCGCCCTCAAACTCGCGCCAGCGATCACGCTCGCCCTTGTACCAGTCGAATTCCTGCCAGCTGGCCCGCTTGCGCGCCACCACTGGAGTAAGCACATTTCGAAGTAGGCAGTCGTGGCCCGCCTGCAGCCCGGTCCAACCCTCATACAGGTCATCCATGTGGACTACGCGGGGCAAGGTCTCGCCCTCCTTGAACAGCAGCGACTGCAACTGTTCGGCGAAGGTAGTCTTGCCGCTGGCCGAGCGGCCATCGATCAGCACGATTGGGGTGACGATGCCTTCGTCCTGCAGCTTGAGGACCTGGGCCGTGATGGAGGCAACGAGGTCAGACTTGGACAAGGAGTTCACCCGTAAAGGTTAGCGAACTCGAAGCTAGTTCGAGCCGAGCCCAGTCGGGCGGGGAAACGGCCTAAGCCTCGATCAGCACGTCGGGGTGGCGATCGAAGCGGTAGCCGCCACCGCGAACGGTGCGGATGATGTCTTCGTAGCCGGCAATCTTGGCGCGAAGGCGTCGAACGTGCACATCAATGGTGCGCTCGTTTGGGGCGTCATCGGAGTCGTCTGCCCAGACCGCGTCAACCAATTCGCGACGACTGATGGTCTCGCCCTCGTTGCCGATCAGGTAGTTGAGTAGCTCAAACTCCTTGTAGGTGAGTTCGGCATTGGAACCATCGGCAAAGACGCGGTGTCGGGTGATGTCGATCACGATGCCCTTGGCTGCGGCCTGCTCCTGGTTGGCCTCTACCAGGTTGTTGAGCGAGCGTGGGTCGTGAAGTGCGGTGCGAACCACATCGATGTTGCGGCCACCGACACCAACTGGCGCAAGAGCTACTGCTGCATAGGTCTCGTTGGCGGCAGCTGGAACCAGGTTGGCAACCGTCTGGCGCAGTGCGGAAACCAGTTCGGCAAGGCTGACTCCGGCGGCGGCAGCAGTGGCCTCATCGATGCCAACGTAAAGTGCAAAACCGCGGGCCTCGGTCTGGGCAGGAACTGCGGTTAGCGTTGCGGCAGAGTTGCGGGCGTTTGCGGGGGTGGTGTTTAGAAGTGCGATGCTCATTTTGAATAATCCTTTGATTTTTTAGTTGCGAATAAATGGGGATGGCGGGCTAGGTTTAGCGGCACATTCGCATTCGCATACAAAGGTTTTGAGTCATGTAGAAAGTATTACTCCGTATTTCCCTTAAGTCAAATCCGTTTATCCCTAGCGGGATACTAGGGAATAGCAAGGCACGGCAAGTTACTAGTTCTTGTGAGTGCGGTTTTAGTCTCCGGCGCTGCCGTAGAGGCGGTCGCCGGCATCGCCCAGACCAGGCACGATGTAGCCCTTTTCGTTCAGGTGTGAGTCCAAAGCACCCAAAACGATGGTTACATTCTTGTCGCCAACGGCCTTTTCCACGTTGGCCAGGCCCTCGGGGGCGCCCAGCAGACAAACGCAGGTTACCTCGTCGGCGCCGCGGTCGAATACATAGCCGATGCTGTCAATCAGAGTGCCACCGGTGGCCAGCATCGGGTCAATGATGTACACCTGGCGGCCCCGAAGGTCCTGCGGCAGGCGTTCGGCGTAGGTAATGGGCTCCAGGGTTTCTTCGTTGCGCTTGAGACCAAGAAATCCAACCTCGGCGGTTGGCAGCAGCTTGGTCATTCCCTCCAGCATTCCCAGGCCGGCGCGCAAAATAGGCACAATCAGCGGACGTGGGTGGGAAAGGCTCACGCCGGTGGTGGTAGTAACTGGAGTCTCGATGGTCACCTCGGTGACTCGCACGTCTCTGGTTGCCTCATAGGCCAGCAGCGTCACCAGTTCTTCGGTGAGCTGGCGAAACACGGCGGAGGGGGTGTTCTTGTCCCGCAGCACGGTTAGCTTGTGGGTGATTAGAGGGTGATTGGCAACGTGAACTCGCATAGGCTAAATCTAGCGAACGGAGGCAGCTGTGGCAGCAAATCAGCAGTGGATTGAACCCATGAGGTTGGCGCTCGCCGAGGCCGCGATAGCCGCCGATGAAAGCGGGGACGTTCCGGTTGGCGCAGTTTTGGTGGCCCCCGATGGGCAGATCGTGGCCCTGGGGCGCAACGAGAAAGAACTTCACAGCGACCCCAGCGCCCACGCCGAAATAGTGGCAATCCGAAAGGCGGCCCTCGACCGCCGCGACTGGCGGCTAGAAGACCTGACCCTGGTGGTCACCCTCGAACCCTGTGTGATGTGCGCGGGAGCAATTGTGGCGGCACGGATTCCAAGAGTGGTGTTTGGCGCTTGGGACGAACGCGCCGGCGCCAGCGGTTCACTCTACGACATCATTCGCGATGCCCGGCTGGGAAGGCCCGCGGAGGTCATCACCGGCGTCTTAGAAGCCGAGTGCAGCACCCAGCTGCGCGAGTTCTTTGAGGCCAAACGCCTCAGCAATTAGCCGCCGAGGCAACTAGGCGCGCAGAAAACACCTACTCACTTGAGGCTGGAATTACCTGCCGTTCCTCTGCTTCCCTCACGGCGTCACGCCTGGAGTTCACACCGAAAAACCTAAAAATGCGTCCCGAATCTTGCTTAACCAGAGATTCGCTGACGTGCAACTGGCGGCCAATTTGAGAATAGGTAATGGGCAGCCCAAGTTGCTTCAAGATTTCCAGCTGTCGATCTGTTAGCTGTTTGGGCACGTCCGAAACTTCCGAGGCACGCCGCCAACCATTTGCGTGTTCGTGACCATTTGAATTCACGAAATAGGCCGAAGCCACTTGCAGACCTTCGCAAAGCTCAGGTTCAAGCGGATTCACCTCGAGTCTGGTGTCGAAGGTAAGCATTGTCGCCCCGCACACTAGGCCATCAATTACAAGGGGGATTGCTACTGCACCATTTTCGGGGCTCAGACCGGCAGCCTCAGCGATGTGAGCCATTTCATCTCCGAGTGACGGGAAGACCACCACATCATGATTTTTGATGGCTTTGGCAATTGGCGTTACCGCGAACGCTGACCCCAAGTCACCGTCCAGGAAATCCAATGAAATTCCATAGCTACCAATCGGATGTAGCCTCGCCTCGTGGCCGATGGTGCAGACAACAGCAGAATTAACACCAAAACGCGTGAATACGGTGTGAACCAGATTTCTGCAGAAGCTGTTGGCTGAATCGGAATTAGTGATTGCCGCAATAAGTGCCTTTGCAGCATAAAGATTTGGTTGAGTCATGGCATCCTCCTCCCCAGGAGTGGTGAGGCTTGAAAATCTCGCAGTACACCTAATGAGTACACTAGGCACACCTGCCGACATTGAATGCGCAACGGCCAATAGCCGAACATGGCTGTTTATGTCTAAATGTGTTCGTTGTGCGAGCGCCATTTCTACGGCGCTCGGCTTATTAAAAAGTGAAGGCGTGCGACCTCAGTTAGGCGCGTACAATGTCCGGCTCTAGATAAATGACCCTGACCGCCGGAACAGCGGTTCGCACCAAAATCTCGGCCGCGTCAATAACCTGGGCAATCTCGGCCGCGCTCGCGCTCGGGTTCACCGCAATCTTGGCGCCAAGCATCAGCTCATCGGGGCCAAGGTAAAGGGTCTTTATGTGAATGATGCTCTGCACGCCCGGGGCACCGGCAAGAGCATCTCTGATGGCCTCGGCATCTGCCACCGTGGCGCCCTCACCAATCAGCAGGCTGCTGGTCTCCGCGCCAAGAACAATGGCAACCAGCACCAGAAGTGCACCGATGGCAATGGTGCCAATGGCATCGAAAACGGGATTGTGCGTCAGCACAGTTAGGCCGACACCGGCGAAAGCCAGCACCAAACCAACAAGGGCGGCGATGTCCTCAAGAACCACCACCGGCAGCTCGGGTGCCTTGGCGTGACGAATGTATTGAATCAACGACTTATCGCCGCGATCGTGCTTTACCTCTGCCAGTGCGGTGCGCAGGCTGAAAGATTCCAGGACAATGCTGACGCCAAGAACCGCAAGCGGCAGCCAAGCAATTTCCAACTCATGCGGTTCGGAGAGCTTCTGAATTCCCTCGTAAACGCTGAACAAACCACCAATGCTGAACAGCACAATCGAAACCATGAACGCATAGATGTAGCGCTGGCGACCATAGCCAAACGGGTGGCTTTCGCTGGCCTCTTTGCGGCTCTTTTTGCCGCCGATGATGAGCAGCACCTGGTTGCCGGAATCGGCTAGCGAGTGGATGGCCTCAGCCAGCATCGATGCCGAACCGCTGAAGGCGGCGGCGATGAATTTGGTGGTGGCGATCCCGATGTTGGCGCCCAGGGCAGCCACAATCGCCTTGTTTGAACCGGAGGCACTCATATTGAAAAGTCTATTGCCGGGGATAGATCGCTAGTTCATGGTAGAGCGACCAATCGCAGCCGGCTGGCGCAGACTGGTTGCCGCGTAGTAAACTATCCCACGGTGACGTGTCCGAGCGGCCGAAGGTACATGTCTCGAAAACATGTGTGGTTGAAAGACCACCGTGGGTTCAAATCCCACCGTCACCGCGATGCCGGGGAGCGGCGAAATTAATTTCGACGATCCAGGCAGAGACCGCCTAGTAACTTTTCGATAGTGCAAACATTCGGGAGACCGCTAGGCGGTCTTTTCATCATCAGGAGGTGCCAGCGTTGAAGCAAAAGTTAGCCGCCACTCTTGCGTTAGTGGCGCTTGCCCTTCTCTTCCCCTCCGCAGCAGCCCCGGCAAGCGCCTACCAAAAGGGCCTCTGTGCGGTTGCGGTTCAGACCGACAACTTCTTCGACTGCCACAGCGGTGACCCTAACTCCAATATTCGCGTTGCCCTCATTGGCGACAGCCATACCCGAAGCTGGTTTGGCCCGGCCTCGGCGCTTGCTGCCAAATACGACTGGAGCCTCACCGTGGTTTCCAAGAGCGCCTGCCCTCCGATGGATCCAACGATGATGCCCGCTAATCTGCCAAGCAAAACCTGCACCCACTGGAACGAGCAGTTGGAGACGTACTTGAAGAGCAAACCGCCATTCGATCTCGTCATCAACGCCAGCTCATCGTTCGTAACGCAGGGGAAACCGGACTTCGCGAAAGCCTTTGCTGCGATGGCCAAGAAAATCACTGCGACCGGCGCCAAACTCCTTGTAATCCGAGATAACCCGAAGCCAAATAGCACCTTCCAAACCTGCCTAACTGCCCACCCGAAAGACGCGGAAACAGCCTGTGCTCGGCCAAAGGTAAGCGCGCTTACTCCGTTAGATCCGATGCCGGCTGCGGTGTCAAAACTGCCCGGAGTTGAAGTGGCCGACTTCACCAACTCATACTGCGGCCCAGAGGTTTGCTCACCAATCATTGGGCAGATTGTGGTTTACCGCGATCACAGCCACATCTCTCAGGCCTGGGCAATGCACCTACAGCCTCAGCTTGAGTCCGTAATCCCGAGCCAGTTCAAGCACTAGCCCCCGCTGGGTCCAGATCTTTAGTGGCAGCTAGCGGTAAGGCAGCTGCAGCCACAGAAACAGAAGAATTTGCCCGTTTTGTTCTATTTTTCGTAACCGTTTCCGTTTTGCAACAATTACGAGGAGATAACGAAAAAACCCTTTATTTGAAAGGTTCTGTTGAATCTTGGAAGGCCCGAAATGCGGCTAGCGACCTTTTAGCGCGGCATTTTGCAAGAAAAATTGTAAGCGTTTCCAAATCGTTATCAAATCCGGTATTTATTAATGTCGTTTGGGGTTAGTTTGGATTCAAACCTCGTCTCAATAGGGAGATGGAGTTTCAGGAAAGGAAATCATTCGCATGAAGAAAGCTACAAAGTTTGCAGCTCTCGCCGTTGCATCGGCTATGGCTCTTGCAGGCACCACTGCGGTAAGCGCTGCTCACGCAGCTAGTTGTTCAACCAACACCCCAGTGACCATGGCGGGCACCATCAAGCCAGAGATCCAGGACCAGTTCCTGGCTGCAGTCAAGGCATACAACGCAAGCCAGAACTGCTACACCGTTACTTCGATCCCAATGGACCGCAACCTAACCTTCCTGCAGAACATCACCCCGATGTACGCAGCGAAGCACGCTCCAACCATCATGTACACCCTTCAGGAGATCCCTGACATGGCCGATAAGGTTATGGACTGGAACTCGACCCCAGAAGGCAAGAAGCTGGTTGGCCTAGTCTCCCCAGGTCTGCTACAGGCAGGTAACGTAGGCGGCAAGCAGGTTGGTATTCCATCGACCGCTGAGGCTTTCGGTCTGCTTTACAACAAGGCTGTTCTAGACAAGGCTGGCGTAAACCCAGCCAAGATCAAGACCCGTGGCGACCTAGAGGCAGCTTTCAAGGCTGTTGCAGCATCGCTGAAGAAGGCTGGCGTTAAGAACTCTGGCGCAATCCGCTTCTCGGCAATCTGGTGGTCGCTCGGCGCTCACTTCACCAACGAGTACTTCACCAACGCAGCTAGCACCCACGAGGGTCGCCTAAAGGTTCTAGACGCTATGGCAAACGGAACCAAGACTCTGGCAAACGACCCAGTATGGGCTAACTACATTGCTACCTTCAACCTAATGAACAAGTACAACCAGGCAAAGCCAAACCTGACTGACAACGAGTACACCCTCGCTGCTGCCGACTTGGCTGCTGGTAAGACTGGCTTCTGGTTCATGGGTAACTGGGCAGAGCCAACCCTTCTGACCGACAACCCTAAGGGCAGCTTCGGCATCATGCCAGTACCAATGGGCGCCAAGGCTGGCACCTACGGCAACGACAGCATCTCTGTTGGTGTTCCTGGCTCCTACATGATCGACAACACCCAGTCGACCGCTGCACAGCGCGCCGGTGCTACCGACTTCCTGACCTGGCTATACACCTCGTCGGCTGGTCAGCACTTCGTTGTAGACCCAGCTCCTAAGGGCATGAACTTCATCCCTGTTTACAAGGGCACCACCGTCAAGCCTTCGACCTTCATGGCCAGCAAGATTGCTAGCTACGTAGACGCAGGTAAGACCCTAGAGTGGATGAACACCTACTTCCCAGCAGGTGGCCAGAACCTCTACGGTGCTTCGGGTCAGAAGTACATGACTGGTAAGAGCACCGCAGCCAAGTACGCCGCAGAACTGCAGGCAGCTTGGAAGGGTGCTACCAAGACCTGGCGTGGCGAAAAGGTGACCAACTAGTCGCTGAGCAACACGTTCTAGTCTTCTAGAATCACATCGAGGTCTTTCTGGGGTGGAGCAATCCACCCCAGAAAGACCTCGAGTTTCACTAAAGTAATAAATAGATTTTCTGCACCGGCAATCAAAGGGAGAGCCAAATGCGTGTATTTACTAGCCTGAGAAAGTTCGCTATCTTTGCGGCTCTACCCTTAGCAGTATTTTTTGTAGTTCTGGTCATTCCGTTTAGCCAGGGTCTGTTCCAGACCTTCACCAACTGGGATGGATTTAAATGGACAGCCTTCGTTGGCTTCGACAACTACGTTCACTCTTTCCAGGATCCAGGTTTCTGGGCAACCCTGCAGTTCACCGGCCTCTTCGTGGTCGTTTCGCTGATCAGCATTAATGCGGTTGCATTCGGTCTGGCATTGATAGTGACCACCAAGCTTCGTAGCGCAAACATCCTGCGCACCTTCTTCTTCGTTCCAAACCTCATTGGTGGTGTTGTCCTCGGTGTTATTTGGCAGTTCATCTTCAACAGCGCTCTCACCGAGATGTCGGCAAACTTTGGATGGCCAATCTTCCAGACCTCGTGGCTGCAAGACACCCCAACCGCTTTCTGGGCACTAATTATCGTTACCACCTGGCAGTCGTCGGGTTACATGATGATCATCTACATCACCGGCCTGATCAGCATCGAGCAGGACGTCCTCGAAGCTGCTCGCATCGATGGCGCTTCGCCACTGCGCACTCTGTTCTCAATCAAGATGCCACTTATGGCCCAAGCCTTTACCATTTCGCTCTTCCTCACCCTCCGCGGTGGGTTCATGGCCTACGACGTAAACGTAGCCCTCACCGGCGGTGGCCCATTCCGAACCACCGAGCTGATCTCGATGCACATCTTCCAGGATGCCTTTGCATTCGGTCACTTTGGTACCGGCCAGGCCAAGGCCGTAATTATGTTCCTAGTGGTGTCCATTGCGGCCCTGGTTCAGGTAAGTGTTAGCAAGCGCATGGAGGTTCAGCGATGATCAAGCGTCAGAGTATTTTCCGAAGCATTGTCTTCATCGTCGGTGCCTTCCTGGCGCTGGCATACGTTGCACCGTTCTTCCTGGTAATTATCAATTCTGTAAAGCCAACCCTCGAGATCGCGCAGAACCCACTCAGCTGGCCGTCTGCAATCTCGTGGGATAACTTCAACCAGGCGATGCAGAAGATGAACTTCTTCCGCTCGCTAACCAACTCGGTAATCATCACCGTACTCAGCGTGACTGCACTGATCCTGGTTTCTTCGATGCTGGCTTACTACCTGTCGCGCACCAAGAACAAGTTCACCACCGTGACATTCCTCATCTTGGTTTCGTCGATGATCGTGCCTTTCCAGGCTCTGATGATTCCGTTCATGGCCATCTTTGCCCCAGCGGTTTCCATCAACAACATCGCAATGCTGATCTTCTTCTACGTTGGCTTTGGTACTGCGATGTCCACCTTCCTCTACCACGGCTTCATCTCTAACATCCCGATGGAGCTCGATGAGGCGGCCTCGCTGGATGGCGCAAGCGACTTCACCACTTTCTGGCGAATCATCTTCCCGATGCTTCGTCCGGTCACCGCTACCGTTGCCATCATTAACGCACTGTGGATCTGGAACGACTTCCTGCTCCCACGTCTGGTTCTAACGCCAGAAACTCAGACCCTGCCGCTCTCCACCTACCTGTTCTATGGTCAGTACACCACCGACTACGGTCAGGTCATGGCCGGTCTGCTGCTATCGGTTCTGCCAATCATCACCTTCTACCTGATCCTTCAGAAGCAGTTCATCTCGGGTATTTCCTCGGGTGCTGTGAAATAAAAGGCTTCAACCAGAAAATGCCCCGAGCAATCGGGGCATTTTCATTTCCCGGGGCAAAGCTCGATACTTGACTTATGCCCAAACTAAGCATCGATGCCACCACCTTCAAGGCCACCATGAGCATTGGAGAGGTGATGGGTTCTTTCCATGGGGACATATCGGTTCCACTCGCAAACATCACAGGTGCCGAGGTGCTCGATCAAAAGTTCTGGCACCACCTTGGCATTCGAGTTCCAGGCACCGGTCTACCTGGTTTGATGATTGCCGGAACCTACCTGAAAAAGGGCGACCGCGCTTTTGTCTGCTGGAAGCGCGGCGAAAAGGTTTTGCAGGTCAACCTGACCGGTCAACGCTACGACCGGCTAGTGCTTGGTATCTCAGATGCCGAAGACTGGGCCGAGAAAATCAACGCCTACATCACTGGTTGCTAGGTCCATCTCCCGACGATGAAATCGGGTCCTATACTCAGTCGGACCTCGCATTTTGGTGCACCGAAAACGCTTTTACCATAGAGCGCGAAAAATTGTTTACAACCTCGCACAAATCGTTATAGAGTAGAGGTTTGCTCCCTTTTTCGCGTCCTCATATGGTGGTCGACGCGAGTGCCGCATATTTTGGCGGCATGAAACGGGCTGCGATCTCCCATCCACTCACCCATGAGTTATACGCCCTTGGAGGGATTTTCTTTGGCTGCGAACAACGCTAAGACCATGAAGAATGATCGATCGGCCCAGCGCCCTTCCTTCGCGAAGGTTAAGGAACCAATTGCGGTTCCAGATCTGCTGCAGCTGCAAACCGAAAGCTTTGAATGGCTAATCGGTGACGATGCCTGGAGAAAGCTCGTCGGTCCAGACGCAGCAACCGGCCTCGAGGAGATCTTTGAGGAGATCTCCCCAATCACCGACTCCACCTCTGGCTCGCAAGACGCCAAGATGGAGCTTGCATTCATGGAGCCGACCCTAGACGACCCACAGTTCACTCCTGAGCAGTGCAAGGAAAAGGGTAAGAGCTACACCCGTCCGCTTTACATCAAGGCCGAGTTCATCAACATCGGCACCGGTGAAATCAAGTCCCAGACCGTGTTCATGGGCGACTTCCCAGTTATGACTGAGAAGGGTACCTTCATCATCAACGGCACCGAGCGCGTGGTTGTCTCGCAGCTGGTCCGTTCGCCTGGTGTCTACTTCTCGGTGTCCACCAACACCACCGGTAACCTCGATGTTCGCAACAACAAGGCTCAGATCATCCCGAGCCGCGGTTCTTACCTTGAGTTCCTAACCGAGTGGGTAAAGGACGACCGCAAGCCAGTTGCTCGCTTCGGCCAGCCAATCCTCCAGGTTCAGGTAGACCGCAAGACCAAGGTCTCGGCAACCATCTTCCTAAAGGCCCTCGGCCTAAGCGAAGAGCAGATCCGCGCCGAGTTCTCGGACATCAAGAGCTCAATCGAGAAGGGTGCTCCTAGCTGGGAGTACGACATCGACCTGATCGAGAACACTCTTGCCTACGACAAGAGCAAGGTATTCGCCACCCCAATCGTCACTAAGGAAGACGCTCTTCGCGAGCTCTACCGCAAGGTTCGTGGCGAGCAGGCCGGTGCCGAAGTTTCCGAGCAGTGGCTAAAGAGCACCTACTTCGACCACAAGCGCTACAACCTAGCCAAGGTTGGTCGTCACAAGCTAAACCGCAAGCTGGGCATCAACGAGGCTGCAGAGGCCACCACTCTGACCCTCAACGACGTCGTTGCCACCCTGAAGTACCTGCTTCTGTTCGACCTTTCGATCAAGAACCACGCTTCGGCAAGCAACGCTCGCCTAGAGTTCGAGCTGAACCTTGCTGGCAAGAAGAACACCATCAGCATCAGCGCCGACGACATCGACGACTTCTCGAACCGTCGCATCCGCTCGGTTGGCGAGCTAATCCAGAACCAGATCCGTATCGGTCTTAGCCGTATGGAGCGCGTAGTTCGCGAGCGCATGTCGACTCAGGACATCGAGGCAATCACTCCTCAGACCCTGATCAACCTGCGTCCAGTGGTGTCGGCAATCAAGGAATTCTTCGGTGCCAGCCAGCTATCGCAGTTCATGGACCAGAACAACCCACTGGCTGGCCTTGCCCACAAGCGCCGCCTTTCGGCACTCGGTCCTGGCGGTATTGCACGTGAGCGCGCACAGATGGAAGTCCGTGACGTCCACCCTTCGCACTACGGCCGCATGTGTCCAGTAGAAACCCCTGAAGGTCCAAACATTGGTCTGATCGGTTCGCTTACTGCCTACGCACGCATCAACACCTTCGGTTTCATCGAGACCCCGTACCGCAAGGTAGTAAACGGCAAGGTCACCGAGACCATCGAGTACCTAGACGCATCTGCTGAAAACGGCAAGACCATTGCCGGTGCAGACGTCGAGCTAAAGGCAGACAAGTCGTTCGCCAACAAGCGTGTAACCGCTCGTTACCGCGGCGACGTAGTTGAGGTTGCCACCGAGGACGTCGACTAC
>Ga0213919_1000847_pt1 | contig 12432 bp, 11 predicted proteins | sample McNCre317MG_FD_161056 | JGI IMG/M metagenome (GOLD analysis project Ga0213919, IMG submission 161056) | Freshwater microbial communities from McNutts Creek, Athens, Georgia, United States - 3-17 MG | ecosystem: Environmental > Aquatic > Freshwater > Creek | place: USA: Georgia | collected... | reverse complement strand
GAAGAGCACCACGTCGGGCGGGTCGGCCTGGAGGAAGGCGAAGATCCGGGCATCGTCGGCGAGCGCGCTCACCTCGAAGCCGGCCTCGCGGATCGCCGCGACGACCTGTTCGTCGCTCCGGGTCACGAAGAACACGTCGGCCACTGCCCGCAGCGCCTTCGCCAGCGTCGTCGACTGCTGGACGTGCCCCATGCCCATCTGCTGACCACCGTCGGTGATCACGCAGATTCGCGGGCGGGGGCCGCCGCCCGGCAGGTGATTTTCAGTGGTGCCCACGAGTCGTGCCTGGTCCCGGGCTCACAGCTTCGGCCGTTCGCCGATCCGCCGGGCCGGGCTGCCCACGTAGATGCCCCAGGGCTCGCAGTCCTTGTTGACGAAGCTGCCGGCGCCGATCACGCAGCCTTCGCCGATCTTCACCGGCATGATCACCGAGCGGGCGCCGATGTAGACGTCGTTGCCAACCTCGAGGCGGCCGCCGAGGATCGCGGTTTCGCCTTCCGCCATGCCATCCACCATCTTGAGGCCGGCGGCGTGGGAGTAGGTGGCCGACAGGAAGACGGTGCCCGGGCCGGTGGACACGCGGTCGCCGATGATCGTGAGGCCGCCGCCCCAGATCACCGTGTGGGGTTGCACGTCGGTGTACTCGCCGATCTTCACGCCCTCGCCGGCGAAGATGAAGGCGAAGTCGCGGATCCGGCAGTTGGCGCCCAGGTCCACCACGTGGGGGAAGGCGATCTTGGCCATCGGGTAGATGCGCGCCCCTTCGCCGCAGGAGCGCAGCTTGTCACGGACGTTGTCGCCCATCAGTTCGATGCCGTCGAGCTTGTATTCTTCCATTTGATTCTCCCCGTTCATTTCAGCATTTTCAGGCGCTTGTCCACCAGGTAACGGTACTTTCCGGTTTCCGCTTCCTGCTGGTAGTCGAGCAGCATGGCCCGGAAGTCATACCTGGGGCGCCAGTCCAGATCGCGGCGGGCCTTGGCGTTGTCGTACAGGAAGGCGTCCATGCCGTTGTCGATCTCGGGCCGGAACACGATCACCGGCTCGCCGTCGGAGCCCCAGAAGGTACGGGCGATCGTCTCGGCCTGGTCGCGCAGGGTCAGATAGACCCCGGAGGTGATGTTGTACAGCCCGGAGATGCCGGGCCGCGCGATTGCCTGCTCGAAGGCGGCAACCACGTCCTTCACGTAGATGATGTCGCGCCCCACCTCGCTGTCGCCCCACACCTCCAGCGGCTGGCATGCCAGGGCCTTGTCGATGAAGATCTGGAAACCGGTCTTGATCGGCTTGCCGTCCTTGAAGATCACCGTGTGCGGCCCGTAGCCATACACCGGGGGGAGGCGGAACAGGATGGCCGGCAGGCCGTGCTGGGCCTGGTAGTGCAGCACGCAGTCCTGCGCGGCGCTCTCCGAGATGCTGAACATCGCGTATTCGCCGCTGTACTTGATGGCACGGCCATCCTCCTCGGTGATCGCCTGGTTGGCAGCCCACAGCCCCTGCGTGTTGCGGTGGGAGCTGGCGTAGATGATCTTGCCGGCGCCGCAGTCCCGGCAGAAATCGAGGATGTTGAGCGTGCCGATCACGTTGACCTGGATGTAGTCCCGCGGATCGTATTGTTTCTCGGCGACGTTGGCCGGCTGGCAGGCCGCCAGGTGGACCACCGCGTCGTAGGCCTTGCGCTCCAGGCGGGCGAAGTCCTCCCGGCGCGTGATGTCCACATTCACGTAAGCGACGTTCTTGCCGGTGTAGAAGTCGCGGCCCTCGTCGCTGATGTCCGACGCGGTGACTTCGTGCCCTGCGGCCAGCAGCGCGTCGATGAGATAGGTGCCGATGAAGCCGGAGGCACCAAAGACAAGAATGCTTTTTTTATCCACGGTGGGTTTCCAGGTGCGCTCTCGAAGGGGCCGGCAGGGCGGCGGGGCGGATGGGCATCAGAGGCCGCGTTCGGCGATCAGCCGGGCCAGCAGCTCGGCGCGTTCCCAGTCCTCGGGGGTGTCGATGTCCTGCACGCGCCAGCGCGGGATCAGGACGACCTTTGAGCTGGGTGCGAAGACCCGGCGGCTTTCCAGCCAGGCGACGGGCTTGCCCCAGTAGAACTGGCCGGCGTCGTGCAGTGCGACGGGCAGATCTTGGGAGCGGGTGTTGAAGTGCTCCGGAAAGAACATCTCGACGCCGCCGTCGGGCGTCTGCTGGAAGGCGCGGAAGATCGGTGCCGCGAAGTCGGTCGCCGAGAACACGTAGTCCCAGTCGCCGGTCGCGAAGGCCTCCCAGCCGGCGACGAGGTCGGACTGCTGCACGAAGGGGGCTGTCGCGAACAGGCAGCACACGGCCTCCACGTCGAGGCCCGCGCCGATCGCCCATTCCGTGGCGTGGGCGACTACCGCCGTGGCGCCGGCGTAGTCGTTGGCCAGCTCGTCCGGACGCATGAAGGGCACTTCGGCGCCCCACTCGCGGGCCACGGCGGCAATCTCGGCGTCGTCGGTGGAGACGACGATGCGCTCGAACAGGCCCGACGCGCGCGCCGCCTCGATGGACCAGGCGATCATCGGCTTGCCGCCGAAAGGCTTGATGTTCTTGCGCGGGATGCGCTTGCTGCCGCCGCGGGCGGGAATGACGGCCAGCTTCATGCAAGGATTCCCTTCAGCGCGGCGACCACTTCGTCCTGCTGGGCCGGGGTGAGGGTCGGGAACATCGGCAGCGAGATCGCGCCGGCGTAGTAGCGCTCGGCCTCCGGGAAGTCGCCGGGGCGGAAGCCGAGGCGGCGGTAGTGGGGCTGGTTGTGCACCGGGATGTAGTGGATGTTCACGCCGATGCCGGCCGTGCGCAGCGCCTCGAAGACTTCCCGGCGCCGGGAGGCGTCGTGCAGGCGGATCGGGTAGAGGTGCAGCGCGGAGCGGGAATCCGGGTGCTGGAAGGGCGTGGTCAGCGGCAGGCCGGCGAGGGCCGCGTCGTAGCGGGCGGCGATGGCGTGGCGGCGCGCCACGTAATCGTCCAGGCGCGCCAGCTGCGAGCGGCCGAGGGCCGCCTGCAGGTCGGTGATGCGGTAGTTGTAGCCGAGTTCGACCTGCTGGTAATACCACGGGCCCTCGCTGTCCCATTCCATCGTCGCCGGGTCGCGGGTGATCCCGTGGCTGCGCAGGCGCTCCATGCGCTCGGCGAGGGCCGGGTCATTGCTCATCGCCATGCCGCCTTCGGCGGTGGTGATGATCTTGACCGGGTGGAAGCTGAAGATCGTGATGTCGCTGTAACGGCAGTTGCCGACCGGCTCGCCGAGGTAGCGGGCGCCGACCGCGTGGGAGGCGTCCTCGATGATGCGAAAGCCGTACTTCTGGCCGAGGGCGTGGATTTCGCGCATCTCGCAGCTCTGGCCGGCGAAGTGCACCGGGATCAGCACTTTGGGCAGGCGGTTTTCGGCAGCGGCGGCGACAAGCTTTGCTTCCAGCGCGGCGACCGACATGTTGTAGGTGGCCGGGTCGGTGTCGACGAAATCCACCTCGGCGCCGCAGTAGAGGCCGCAGTTGGCCGACGCGACGAAGGTGTTGGGGCTGGTCCACAGGCGGTCGCCGGGGCCCAGGCCGAGGGCCAGGCAGGCCACGTGCAGCGCCGAGGTGGCGCTGTTCATCGCGACGCCGCGGGCGGCGCCGCAGTAGGTCGCCAGTGCCTGCTCGAAGCCCGGCACGGCCGGACCCTGGGTGAGGAAGTCGGAGCGCAGCACCGCCTCGACGGCGGCGATGTCTTCGGGGGTGATGTCCTGCCGGCCGTAGGGGATCATGCTCAGATGTTTCCGATCTTGTGCTGGTTGGCGGCGATCCAGGCCTGCAGTTCGGCGACGCTCATCCAGTCGGGGTTGTTGTCGCTGGCGTATTCGAAGCCTTCGGGCACCTTTTTGCCGTCCTTGATGCGCTCGGCGCTGGAATCCCAGTTGTGGATCGCCGGCAGGATCTTGTAGTGCTCGGGGTATTCGTAGGTGTAGAAGGAATCCTCCGGGCTGATCATCTGCTCATGCAGCTTCTCGCCCGGGCGGATGCCGACGAACTCGACCTTCGCCTCCGGTGCGACCGCAGCGGCCAGTTCGGTGACCTTCATCGACGGGATTTTCTTCACGTAGATCTCGCCGCCGACCATGTCGTCGAAGGCGTGCCAGACCAGTTCGACGCCCTGCTCCAGCGAGATCATGAAGCGCGTCATGCGCTCATCGGTGACCGGCAGCACGCCCTTTTCGCGGATCGACAGGAAGAAGGGGATCACCGAGCCGCGGGAGCCCATCACGTTGCCGTAGCGCACCACCGCGAAGCGGGTGTCGTGTCCGCCGGCATAGGAATTGCCCGCGACGAAGAGCTTGTCGGAGGCGAGCTTGGTGGCGCCGTAGAGGTTGACCGGGCTGCTGGCCTTGTCGGTGGACAGCGCGACGACGCGCTTGATGCGCTTGTCGATGCAGGCGTCGATGAGGTTCATCGCGCCGTTGATGTTGGTCTTGACGCACTCGAAGGGGTTGTATTCGGCGGTCGGCACGATCTTGGTGGCAGCGGCATGCACCACATAGTCCACGCCGTCGAGGGCTCGGTAAAGCCGCTCGCGGTCGCGCACGTCGCCGATGAAGAAGCGCACCCGCGGATCGCCCTGGAATTTCTTGGCCATGTCCCACTGCTTCATCTCATCCCGGGAGTAGATGATCAGGCGCTTGGGGTTGTACTTCGCCAGCGTCATCGGCACGAAAGTGTTGCCGAAAGAGCCTGTTCCACCGGTGATGAGAATGGATTTGTCGTTGAGCATGAGCGGGCCTCGGGAAGTGGATGCGGCGTGCCACCGCTGCGGGTAGGCGCAGATGCGGGATTCTCGGTCAGAATCGGCGGCGAGGAAAGAGGGGAGGCCTGGGGGCGCCTCGGGTCAGTGGGGCGGGAGGCTCCGGTTTGTCTCAGCGGACCTCGATGGCAAGCTTGTTCATGAGTTCCAGCAGGCGTTTTTCCTCACCGTCGATCTTGAAATTCAGCCTGTCCATGCCAAAGGACAGGATGGGTGTGGCCGGGCCGCAGACCTGTCGGGCCATGAACAGCGTCGTCGAACAGACGCCAACGATGGCACCGTAGCCCGCGTGGGCGATGTGGCTCTCGAGGGGCTCATCGATGTCGAGCAGCGTGCTGCCCGGCACCCGGAACTCGTGCCTGGGGTCGCGCGGGTGGGCCTTGTAGGCCACGTCGGTGAATCCGTGTTCGGCCAGCCAGCCGGCAATGCGCCGCGTGATGTCGTCGAGCCCGACCGGGTCGAGGGCGCCGATGCCCACCAGCGGCTGGCCGACGACGAGGGCCCGCTGGCCGGGGCCGCCCGCGCCGCCCTCGACCAGCGGTGGCAGTTCGACCACCTTGTGCGGCGGGTAGGGGTGCGGGAAGCCCGGCAGCGTGTAGATGCGGTCGACGAAGGCTGCGTCCGAGCCGATGCGGTCGCCGCTGAAGCACCAGTAGTCGAGCTCCGGCGACACCAGCCGGCGCAGCCGGCGGAAGTGCTGGGTGATGCGCTTGGCGCGGCTCAGCGGGTAGCGCTGGATGTTGAGCAGGCCGTCCGGCAGGATGCGCGCGTGCAGGTGCCGCGCACTGCACAGGCGCGAGAGGCCGCGCAGGAAATAGTTGACCGCCTCGGTGTCGAAGACCGGGCTGTGCAGGCGGAGTTCGTCGACGGGGCCGACCGCGGCGGCGACCCGGTGCAGGTTGTCGAGCAGGCGCCGGTGGCTGCCGAAGCGGCCGGGCAGCGGGTCGAAGCGCGGCCAGGGCGCGTAGATGACCGCTTCCCAGTCGCCGGGCTGGACCAGCTGCGCGACCTTGTCCCGGTAGCACACCAGGATGCAGCGGCTGCCGGCCTCGAAGTGGCGGGCGACCGTGCGGGCGGCGAGGTAGTGCAGCGGCGAGGCGACGAAGAACAGGCTGGCAGGACGGGAGGGAACGGTCGTCATGGTCGGGTGAGGGTCGGATCCGCCGCCGGCCTCCAGCGGTAACCGTAGGCCACGCCGCCGAAAAGCACCAGGAAGTGCCAGCCCTGCTGGAAGAAGAGGATGCTGTTGGACACGTTCAGCAGCAGGAAGACGAGCAGGCCCAGCACCAGGAAGTCGTGCAGCCGGCGCGTCATCCCGCCTTCGCGCAGGGCCTGCCGGGCGCTGCGGGCGATCAGCGCGGCGGCGGTGGCCACGACGGCTGCGCCGATCAGCCCGGTGCGCAGCAGCAGTTCGACAAAGCCACTGTGGAACTGGTTGAACGCAGCCAGGAAAGGCCGCTGCGGATCGCCGCCGAGCAGGTGGGACACGTGGGGGCCGACGCCGGTGAGCGGATGTTCGATCCAGCGGGCGTAGGCGAGCTGCCACATGTGGATGCGGTAGCCGGTGGCGTCGATGGCCACCGCGTCGAGCCGGCCGCTGGCGATCGCGCGCCAGGTGTCCGCATCCTTGCCCAGTTCCGCACCGATTTCCGGCAGGTGGGTGAGGACGACGGCGAGCAGCGCGAGGCCCAGCCCGGCGCCGGCGAGGCGCGCGCGCTGGAACTGGCCGCTGCCCAGCCAGTCGCGCAGCAGCAGCACCGTCACGGCCAGCGGCAGGGCCACCAGCGAAGTCCGTGAGCGGGCCGATACCCAGGCCAGCATCAGCACCGCGAGGCAGGCGCCGACGACGGCCATCGCCGGTGCCCGGCGCGCGACCGGCCAGCCTCGAAGTGTCGCGAGTCCGAGCAGCAGCGCTACGGCGCCCAGCGCGCCCACGTCGATGAACAGCACGGCCAGGTTACGACCGCCGCCGAGGGCGGTGTCGGCGTAGTCGAAGATCGGCCCGTTGCCGAAGTGGGCATCCTTGGCGAGGCGGTACATCAGGCCGGCCAGCGCCAGCAGCAGCGCAGCCATCACGCGGCGGTCATTGCCGCGGGTGGCGAGGGCAACCAGCGGAATGAAGGCGAAGGACCAGACTTCGGGCAGCGATTCGTATTGCCGGCTGTGCGGGTAGACAGTGCTGGCCCAGGCCGCCAGGCCGGCGCAATAAGCCATCCAGGCCAGTCCGAGGCGCACCAGCGGGTCGCTGCGCAGCAGGCCGGCACAGCGCGGCAGGGCCAGCAGCAGGGCCAGCAGCAGCAGGCCGAGGCCGACATTGGCGAGGGCCCGGCCTGCCACGTAGCCGAACGCGAACATCGCCAGCCCGGCCAGCCCGACGCGGTCCGCGACGCGTGCCAGGACTTCGCCGCTTCTGCTAGGCGGCATGGCCGGCCGTTACGCCCGCGGTGGGCGCGAGATCGACGATCTCGAAGCCCTGGGCCGCCGCGCTCTTGTACATGCCCTGCACGGATTCGCGGCGCACCGGGTCGACCGCTTCGTCCGGAATCCGGAACAGGGTGATGGGTGGATGAACGAGGAGGTCGATGGTGTCGACCGCGCTGCTGCCGAAGGACACGAAGGCCGCGGGGATGCTCGCCGCATTGACCAGCTCGATCTCGAGAATGTCCTTCAGGCGGCGGATCTCCATGCCGAAACGGCGCGAGAGCGTCGCCAGGTAGTCGTCCGCTTCCTTGCGGTGGGGGATGTACACCACCCGCGACAGATCGATGCGTCGATGGACCTGCTCGAGGAAGTCCTCGTAGTCGTCCATGCGAATCAGCACCTCACGACGGATGTTGCTGCCGATGAACCAGATTTCCTCGGAGCGTGGCTTCTTACCGATGCGCGACTTGCAGAAGGCCATCGGGTTGCGGATCACCCGTCCGCGCAGCGCCGGCTGCGGGATGTCGTAGATCGTGAACAGCTTGGCGCGGTAGTTGAAGGTCGGGCTGAGGCCGAGCCCGGCCAGTGCCCAGGAGGCCAGCGGGTTGCGGTAGGTGAAGTTCTTGCGTTGCAGGTGCAGCGTGCGCTCGGCGATCTGGCGCGCGTGGTGCAGCGTCGCGGTGCCGTCATCGACCATGTAGAGCGTGTCGAAGTGGCCCACCTTGTTGAGGAAGAGGTTGATCAGGTGGGTCGAGTCGCCATAGAACAGGTTGGCGAAATGACGGTGGCGGCGGAACACCCTGAGCATCACCGGCAGCTGGCCATGGCTCGGGTAGAGCGGGAAGAAGTGCAGCTCCGACCAGTGGGGGTAGAGATCGAGGATGCGCTGCATCAGCTGCCGGTCGCGCTCGGCACGCCAGGCGCAGACCATCACGGTATGGGTGCCACGCAGGCCGAAGTGCTCGCAGGCCTCGATGCAGTTGAGCAGCTGCAGCGGGCTGCGGCACAGGAAGAGGCTGGGCTTGCCAGCGCTCATGCGGCCTCTCCGGGCGCGATGGCCTCGCCGCTGGCGAGCAGGCGCGCGTAGGCGCCGCCCGCGGCGACCAGGCTGTCGTGGGAGCCGGTCTCGACGATGCGGCCGCGTTCCATCACGACGATGCGGTCGGCGTCGCGGATGGTGGACAGGCGGTGGGCGATGACGATCACGGTGCGGTTCCTGCGCAGTTCGACCAGCGCATCCTTCACCGCGCGTTCGGATTCGTTGTCCAGCGCCGAGGTGGCTTCATCCAGCAGCAGGATCGGCGCGTCGCGCAGGAAGGCGCGGGCGATGGCGATGCGCTGGCGCTGACCGCCGGAGAGCTGGCTGCCATTGGCGCCGACGCGGGTGGCGAGGCCGTCGGGCAACTTGGCGATGAATTCCATCGCGTGGGCGGCGCGGGCGGCAGCGACGATGGCAGCCTCGGGCACGTCCGGGCGGCCGTAGGCGATGTTGGCGGCTATGGTGTCGTCGAACAGCACGACCTGCTGGCCGACCCAGCCGAGCTGCTGGCGCAGGTGGGCCAGCGGCAGCGCGGCCAGCGGCATGCCGTCGAGGAGGATGCGGCCTTCTTCCGGGTCGTGGAAGCGGGCGATCAGGTTGATCAGCGTGGTCTTGCCGCTGCCCGAGGCGCCGACCAGTGCGACGGTCTGGCCGGGAGAAACGTCGAGGCTGAAATGGCTGAGGGCCAGTTCGCCCTGGCCGGGGTAGCGGAAGCTCAGATCGTCGAAGCGCAGCTCGCCCCGCGCGCGCGGGAAGCTGCCGCTGGCGGCATCCACCTCGGGGAGCGTGTCGAGGAGCTCGAAGATGCTCTGGGCGCCGGCCAGGCCGCGCTGGATCACCGCGTTGACGTTGGTCAGGCGGCGGATCGGCTCGAAGAGCATCGACATTGCGGTGACGAAGGAGACGAACTCGCCGGGGCTCAGCTTGTCCTGCGCCGACAGGCTGCTGGCGGTCCAGATCACCGTGGCCACCGCGGCGGCGGCGAGCACCTGCACCAGCGGCACATTGACCGCCGACACGCGGACGGTGCGCATCGTCTGCTTGCGCAGCAGTTCGGAGACTTCGGCGAAGCGCCGGTCTTCGTGGTCGTGGGTGCCGAACAGCTTGATCTCGCGCACACCACCGAGGGTTTCCTCGACGATGCCGGTCATGCGGCCGGTGGTGTCCTGCATGTCGCGGTTGGAGCCGCGCAGCTTGCGGCTGGCGACGCGGATCAGCCAGGCGACGATGGGGGCGATGGCGACGATCACGAGCGTGAGCTGCCAGGCGGTGTAGATCAGGTAGCCGGCCAGGCCGATGATGATCAGGGTGTCGCGGACGACGATGATCCACGCGTTGGACAGCGCCGCGCCGACCTGCGGGATGTCGTAGAGGATGCGCGACAGCATGCGTCCGCCGGTCTCGGCCTGATGCACCGGGATCGGCAGGTGCATCTGGTGGCGGAACACCTGCTGGCGCAGGTCGGTGATGGCCTTGTTGGCGATCCACTGGCTGGATACGCTGGCCACGTACTCGGCGACCCCCTTGGCCAGAAAGGCCAGCATCAGGAACAGCGGCACCTGCCATTGGGCGGTGGGGCTCTTCTTGATCAGGCTTTCGTCGACCAGCGGCTTGAGCAGGCCCGGCAGCACCGGCTCGAGGGAGGCGGCGGCGATCATCGCCAGGATGGACAGCGCGACGACCCTGTAATACGGGCGGATCGAGCCGAGCAGGCGGCGGTAGAGCCGGAGGGAGTCGTTCATTCGCGGTGCAGCACCTTGTCCACGATCAGGCTGGCCCAGCCGTCTTCCCGGAAGCGGGCGTGCAGTTCGAGGCGGTTGTATTCGGTATTCACCCAGTCGAGGAAGCCGATCGGCGATTGGGCGTTGCGTGCCACGTAGGTGGCGAAGAAGAAATCCAGCACGCCGGTCTTGGCGTTCTTGAAGTGGCCGTAGCGCCAGCCCAGCTCGTTCATCGCGTCCTCGACCGGGTGGCCGAGGTGCAGGATGCGGTACAGCGCGGCACCGATGCCGGCCCGGTCGGCGCCGGACTTGCAGTGCAGCAGCGCCGGATATTCGAGGGTCTTGAACAGCTCGTCCATCGCGTGCACCTCCTCCACCTCGGGCGGCGTGCGCGAATACAGCTTGACGTCGTGGAGGGCCAGTCCGAGCTTGTCGCAGGCCTCCTTCTCGAGGGCGTAGGAGCCGTAGCCGTGGGGGCCGCGCAGGTTGATGACGGTGCGCAGGCCGTACTTCTTCTGGTAACGGGCCAGCTGCGCCGGGCTCGGCTGGCTGGAACGGTACATGCCGCCGCCCAGGTCGTAGAAATTGTTGTAGAGGGCGCGGATCGCCCCGTGGTCCACCAGGTGCATGTCCAGCCAGGCACGCACGCGCCCGCCGGTCTTGGAAATGTCCATGCTCATCGGGGCTCCTCAGGTGGGCAGCAGGGCAGATTTCAGGGCTGCCGGCAGGCCGGCCGCGGTGGCGGCGTCGCACAGCAGCGCGTCGGGGCGCAGTTGCAGCAGCAGCGCCGCACAGGTGGCCGGTTCGGTCTGCACGACCCAGTCGACCGGCCGCAGCGCCGCGAGCACGGCCAGGGTGTCGGCATCGCTGCCGGCCGGCTCGACGATCAGCACCCGCTCGGCGGCCTGGCCGGCCTGCGCGAGGCGGGCCAGCAGCGTCAGGTCGGGCTGGCCCAGCGGCCCCAGCAGCACCGCGATCCGTTCGCCAGCAGCGCGCGCGCGCTGGCAGGCCGCGGTCACCGCATCGACCGGGAGCAGGCCGTGAGGCGACGGCGCCTGGGCGTCCATCGCGGTGAGGATTTCATCCCGGCTGGCGGTGGCGGTGCCCAGTTTGCCAACCACCACGCCCGCCGCGAGGTTGGCCAGCTGGGTGGCGTCGCGCAGGCTCAGGCCGGCGGCGATGCCGCAGCCCAGCGCCGCCGACACCGTGTCGCCGGCGCCGGTCACGTCGTAGACCTCCTGGGCGCGGGTCGGCTGGTGATGGGCCGGCTGGCCCTTCTGCAGCAGCGTGACGCCGTGTTCGCCGCGGGTCACCAGCAGCGCTTCCAGATCGAGTTCGGCGCGCAGCGCCTCGCCCCGGGCGACCAGTGTTGCCTCGTCCGGGCAGGAGCCGACGATCAGCTCGAACTCGGCCAGGTTGGGCTTGAGCAGGGTTGCACCGCGGTAGCGCGAAAAGTCACTGCCCTTGGGGTCGACGACCACCGGAATCCCGCGCGCGCGGGCCGCGGCGATCAGCGCCTGCACGTTGGCCAGGGTGCCCTTGGCGTAGTCGGAGAGCACCAGCACGTCCGCAGTATCGAGCCGGGCGCTCAGCGCGTCCGCCATCCGTGCGCCGTTGGCGGCAGCAAAGCCCTGCTCGAAATCGAGGCGGATCAACTGCTGATGGCGCGAGATCACGCGCAGCTTGGTGATCGTCGGGGCGTCGGCGAGGCGCGTGAAGCCGCATTCGACACCCCGCGCGGTGAGGCTTTCCTCGAGCAGGCGGCCGGCCTCGTCGTCGCCGATCAGGCCGATGACCTGCGCCTGCGCACCCAGCGAGGCGGCGTTCAGCGCGACGTTGCCGGCCCCGCCGGCACGGACTTCATCGTTCTTCACCAGCACCACCGGCACCGGCGCCTCCGGGGAGATGCGCGCCGTCGCCCCGTGCCAGTAGCGATCGAGCATCACGTCGCCGCACACCAGCACGCGACAGGCTGAAAAATCCGGCAGGGAAAAATGCATGGGCTCGGTCAGGCTGCGCAGGAGGGCCGCCAATGAAAGCGAAGCCCGGATTATTGCATCAAGGGGGATGCGGCGGGAGGTGCCGGGCGACTAGTCCGCCAGCGCTGCGAGGAACTTCTGCCGTGCCGCTTCGAGCTCGGCCTGGCCGAAATCATCCACCAGCCGCCGGCAGGTGGCGTGAAACTGCGCGAAGGCCTCGGTAAAGCGGGTTTCGTCGATCTGGCGGGCTGCCTGCGGGGCGGCTGGTGCGGGCATGTCGCCGACGGGGCGCAGCACCGCATGGCGCGGGATCATGCGCTGGCCGCCCTGGTCGGCGGCGGCAGTCAGCGGGCCGGTCTTGGTGTAGCGCTCGCCCTGGTATTCGAAGCGGGCGCCGAGGGGAAGCTGGGGAAGTCGCATGGCGGTGAGGGAGATGCGTGAGGGGTGAGGTGAGTCCGCGGGTATCGGG
>Ga0213919_1000844_pt1 | contig 12453 bp, 9 predicted proteins | sample McNCre317MG_FD_161056 | JGI IMG/M metagenome (GOLD analysis project Ga0213919, IMG submission 161056) | Freshwater microbial communities from McNutts Creek, Athens, Georgia, United States - 3-17 MG | ecosystem: Environmental > Aquatic > Freshwater > Creek | place: USA: Georgia | collected 2017-06-12 | reverse complement strand
TGCTCGAGGACGGGGAATACGCCTGGCAGGTCGGTGCCAACGACCAGGCGCGCACGCCGGACGACTACCGGCCGCTGATCGTGTCGTGGAAGAACGGCGCCGCGGTGCGCCTCGCCGACGTGGCCGAGGTGCGCAGCGGCGTGGAGGACGAGCGCAACTACGGCTCGGCCGACGGCCGTCCGGCGGTGCTGCTGCTGATCAACCGTCAGCCCGGCGCCAACATCATCGAGACCGTGGACCGCATCACCGCCTTGCTGCCGCGCCTGCAGGCCGGCATCCCGCCGGCAATCGACCTGACCGTGGTGATGGACCGCACGCCGACGATCCGCGGCTCGCTGAAGGAGGTCGAGCGCACGCTGGCGATCTCGGTGGCGCTGGTGGTGATGGTGGTCTTCCTGTTCCTGCGCAACTGGCGCGCGACGCTGATTCCCAGCGTCGTCGTGCCGGTGTCGCTGGTGGGCACCTTCGCGGTGATGTACCTGGCCGGCTACAGCCTGGACAACCTGTCGTTGATGGCCCTGACCATCGCCACCGGCTTTGTCGTGGACGACGCGATCGTGGTACTCGAGAACATCTCGCGGCACATCGATGAAGGCATGCCGCCGCGGCGCGCTGCGCTCAGAGGTGCCCGGGAGATCGGCTTCACGGTGGTGTCGATGAGCCTCTCGCTGGTCGCGGTGTTCATCCCCATCCTGGCGATGGGCGGCATCGTCGGGCGCCTGTTCCGGGAGTTTGCGGTGACGCTGTCGGCGGCGATCCTGGTGTCCATGCTGGTGTCGCTGACCGCCACGCCGATGATGTGCGCCCGGCTGCTGCGGCCACGGCCGGCAGAGGCTGCCCGCGGACGCTTCGACCGGCTGGCGGGGGGCGCCGTCGACCGGCTCGCCGGCGGCTACCGGCGGAGCCTCGGCTGGGCGCTGGCCCACCCCTGGCTGGTGCTGCTGGTGCTGCTGGCGACGGTCGGCTTCAACGTCCACCTCTACGGGGCCATTCCCAAGGGCTTCTTCCCGCAACAGGACACCGGCCGCATCCGCGGCTTCGTGGAGGCCGATCAGGGCATTTCCTTCCAGGCCATGCGCGGCAAGATGGATAACTTTCTGGCCATCGTCGGCGCCGATCCGGCGGTGGCCCACGTGACCGGCTTCACCGGCGGCTCCCAGCGCAACTATGGCTCGATGTTCATCACCCTCAAGCCGATCGGTGAACGCAAGGAGTCGGCGGAGGCGGTGGTCGGCCGCCTGCGCAAGGCGCTGGCCCGGGTGCCCGGCGCCAGCCTCTACCTCAACCCGGTGCAGGACATCCGCATCGGCGGTCGCTCCAGCAATTCGGCCTACCAGTTCACGCTGCAGTCCGACAGCCTCGACGCGTTGCGCCTGTGGGCGCCGCGCATCCGCAACGCGCTGAGCCGCCTCGACGAGCTCACCGATGTCAGCTCCGACGAGCAGGATCGCGGCCCGCAGACGACGGTGCTGATCGACCGGGACGCCGTCGCGCGCCACGGCCTGACGATGCGCGCGGTGACCACCGCGCTGAACGATGCCTATGGCCAGCGCCAGGTGTCCACGATCTACAACCCCTTGAACCAGTACCGCGTGGTGCTGGAGGCCGGCCCCGACTACCTGCAGAGCCCCGACTCGCTGGCCCGCCTGACCCTGGTGACGCCGGCTGGCGGCCGCGTGCCGCTGTCTGCGCTGGCGCGTGTCGAGGCGACACTGGCGCCCCTGTCGGTGAACCACCAGGGCGGTTCGGCGGCGGCGACGATCAGCTTCGCGCTGCCAGAGGGCGGCTCGATCGGCACCGCGACCCGCGCCATCGACGACGCGCTGGCGAAGATCGGTGTGCCGGTGGGCATCCGCACCCGTTTCGAAGGCTCGGCCGGCGCCTTCCAGAAATCCATGAGCACCCAGCCGCTGCTGATCCTCGCCGCGCTGGTGACGATCTACATCGTCCTCGGCATCCTCTACGAGAGCCTGATCCACCCGATCACCATCCTGTCCACGCTGCCCTCGGCGGGCGTCGGCGCGCTGCTGGCCTTGATGGCGGTGGACATGGAGTTCAGCCTGATCGCGATGATCGGCGTGATCCTGCTGATCGGCATCGTCAAGAAGAACGCGATCATGATGATCGACGTGGCCATCGAGGCGATGCGCGCCGGCGCCGCCAGCGCCCGCGACGCGATCCACCACGCCGCCGTGCTGCGCTTCCGGCCCATCCTGATGACTACGCTGGCCGCGCTGTTCGGCGCGATTCCGCTGGCCATCGGCAGCGGTGACGGGGCCGAGCTGCGCCAACCGCTCGGCATCGCCATCGTCGGCGGGCTGATCCTCAGCCAGATCCTCACGCTGTACACCACGCCGGTGGTGTTCGTGATGCTGGACAGGCTGCGCCGCCAGCCGGCCGCGCGCAGCGACGACGGCCTGGCCGGGCCGGATCTCGCCCCCGATGGCGCCCGGTCATCACCGAATCCACAAGAAAGGCAAGGCCGATGAGGACTTTCCACGCTCCCGTAGGGGCGAACTTGTTCGCTCTCCGCGTGTTGAAAATAGTCTGCGGGCGAACAAGTTCGCCCCTACGGGTGGTCGTGACCGTGGCGGCCATGCTGCTGGCGGGCTGCACCGTCGGCCCCGACTACGTGCGCCCGAGCGTCGATACGCCCGCGGTGTTCAAGGAGGCCGGCGACTGGAAGCCGGCCAGTCCGCAGGATCCGGCGGACTCCGACCGCTGGTGGACGGTCTTTGGCGACCCGGTGCTGGACGCGTTGCAGGCACGGGTCAGCATTTCGAGCCAGAATCTGCGCCTCGCCGAGGCCCAGTACCGTCAGGCCCGGGCGCTGGCCGACGCGGCGCGGGCGAGCGGGTTTCCGACCCTCAACGCCACGGCCGGCGCGACCCGTTCGGCGTCCGCCGCGGCCACCGCCAGCGCCGGCAACGCGCCGCCGGTCAATAACTTCAGCCTGGGCGCCAGCGCCAGCTGGGAGGCCGACCTGTGGGGGCGCATCGCCCGCAACGTGGACGCTGCCGAACTGCGCGCCGAGGCCAGTGCTGCCGATCTCGCCGCCGCCCGCCTGTCGGCCTGGGCGGCGGTCGCCCAGAACTACTTCCAGCTACGCGCCGCGGACCGCCAGCGGCAGATCCTCGACGCCAGCGTCGTCGCCTACGAACGCTCGCTGCAGCTCACCCGCAACCGCTATGCGGCCGGGGTCGCCGGCCGGGTCGACGTGGTCCAGGCCGAAAGCCAGTTGCGCAGCGCGCGTGCCGCCGCGCTGGACGCGAGCCTGTCACGCAGCCAGTTCGAACACGCGATCGCGGTGCTGCTCGGCGAGGCGCCGGCGAACTTCGCCATCGCTGCCGTCGACGGCGAGTTGCCGGGCGCGGCAGTGCCGGTCACGCTGCCGTCGACGCTGCTCGAACGCCGCCCGGACATCGCCGCCGCCGAGCGTCGCGTCGCCGCCGCCAATGCCGCCATCGGCGCCGCGCAGGCGGCACGCTTCCCGGTGCTGGGCCTGTCGGCCTCGACGGGCTTCCGCCGCTCGGATCTCGCCGAACTCATCAGCGTGCCGAGCCGCTACTGGTCGCTGGGCCCGACCCTCGCCGCGACGCTGTTCGACGCCGGTGCGAAGAAGGCCGCCGTGGGCCAGGCCCGGGCGGGCTGGGAACAGGCCGTCGCCAGCTACCGCCAGACCGTGCTGGTGGCCTTCCAGGAAGTGGAGGACAACCTCGCCGCCGCCCGCCATCTGGAAGCCGCCGCCAGGGAGCAGGCCGCCGCCGTCGCCGCGGCCGCCGAGGCGGAAGCCATCGCCGGAAATCAGTACCGCGCCGGCACCGTCAGCTATCTCAACGTGGTCACCGCGCAGGCCAGCCACCTCGCCGCCCGCAACGCCGCCAATAACATCGCCGCCCGCCGGCTGGTCGCGGCGGTGCTGCTGGCGAAGAACACCGGGGGCGGGCTGGGGAAGGAATAGGAGGCTGTGGGAATGGACGCCATCCGGACTAAACCCAGGCGACGTCCCCGCGCCAAACCTCCGAGGTCAGGTAATGCGACGCTTGGGCGACCGGTTGTAACCCACGGCAGGATCGTTGGCCTGGAGCGTGAGAATGAACTCGATTTCCTTCCTGGAAACCTCTGCGTCCGTCGCGTTGGAAGACTCCCACAAGATTTCTCGTGTGATCGTGAAGCGGGTGCGTTGCTCACGTGTGAAGTCACGCGCGATCAGTTCCGAACTGGCGCTACCAAAGTAGTTGATGCTGTCCGTCAGATCCTGGCCGACGTAGATCTTTCCGTTGGGGTAAACGATCTTGTAGATGATTTTGTAGCCGGAGCGGGCTGGCTTGATGGTGGCCATTATGGGAGAGATAAAAAAGTGCGGCGTCCGTGAGCTGCGGGTGTTTCGGATACCGCTCGATGGAAACGTCAGCATTCGCGGAACTCGCCGAAAAATGCATGGTTGATCTCGTACGTCTTCACTGGTCGGAGACCAAGCTCCAGGTTTTCAAGCATGTCGATGAGCTTCTCCCCATCGATCAGCTCGATGGGTGGAACCCCATCGCGTGATGCTTCGCGACGTGCCTCAGCTGTGAATGTGCCCGTCGTGATGATGATGCCTTTGTCGGCACGTCCTGCCATGGCTCCCCGAAAGTCGCGCACGTGAGACGGTGAGACGGACTTTGAATAGCGCTTGCACTGAAAGAGCACCTTGAACGAAACCAGCGGATTGATCTGCAGCGTTCCGTGACCGTCTATTCCGCCATCGCCGCTTTGGCCGGTTACCACGACTTGCGTAAAGCCTGCCTCCCTGAGCAGACGTTGGGACAGGCGCTCAAAGCCGGAGGGCGGCAGCGCCAGCAATAGATCGATCAGCTCAGTGCGGTAGTCCTTCGACGGGGTTCCGGTCCCCTCGGCCACTCGTTCGGCAATGGGCTCGCCCGTGGCTTCTTTGGCACGGCGCTGCTCTTGGAATATCTTGACCCACCGGAGGAAGAGCTCCCGAGCCTGATCGTGTGCAGGGTGGTCGCCAGGCCACGTTCGGTGAGACTCCAGACCCCGCGCTTCGATGAGTCGAGCAAGCCCTCACGTACAAGGTAGAACCTGCCCCAGGCGACCTGATTCCGGAAGCGTGGTTCACCGGACGGCAGTAGATCGTTCTGTGCCTGATCGGAAAGCTCGAGGTCCGTCGCGATTTGCTCGACGACCTCATCCGGGGTGCCGGAGCCGCCGAGTTTCCGAAGTGCCTCCAAGATGGGGCCAAAGTACTTGACGAACTGGGCGCCTTCCTCGGTCCTGCGTTTGGCCATGGCTTCGAGTCCGTTGGTCAGGGGCTGGTGTGGATTCTGGTCGCCGCCGGCAGCGATGACGGCTTGCCGCGCATCCGAGGCGCCACGTCGCGCCACACGCAGCTTAGACGACCTTCGCATATTCAGCCAAACCGCCGAGCATCTTTTTCGTTGGCGACAGGGTGCCGGGCCCGTCCGTTTCCGTCATGCCCGGGTGATGCACTCTTGAAACATGTTGCCTCGCCTGTTTGATGTATTGTGCACTGCAGCAGTGCATAGGCACGAACGCTGAGGAGGCTGGCCATGTTGCGAAAACGCTGGTGGAAGGGGATTGGCGGCGGGTCTGGCGCTGCGGCACCGGCACTGAGCCTGGCGCTGCAGGGCGGCGGGGCGCATGGGGCTTATACCTGGGGCGTGCTCGATCGCCTGCTGGAGGACGGCTGGGCGCTGGACGGGATCAGCGGGACCAGCGCCGGGGCGATGAACGCGGTGGCGCTGGCCCAGGGGTGGACGCGGGGCGGTGCGGACGGGGCGCGGGAATCCCTGGCGGCTTTCTGGGAGGCAGTGGCCGACAGCACGCCGCTGGAGCTCGACCTGCTGCACAGCCTCTACCCCAATGGCGACGGGGGGCTGCCGCAGCCGGTGAGCATGATGCTGAACTTCACGCGCCTGTTCTCGCCCTACGAGTTCAACCCGCTCGCCCTCAACCCCCTGCGCGACGTGGTGCGCGCCCAGTTCGACTTCGAGCGCATCCGGCGCGACTGCAGTTTGAAGCTGTTCATCGTGGCGACGCGGGTGCAGTCCGGCAAGGTGAGGCTGTTCCGCACCGGGGAGCTCAGCGAGGACGCGCTGCTCGCGTCAGCCTGCCTGCCGACCCTGCACCATGCGGTCGAGATCGACGGCGAGGCCTACTGGGATGGCGGCTTCACCGCCAATCCGGCGATCTACCCGCTGATGTACGAGTGCGACACGCCGGACATCCTGCTGGTGGTGCTCAATCCGCTCTGCATCGCCGGGTCGCCGCGCAGCGCCGAGGATATTGCGGCGCGCACGATGGAGCTCGGTTTCTCGACGACTTTCCTGCGCGAGATGCGGATGATCGCCCACGCCCGCGGCTACATCGGGGAGGGATCGCCCTGGGTGCCGCTGGGACGTCATGAGCGCAAGCTGATGGGCCTGCGCTTCCACCTCATCGAGGCGGAGGAGCTGGCCGATGCCGGCCACGGCAGCAAGCTCAACGCCGCGCGCGCCTTCCTGCACGAACTGCGTGACCTGGGGCGTGCGCGGACCGACCGCTGGGTGCGCAAGAACCGGCGCCATGTCGGTCAGCAGGCTACGGTGGATCTGGACGCGGTGTTCGGTTGAGCGGATTCGCCGGCGTGCGGAGCGCCTTGCCCCAGTCCCGCCCGGCCGCCCGAAGGGACTGGGCGCCCCCCTGGGGGGCAGCGAAGGAACTGGGCGTGGGGGCCATCATCTGTGCATCAGCCGAGTCGCCGGCCGATCAGCGGCAGCGCGACGGCGACGGCTAGCCAGCAGAGGGGCGGCAGTTGCAGCAGCGGGCCGGCCCAGGCGGGATCGGCCGGTAACTGCTGCCAGTTCACCGCGATGCGAACGAGCGCGAACAGCGCGAGGATCGCAAACAGTCCGCCGGTGTAGCGGCCCTCGGCACCGCTGCGGCCGAGGTCGCCGGCGAGGCTCATCGCCGGCAGCAGCACCAGCGCCCAGCCGGCGCCGGCGAGCAGCTGGCTCGCCGACAGCAGGGGCAGGTCGCCAGCCAGGCCGGCGGCGAGACTGGCACCGGCGCCGGCCAGCGCGCCGGCGGTGGCGACGGAGATCGCGCCGGCGCGTTTCACCAGACGGCCGGCAGGCAGCATCGCGAGACTGAAGCCGATCCAGAACAGCGGCTGCAGGCGGTCCAGTTCGGGGCCGGCGGCAAAGCGCTTGTACAGCGGCGTGCTGTTCAGGTTGGCGTGGATCTGGAAGGCGAGGGCGGCCAGCATCGCCACCAGCCCCAGCAGCGGCAGGGCGGAGCCCCGCGAGGGCGGCACCGGTGAAGCGGCGGGGGGCGCGCCGAGTGCTGCGCCGCGGGTTAGCGCCAGCACCGCGACGGCCAGCGCGACGCTGGCGAGGGCGAAGGGCAGGCCCGGCGCCAGCGTGCGCAGCGTGGTCGTGAGCAGCGGGCCCAGCGCGCTGGCCAGGCCGATGCCGAGCAGCGCGGTTGCGGCGCCGAGCGGCCACTCGGGTGCCGCCGCACGCTTGCCGAGCAATGCGAAGACCGGTGCGCGCAGCGCCGACGAGGAGAGCGTCCACACCACGGTGACGGCCAGCAGCAGCGCGCCACCGCCGGGGGCCAGCTGGGGCAGCAACAGGAAGGCCGCGCAGGACAGCAGTCCGACGAGGGCGATGCCGCGACCGAGGCGGTCGAGGGCGCCGCTGCAGCGGTCGGCGGCCAGCCCGGCGGCGAGGTCACCGACGACGAAGATCGCCTGGTCGAGCATCAGCAGCAGCGCCACCGTGCCGGCGCCCAGGCCGGCGGCGGCGACGAGGCCGGGCAGAAAGGTGGCATAGACCGTCCAACTGAGGGTCAGCATGAACTGCACGGCGAGCAAGGCCGGGCCGGAAAGCGGGGCGGGAGCGGGCATGGGCGCAGAGGGGGTGTGGTCAGTCGCCTACCTTAGCATTTCCACCGGGGCGGGGGCCGCCGGCCGGCGGATCGCGTGGCACTGGCTATACTTCCGTCTTGGAGGAAGCCCGTGTCCACCTTGCTCTCGATCCGCCGGGGCCGGCCTGCGGTCTGGTGTGCGGCCGTCCTGAAGGCGACGGCGGGGGGGCTGTTGTGCAGTATCGCGCCGTCGCTGCGGGCCGAGTCGCTGAACTACGACGCGGATGACCTGCGCACCTGTCTGGTCATTGCTTTCGTGCTGCTGGCGGTGGTCGGTGCGGCGGCGCTGTACTTCCACCGCATCAATTGCCGCCTGCAGCGCAGCGTCGCGGCGGCGCGGCGGGCCGCCGAGTGCCTGCAGGTCAGCGAGGAGAAGTACCGCCTGTTGGCCGAGACGATGAAGGACGTGGTGTGGACCGTCGATACCGACACGCTGCGCTTCCTCTATGTGAGCCCCTCGGTGGAGCGTCTGGTCGGCTACACGAATGACGAGATTGCCGCCACCTCCTTCGACGCGACCTTCCGGCCCGGCGATGCCGAGGACGTCCGCGCGCAGGTGCGCCGGCGTGTCCGCGACTTCCTCATGGGCGAGGGGCGGGTGCCCTGCTTCTACACCGACGAGATCGAGCAGCCGTGCAAGGACGGCAGCAGCGTATGGATCGAGGCGGTCAGCACCTATTGTCGCAATCCGCGCACCGGGCGGGTCGAGCTGCACGGGGTGAGCCGTGACATCTCCGAGCGCCGGGCGAGCCAGGCACGCATTGCGTACATGGCCGAGCACGACATGCTGACCGACCTGCCCAACCGCAGCCTGTTTTCCGACCGCCTGCGTCAGGCCATCGCGTCGGCAAGACGGAACCTGAGCCGCGTGGCGCTGCTGTACATCGACCTGGATCGTTTCAAGCCGGTCAACGACGTTCATGGACATGCGGTCGGCGACTGCCTGTTGCGCGAGGCTGCGGTGAGGATGCGCGACTGCGTGCGCGAGTCCGACACGGTCGGGCGATTCGGCGGGGACGAGTTCGTCGTGCTGCTGCCCGGTATCGAAGCCGTGGGGGACGCGGTACGCGTCGCCGAGAAGATCCGCATGGCGCTGGAGGCGCCCTTCGTGCTCGGAGGGCTGACCCTGGAGGTGTCGTCGAGCATAGGCATCGCGATCTATCCGGAGCATGGCGCCGACGACCTCAGCCTGTTGCTCCACGCCGACGGCGCGATGTACGAAGCCAAGCACGGCGGCAGGAATCGCGTGGTGGTCTTCGACGACAACAGGGACTGAGTGCGCGCGGGATGACGGCGCCCGGGCGGCGGTGTTATGGTCGGGCCGGTCTGTACGAGGAGGGAGGTTTTCCATGAAACGAATGCTGTGCGTGGCGCTGCTCGGCGCGCTGGCCCAGGGGGCGATGGCTGCGGATGTCGGCGTGTCGATCAGTATCGGCGACCCGAACTTCTACGGACGCATCGATATCGGCAACTTTCCCCGTCCGGTGCTGATCTATCCGCAGCCGATGGTCATCCAGCAGGCGCCCTATGGCGTCGTGCGTCAGCCCCTCTACCTGCGGGTGCCGCCCGGCCACGCCAAGCACTGGCGAAAGTACTGCGCGCGCTACCGCGCCTGCGGCTATCCGGTCTATTTCGTGCGGGACAACTGGTATCGCGAGGTCTATGCGCCCCGCTACCGCGAGGCCCACCCCTATCGTGATCGCCCCCCGGTTTACGGTGGCGAGCGTTACGAGGAGCGCCGCGAGCGGCGGGACGACCGCTTCGACGAGCGGCGTGACCGGCACGAACAGCGCTTCGACGACCGCCGGGAGCGTCGCGAGGAGCGTTTCGACGACCGCCGTGACCGTCGCGAGCAGCGTTTGGAGGAAAGGCGCGAGCGCTTCGAGGAGCGTGGAGATCGCGGGGATCGTGGGGGGCGAGGCGATCGCGGCGATCACGGCCACGGTCGCGGCCACAGGGGTGACTGATCACCCTCCCGGTGGTGGTGGCCTGTCCGCGATCAAGGCCGGGGTGGGGCAGGGGGCGTAGGGTCGGGCTTCCGCCTGCGGGTCCGTGGGCGGACGGCCACGACTTCCCGCCCTCCCGATGAAACTTCCTTCCCAGCCGCTTTTCTCCCAGCCCCTCTGGCTCGTCGGTTTCCGTCCCTTTTTTCTGCTCGCCTGTCTGGCCGGGCTTGCGCTGCCGGCGATCTGGGCGCTGATCTTCAGTGGCGTGCTGCCCGCGCCGGCCGGGCGCTTCTCGCCGGTGCAGTGGCATGCCCACGAGATGTTCTTCGGTTTCGGTTGGGCGGTGATGGGCGGCTTTCTGCTCACTGCCACCAAGAACTGGGTGCAGGTGCGGGGTTATCACGGCCCGGCGCTGGTCGGGCTGGTGGCAGCCTGGCTGTTCGAACGGGTCGGCATGGGCTTCGGCGGCGGCTGGCCCGCGCCGCTGTTCCAGGTGTCCAACCTGGCCTTCCTCGCCGCCAAGCTGCTGATCCTCGATGCGGCGCAGTTTGCGGCCGGTACCACGATGGCGCTGGGCCTGTTCCGCCTGGCCTTCCTGGTGATGCTGGAACGCACGCTGACCCAGTTCATGAAGGGCGTGTTCCAGGTGGATATCCGGCGCGACCCGCGTCTCGACGGGGGGATCAAGTTTGCCGCGCTGGCCCTGGTCTTCCAGGCCTGGCTCCCGGCCTGGCTCGAGGTGAGTCTGCTGGTGTGCGGTGCGGCCCTGCTGCTCGTGCGCTTTGCTGGCTGGAGGCCGGGGCTGGCGTTCACGCGCACCGAACTGGCAGTGATGTATGCCGGCTATCTGGCCATCGTCGCCCAACTGCTCGTCGAGGCGGCGGGGCGGGTGGCGGCGCCGGCCTGGGTCGGCAGCGTGTCGGTGCATCTGTTCACCTTCGGCGTGATGGGGCTGGTCATCCCACCGATGCTGGTGCGCATTTCGAAGGGTCACACCGGCCGCAAGGTGGTTTTCGATGCCGGCGACAAGGCGCTGATCTGGATCATGCTGGCCGCACTGGTCGTCCGCGTGCTGCTGCCGCAATGGCTGCCGGGGGCTTATCTGACATGGGTGAACCTGGCTGCCTTCGGCTGGTTCCTGTGCTTTGCGATCCTCGGCCTGCGTATGCTCCCGCGCCTGCTGCGGCCGCGCATCGACGGAAGGGAGCACTGAGCGGGGCTCCCGGGCGGGCAGAACCGGCTGCGTTGGTCTAGAGTCCGGACTATGTCAGTCCGATTTCATGCGGCCCGTCCGAAATCCTTGCGGGGCGGGCCGCCCGGGAGAAAAACCATGAACCCGACTCCGCTGCCGTGCCTGCCTTCCCGCAGGCTTCCGCGTCTGTTCGTCTGCGCGCTGCTGGCCTGGCCGGCCGTTGCCGCGGCGAGTTCGCTGACACCTCCGGGGCTCGAGGAGCAGGCCTGCGCCCCGTCGGTGCCCGGTGAACCCGCCGACAAGGCGGCCCGCGGCATCGCGATCAGCCTGGCCGGCGGCGGCACCAAGGCGTCGTCCTTTGCGCTGGGCGTGCTCGGTGCGGCGGTGACGACGCCGCTCCCACTCAGCGCCGATGCCGGGCGACGGGACAACACGCTGTTCTGGCAGGCCGATGCGGTGTCCTCGGTGTCGGGCGGCAGTTACGCGGCCTTCTACCTCTATTCCCGGCTGATCCGTAACGGGCTGCCGGCGCCGGATGCGGGCCGCCATGGCATCGCGCGCTATTTCCGTGACTGCATCCCGGCCAGGCTGAAGGGTGCGCTGCCCGAGGCCCTCGCCGCGGCCGAGGCGGCGCGCCGCGGCATGTCTGCCGACGACTTGTTCTGCCCGCGGACCGTGAGCGCCGGTGACGATGCCGGCACTGCCGAGCAGGCCCTCGCGCGCCATTACTGGAACGAGGTGGAGCCGGATACCGTGCACCAGCAGTTCCTGCGCTGCCATGCCGACGTACTCACCTGGCAGCGCTGCGAGTTCAGCAACAGCGTCGGCGCGCGCATCCGCAGTGGTGTCGGGACCGCTGCGCTGGCCGCGGTTTCGCTGCTGTCGCTGCCGATGGCGTGGACCGCGAACACGATCTTCGACTGGCCGGTCAATCTTTCCCCCTCGCGCATCGTCTACCGGGAGGGCATAGGCATGGCCTACGGGCTGGAGCCCCTCGATGCGCGCGCGCTGGAGGGGGATGCCGGGTGGGCGGCGCAGGTCGGTGCGGTGCGCCACTTCGTCACCGTCGATGGCAAGACCAGCCTCGCCGACCATGTGCCGAGGGGGTCGGACGAAGGCGGCCCGGCCGAGCGGGACGCCGATCTGCGCATCCGGCCCGATCCGGACGGTCTCAGCTTCGCCGGCCTGGCCGGCCTCTACGATGCAGGCCGGCGCTCGCCGCCGCAGTGGATCATCAACGCGACCGCCGCGCCGAGCCGCTCGGTGCTCGGCTGGTCCGGCCAGAACGACACCAACTTCGATCGCGACATCTTCCGCATGACCGGTGCCCAGCAGTGCGCCGGCGGCGTCGGGCCGATCCGCATCGACAAGGCCCTGAGCGAC
>Ga0213919_1000843_pt1 | contig 12467 bp, 14 predicted proteins | sample McNCre317MG_FD_161056 | JGI IMG/M metagenome (GOLD analysis project Ga0213919, IMG submission 161056) | Freshwater microbial communities from McNutts Creek, Athens, Georgia, United States - 3-17 MG | ecosystem: Environmental > Aquatic > Freshwater > Creek | place: USA: Georgia | collected... | reverse complement strand
TGGGAATACATAGACATATAATTGTCTGACAATTCCCCAAATTGTGTGAAAATTAGACACAATTCGGGCAACCGCCAGACTATTTGATGTGAATTTATTCAATTGTCAACAAATGTATAATTATTCATTAAAAAGTCAAAACATTAATCACTTTACCAGAGATTATAATAATATTGTACCTTATCACAATTTCGTTTTCAAGATTTCAATGGAGGATCCTTTATGGCCAGAAAAACAATTAAGCTTCCGACAACCCAACAGATTGAAAAATTATATAAAGCCGGAGACATTGACAAGCTTCGACAATTAAATGAAAGGCTAGCAAAAACAGCCAACCAAAGAATGGCTCAGTTCTATAAATCTGGTATTAAGTCAACAGCCGCTTTAGACAGGGCACAGTATTATATATGGCAAGAATCAGGCCTATCTACTGGCGGTGTTTTTTCAAGATCTAAAAAGCTGAACCCTGAAAAACTAATTGAACAATTAAAAGAGGAACTTATTTTCTTAAGATCTGAATCGTCAACAGTAACAGGCGAAAAGGAATTACGAGCAAAGAAATCATTTAAGGCTTTAACAGAAGGTAAAGATGGCAAAAAACCATATATGCCCATCCCTGAAGACATCAAGATACCTGACAGCTTCACAGGATCTCCGGCGGAATACTTTGAAAATAAATTCCTGGCTTTTCTTCGTCAGGATGCTTGGAAGGATATAAAGAAATATCTCTATGCAAGTGATACATCAGTTTTAGCGGATGCCGGAGAAGCGATCGCGCGTGGTGCTTCTCTCTCCGATTTAAGGGATGCTTACAAACAATTCCTTCAGGGTGAAGTTGATATATATTCTATGTGGGATAACTGGGTAAGTGTTAAATAAGAGGAGAATAAAAAGGGAATGAAATATTTAAATGTGCCGATAACAATAGGATTTGATAAAGATCATAATCCTATTACAAATATGGTTCCTGAGAGGGTTTACGAGATTAACGAGTTATCTTATCTTGGCAAAATGCTCAAATGTAAGGACAGTACCAAAGTTGATCAGGTACGACATTTAAAGATTAACTATCTTGAGATACCATGTGCTTTTGACATTGAGACAACAAATATCACAGAGGATCCTGATGAAGTATTCATAATTGATAATTCAGTTTGCGAATATCTAAAAACATTAAAAATCAGGTATTCTGATAAACTCGCGCATGATATTTCAGGGTTTGAAGGTTTACGCCGTTCACACTTTGGAAAAATTAAATTATCAAAAAAGACTGGCCTATATATTGACGAGTTATGGCCAGATCTTAACCAGTGGCGGCCGGATCTGTTTCCTTTGGATATAGAAAACCAATCCGACCAACTACAACATTTATTTGATGTATATGATGATAATGAACTATCAAAAGAAAAATTCAGGCCTTATGCGTTTATGTATCATTGGCAATTCTGTTATGAAGATGAAGTATGTTTTGGAAGAACATGGGAAGAATTTAAGACCCTTCTTCAGAATCTGGAAAGAAATCTGAACCTTTCATATACAAACCGGCTTGTAATATGGGTTCATAATCTTTCTTTTGAATGGCAATTTATGAGGGAGTTTATTGACTTTGAAGATGGCTTTTTTATGGAGGAAAGACAGCCGGCAAAGATCTTATTAAAATCCGGGATAGAATTTAGATGCTCGTATATCCTAAGTAATATGTCATTATCAAAATTTTGTGAGAATGAAGCCGGGGTACTTCATTATAAATTGGATGGTGAAGAATACGATTATGATCAGTGTAGACTTCCTTCCACACCCTTAACCGAATATGAATTAGGGTACTGTTATAATGATGTTCGCGGATTGTGTGAGTGCATCCAGAGCCGGTTAACTCATGATACACTTGCTACTATTCCACTAACATCTACCGGGTATGTCAGGAGGGAACTACGCGCAAATGTCCGAAAAAATCCAAAGAACCGCCAACAGTTTTTAACTACCGCGCTGGATCCTCACTTATATACATTATGCCGTGAAGCTTTCAGGGGTGGAGATACTCACGCGAATGCTGAAAGAGCCGACCAGATCAATACAAACGGTTGGGGAGAAGATATCAAAAGTAGTTATCCGGCACAGATAGTAATTTTTGATGGTTACCCGGTAACAGCTTTTGGAAGTATGAGCGTGGAATACTATTTAAATCATGATATGTCAGAATATGCCCTACTTTTGAAGGTTGCTTTTTTCAATATCCGATATGACACCAAAAGCGAGTATTTTTGCGGTATGCCATATATACCCATTGCAAAATGTAATAAATTCAGTGTAAGACGTGTGATTGATAATGGGCGTATATTATTTGCGGAATTTATAGAATGTACACTTACTAATCTGGATCTTGAAATAATTAAGAAGGAATACAAATTTGATGATATCCGCATTGGTGAGATATGGGCGGCAAAGAAGGGTAAACTATCAATAGAGATCCGGGAAACTACAATGGACTACTTTAGGCAGAAGTGCCTTCTGGATGGCATAGAAGATAAAAAGTATGAATATCTTAAAAGTAAGAATCGCTTGAATTCTATTTTTGGTTGCATGGTCATGAAAGTAGACCAGAGTAATATAAAATGGGATCCTGTGAAAAAGATATATGTGGATGATACGCCGGATCTGAAAGAAGCTTTAGCTAAATTTTACAAGAGCCGCAATAATTTCCTTCAATACCAACAAGGATTATTCATCACAGCAGCCGCCAGAATGCAATTGAGAACAATGCTTTGGAAGGTTGGCCATGATTGTATTTATTGTGATACAGATAGTATAAAAGGTGTGGGAAATCATCTACATGAATTTGAAGTTGAGAATGAATATAGAAAGAAGTTAGCAATAGATAATGGTGCCTATGCTGAAGATAGAGAAGGAAATGTATATTATCTGGGAGTGTGGGAGAATGAAACGGTTAAACATCAATATGATGAATTTAAGACCCTGGGCGCTAAAAAATATGTATATCGTCAGGGTGATAAAATTGTTTCTACAATTGCCGGAGTATCAAAGAAAGCCGGAGCGGAATATTTTAAAAAACATGGTGTAGATGGTCTTCAAAGGGATGCCATTATAACAGAATCAGGGCATTTGACAGCCTATTACAATGATGATGGCATTCATAAATTGACCATAGACCACAACATTTTCACCACAGGGAGCAATGTAGCACTTGTCAATAATACATATAAGATCGGAGTTACTGAGGAATATTGTGACTTATTATTAAAAGGTATTGATAATATTATAGACATGTTATAAAATATTTTTAGGTAAATATTTTATAATTCATTTAGGAGGTGGCAAACATGATAATGATACTAGGTTTAACTGATGTAGCGGCGAAGAAAACAGAAGTTTTCCTTCAGGGAACAAGGGGAGTAAAGTTTGAGGTATCTGAAAATGAAGAAGGATTATTTGATATCACTATCAATGCGGAATATGATAGCCCGCTTCTGGTAAACATTCACGACGGAGAAGGTGAGATTTTTTTAAACCGCATTGACATAGAGCCGGAAAACTTCACCTATCTTACTCCATTTGTAGCGCTTCATAATGGTGAGTATTTCAAGATGGAGGTTATATGAATGTTGATGTAAATTTTGTACGGCCTCAAAACGTTTGCCAATGCGGTAATTATGTATACTGGCCTGAACAACAAAGAGTATTCAGAGGTTTTAGGTATGCGCTTCGTTGTACCAATTGTAATAAATTTTTTAGATATGCTTCAGATTATGAAAAAAGTGTTATCAATGCCAGAATAAACTGGCTTGAAGATCATAAAAAGGAGGTGGCAAATGATACGGACTATTCTGGTAACAGAGTGTGAACACAAAATCACCAAAGAGCGCCGCATGTTCTACGGCCGTTATGACCCGGTGACATTAGAGCGCGGAAATTGGAAGGTGATAAACACTTACAGACGAAAGTATAGTATGAGTGATGAAACTTTTGCCAGATATGGCACATTAAAGGAGGATTAATTTTATGGGATTAATGGACAAGTACAATAAAGGCGGAGTAATATTTGATATCAATATCGAGGGATTTAATTTTACATCCCTGAAGGCGCTTTTTGATAAGGATCCATCTATTATTTATCCGATTGATGGCCTTTACATCAATAAGAAATCCGATTTTGGAGACCATCCCGTTGCTATAGTTGCAAAAGATGGGCTTCTGGTGGATCTGCCCGGGCATGAGACAGAGACAGTTAAAGAGATCTTGAAAGACGAGGAAGCCATTGAAGCAATCAAAGCGGGCAAGGTTGGCTTTTCTATTCATCAGTATGAACAGAAGAAATATAAAAAAGTGTGCTATGGTATTCACTGGGAGGATATAGCCGGATGATTAATTGGTTTGATATTTCCAAATATGAAACCAAATTCAGGGCTAATACATTTTTTATAGGAGGGCGTGGAATTGGGAAAACCTTTTCCACGTTTTCCTATTTATATGACAGACAGCCGTTTATCTATGCAAGAAATACGGATGTAGAATTAGATGAGTGTAGCACTGAATTTGGAAACCCTTTTAAAAGGTGGAATAAGATCACACTTCATGATGTTCACATGAAAAGGGAGAAAAAGCATTCCCTGATTTTGGAAGGCAAGGGTGATAATGAACATGTGATAGGGTATGGTGCCAGTGTATCAGCCATGGGCGCTATGCGTGGCGTAGATTTATCGGATGTTAAGATAGGCGTATTGGATGAATTTATCACAATAAAGAACCTTCATTTTAATCAGGGTAAATATTATGACGATCTCTATGAGACTATAAACCGCAACAGGGAGATAGAAGGTGAAGAAAAATTTATTTTCATATTGCTTTCAAATGCTCAGAGATTAAACAACTCCATTTTAGCCAGAAAAGATCTTGTGACCCCAATAGAAGGAATGCTAAAAAACAATCAGCAGATATGGAGCCGGGGCGATTGTTTTATATGCTTACCACAGTCTGAGGTATCGGATCTGAAAGCCGAAACCGAATTTTATAAAGGTATATCAGGCTCTAAAACGTTTGAGGAAGCGATTAATAATAAGTTTGCCAATGATTCATTTTATGCAATAGCAAAAAGGCCGCTACGTGAGTATATCGGCGTATGTATGATAGATGATATCTATATCTATAAGCATAAATCAAATGGGAAGTATTACGCTTGTATGACACAATGTTTAAACATTCCGACATTTTCAAGTAAAGATAACTTTTCATTATTTTATAGGACATATGGTAAACAGTTTGATATTATGGCATCCTGTGGGGATCTTGAATGCTCAGATTTTACTACTAAGTCTAGACTATATGAAATTTTAAGAATATAATAAATATAGGACAAGATCTGCCCCCCATCAGATCACATTTCTCCTGTCATAGTTTTAGCACCTCTGTAGACAATAGGTCGTTCCAGCGGCCTATTGTTTTTTTACGATAAATTGTATAAAATAATATTGACAGGGCGCTTAAACAATCCACAGGCACAGCCCGGAAGGGTGTGGATGGTTTGCCACCTAAGTGCTCTGTCCATTAAGGAGGGTGGACTTTATGAAATTAGATCATTTTAAAAATTTAACAGAAGATGAACAGGCGGCATATCTTGAAGCCGCTGAAGCACTGGAAACAACTACCAAAGATCAGGAAGCCGAAATAAATTCCCTGAAATCTGAAAATGAGACAATGAAAGCCGGAACTGCAAAACTTGAAACGGAACTAAAGGAAACAAAAGAACTCAATTTTACTTTAGCCCGTAAGATTGATACAAGTAAAGAGCGGCCGACTTTTGAAGATACATTACATGATATTTTCTATCCAAAGAAGGGAGATTAAATTTTATGACTACAGAACAGATTTATACATTAGTCAATGAAGTAAACGCTGAAGCATTTGGTTCAAACGCTCTCACAATCGTTGATACTTCATCACTTATTTCTGTGGGTAATACTGTTTTATCATCCAGTACAAACACAGAAGCATTTCTTAACACACTGGCACAGCGCATAGGCCGTACGATCCTCAGATTCAGGGATTATCGTAACAAGCTTGGAAATATGGTAATAAATGATTTTGAGTATGGCGCGATCCTCCAGAAGATCTATGTGCATATGCCGGAAGCAGAAGCTGACGAAAGCTATGATCTTATCAACGGACAGAGCGTGGATCATTATAAGATTGCAAAACCTGATGTAGACCAGAAGCTTTTTGTTACACGTACTCCTTACCAGTTTAAGATAACTGTTCAGGATGAACATTTGAGGGAAGCATTTCTTTCAGAGAATGCAATGGGCGCATTTATCGGAGTTATCTTTGGTCAGGTGCGTAATGCAATCGAAGTATCACTTGAAAATCTTGCCCGTGTAACACTGGCAACAGCTATAGCAGAGTGCGCCGGAACTTCAAGGATGATTGACCTTGTTACAATGTACAATACTTTGTACACCGCATCACTTACTGATGTTACTTGTCAGAATGACCCTGATTTCATGAGGTTTGCAATGTCTACTATCAATTCTTATATTGATGGTATTCAGGATATGTCAGTACTTTATAATGATGGTTCACTTGAGACTTTCACACCTCGAGAAGATATCCGTGTTAAGGTTATCTCTTCCTTCATGAGAAGGTTGGAAACCGTTGTAGAATATGCGGCATTCCATGACCAGTTTGTAAGACCTGATGCTGATATTGTGACCCTGAACTACTGGCAGTCGGCCCAGGATCCTATGGACATTATCATCAAGAGACCTTCAGATAGTGCTGAAGTCAGCCGCGGTAATGTAATCGCACTTATCCATGACAGGGATGCAATGGGCGTTTACAAGATGGATGAGAGAGTTGCTACTACTCCTATCAATGCGGCCGGATTGTATTACAATACCTATTATCATCAGAAAGAACTCAGGTTCATTGATCCTTCAGAGAATTTCATCTGCTTCACATTGAACTAAGGAGGGCCCCATGCCAACGGCTGAATTTTTCAAGCTATCAAAAAGAAAAAATAGCACCAAACAGCCCACGGGCACCGGGACACAATACACAGTGAATTTAAAAAGTGGGACTAGTTTTATTAGTCCCACTCTTTTATTAGAAATAAGCTCTAAACCCGACTATAACTATCTAAATTTTGAGGGTATGTATTATTTTGTTACTGATATTGTGTCAGTGCGTCAGAATCTGTGGGAAATCTATTGTAATGTTGATGCACTTGCGACCGCTAAAACAGCAATTTTAAATACAAAAGCATATGTTATATATGATAGTGATTCAAATACTGAAATACCAGATAACAGGCTACCACTAAAGACCACAAAAGCGGTTTCATCTTCTGCTACTCCATGCCCTTTCACACCTGACAGTGGCGTATTTATATTGTCACTCACAGGCGCACATGGTACTACGGGAGTATATGCGGTTAGTTCAGCACAGCTTGGGGCGCTTATTGATGATCTTCAGCACATAGAGGATAATATTTTTGATTTTAATAATATCCCACAGCCTTCTTTACCATCTAAACCGGGAAGCGGTGCGAGCATAGAAGAATGGCTTGAATATATCGGAGATATTGGAGAATTTTTAGGCGATTACATAAAGTATGCTATACAGTGCGCAGTCAGACCTATATCACAATTTTTCGGTGCGGGTAATATCCCGGAAAATATAAGGGAATGCCGTTTTATACCTTTTAATGTAGGAGTTACCGCACCTCAAGCACCTATTTATCTGGGAAGCTTCCTGACACAAGTAGGAAGTCTGGGGAAGCTTATCACTGACACAGTACACCGTACTTCAACAGTTACAATACCATGGCCATCAGGTATATCAGATTTTAGAAGAAGAAGCCCATATACAGATATTTATTTATACCTTCCATATGTAGGTATGACAAAATTATCAAGTGAAAACCTTGTAGGACAGGCAAGTATTGATGTTTCTTATACACTGGCGCTCAGGAATGGCGGACTTATTGTTACTGTTTCAAGTGGTAGCCAGATCTTAGGACAATATAGCGGTAATGTGGGTGTATCTGTTCCTATTGGCTTTTCAAATATCAATACTCCCAGAGCGGCACAGAGTATAATAGCAGCGGCAAAGGAATATGTCACAGGAAATGTCAGCGGTTTTGGTATGGCGGCTATAAGCCTATCAGATTCTATTCAACCTAATTTTTCATGTATTGGCGGGCTTGATGGCAATGCGGCTGTTGCGGCAAATCAGAATATAACATGTTATACAGTATTCCATGATACAGTAGTGGCTCCTAATACAGAACTTCAGACAGTAGGAAGCCCCACAATGGCACCAAAAGCTTTATCCGGCTTAACGGGCTTTTGTCAATGTATGGATGCTCATGTCGAACTTGATAAACCCGCCGTCATTATGGATATGGTGGATAGTTACCTGAATAGTGGATTTTTTATTGAATGATGCTTATTTTTACATGGTTATTATTAGTAACATTATCAGGCTTATATATTACATGGGTAATACTTATGAAAACAATAATTAGTTATAAAGTTGTATATGTAGACCGTTATGGAGATATACAGGAATATGATACCGAATCATTAGCGGAGGCCAGACAATTAGCCACTACAGTACAAAATGCTTTAATCTATAAGATTGAGATAATTGGAAGCATAGAAAGGGTATTATAATGGGCAATAGTATATTACGTGGAATTGATATTCCCTTTTCAGATCTGGTTCACCAGTTTTTTGCAAAAAAACCAAAAGACGTAGACGGGGTAGCTAATACCAGTAATATCTATTACCGGGATTATCTACTTAAAAAAGTGTTAAGCCGTTTCGAGTTTAGCGGCCTTCCTTCATATTGGGATATGGATTATTTTCTCGAAGTACTGTTCTTAGAGGGTAAAGTATGCATTACTGATACGGCGATGGGTGTATTACCTTTTAAGTGCGGCTTGACCGGAATTGGAATATTTGAACAGCCAACAGAATGCCAGATAGCTAACCCGGTACTGGGAAGCTTCAGGAGAACAATTGATGTAGATTGCGCATTGTTGAAACTACAATACAATTATAGTGGAATAGGTTGGATGTTAAACAGATATTCTACCATGCTTTCCATGTGTGATAGTGGGATAGCGGTAAATCTGATGAATAGTAAAGCCGCTTATGTCTTTAAGGCCGCTTCAAAAGCCCAGGCCGAGACCATGAAAAAAATGTATGACGATATCACACAAGGGAAGCCCGCGGTATTTGTTGGAGAAAATGGCGCATTAAATCAGGAAAATGTTTATAACCTTCCTGTGAGAGAAAATTTTGTCGCTGATGATATACAGATATTGAAGCGAAAAATTGTAAATGAATTTTTGACAGAGATAGGTATCAATAATACCAATCTGGATAAAAGAGAGCGCCTTACTGATGATGAAGTTAATGCCAATAATGATGAAGTATATGCCAATATTCAACATTGGTTAGATAATATTTCAGAAGGTATTAAAAAAGCCAATCTGATGTTTAATCTTGATATGTCGGTGAAGATCCGGGAATATGGAGGAATAAAAGATGTATACACTTCAGAGTTTAGTTGATTATTGTAAAGACCATGACATAGATATTTTTGAAGGTTGCACCACCCCGGCGCCGATAGACGTAGATCTTTTAAAGTCCTATATCATGTTACGGTGTGGATTGTTGCAGCCCGTTTATGGCGAGCCGCTTTTATTCAAGATGCAAACGAAAATGTGGTTTACATCTAACCAGTGGCGCATGGAGCATCTAGTTAAAATGTTATTGGCTGATTATGAGCCAGCGGAAAACATTTTCGAACATGAGGAATGGTCTGAAGAACATTCTGGCACAGATTCAAGCGGCGGCACAGATTCTTTAGCACATGGTGAGACACACACTCTTTCAGGATCTGATACACTGGGACACGGAGAGACCCACACATTATCAGGTAATGATACTTTTGCACATGGTGAGACACATACTCTTTCAGGATCTGATACACTGGGACACGGAGAGACCCACACATTATCAGGAAATGATACTTTAGGCCATGGCGAGACCCACACATTATCAGGCAATGATACTTTAGGCCATGGAGAGACCCACACATTATCAGGCAATGATACTTTAGGCCATGGTGAGACCCACACATTATCTGGTACTGATACCAATAATGATACAATATCAAATACACATACTGTAAGTGCTTATAATTCAAGTAGTTATCAGCCCGATTATATGGATCAACGCGGCGGATATACAAATACGCAATATGGGAAAGTAGATACCGCTTCAGGTACTGATACGACCACTTATGGAAAAGTAGATACCGCTTCAGGTACCGATACGACCACTTATGGGAAAGTAGATACCGCTTCAGGTACTGATACGACTACTTATGGGAAAGTAGATACCGCTTCAGGTACTGATACGACCACTTATGGCAAGACAGACACAGCTTCAGGTACTGATACGACTACTTATGGGAAGACCGATACCGCTTCAGGTACTGATACAACCACTTATGGGAAGACAGATACAGCTTCAGGTACTGATACAACTACCTACGGTAAAACGTTTACACATGGTGAGAAAATAGAGTATAATAAAGATAGACATGGAAACGTTGGCGTTAAATCATCCTCAGATCTGATGCAAGAGGAATTAAATTTATTAGAGCGGTTTAATGTATATGATACTTTGGCCGCATGGTTTGAAAAAGATAACATGATTCAGGTATATTAAAAGGAGGGCTTATGAGTTTTTTTGAATTTCCTCATACCAGAACCTACGATACAGATCTTGGGTGGCTCATTAAAACAGTACATACACATGATGAAGCCATTGCGTTGCTTGATGACTGGGCGGAACATGCTGAAATCAGGATAAAAGATTTGGAAACGTTTAAAAATCTTTTAGAAAATGGCACTTTGCCGCCAGCTGTTAAAAATGCTCTAATGGAGTGGGCGGCTCTTAACATTCCTGATCTAATAGGAGCCGCAATTAAAACAGTATTTTTTGATCTGACACCGGATGGATATCTACGTATAACAATTCCTGATAGTTGGGATGATATAACTTTTGGAACTACCGGTTTAGATACTTTTCCACCCGGTTATAATTATGGCCATTTAACATTATCGTATTAAGGAGGATATTATGGGACAATATATAGGAGCCAGATATGTACCAAGATTTATGGATGTATATGATGCTACGCAAATATATGAAGCATTAGATGTAGTTGATAACGGACTTGGGACTAGTTATATAGCAAAGATCCCTGTACCGGCCGGAACACCTCTTACTAATACAACATACTGGGCTATATATGGGGCTAGCAGTGGAGCAATAATTAATCTACAAAATCAGATTGATGTTATAAATGGTGATATTGTAAATATTCAAACAGATCTGGCCGCTATTAATTCGCCAACTATGCGTAATATGGCGTCAAGAAAATTTGTTTTTATAGGTGATTCATATACACAAGTACCTACACCGGGTACTTCATTTGTTGCCGGTGTAGCATCCCGTTTAGGATTAAGTGCTTCTCAATATCACAATATCGGTGTAAGTGGTGATAGTCTCCCTAATTTTTTGGCTCAGGTTTCAGGTTATAGTTTTGGAGATGAAGATGAAGTCACTGATGTAATAATAGCCGCCGGTATGAATGATTGTCAGGCCGCTTTTGCATCAAGTACATTAGGAACATATATTCCTCAGTTGATCACCGCTGTAAAAAATAAATTTCCTAATTGTATTATATGGGCCGGCTTTTGTGCTAATGGTTATTATGAATATTTGTCAGGATCATATCCGACTTATAATTATGACAATGTTCATAATATTAAATATCTCTGGCGTAAACATTTCTCAGCTTCTCCATATGTTATTTATATGGATAAATTAGACTATTGGTATAGAATGTTAATGGATACCGACTTTTTCCATGGCGGGTCAATGCATCCATATGGCAATGGTATAGATACGTTAGCTGAAATGATTGCTAATTATTTAAAAGGCGGTTCATCTAATATAGGAGAAACTACAACTTTTAACACATATGCTGATACGCAATTATCATTTAATAACTGGAACGGTATACGTCAGATGCCCGTTGTAAGATCAGGAGACACTGAGATAGTAAAATTATATGCCGCCGGTTTAGGCTTAACATCAAATATAACTATTTCAAATGGTAGTGATATAGAACTAGTACGACAAGCAATAGATCCAAATACAGAAAATACTACAGTATATGCTTCAAAACCGGCCGTTGTTGCCGCTACTTTGGGTTATACTACGAGTGACGCGCCATCTACTATTAAATTGTTGCCAGCTTCTTTCAGGTTTGATGGTGGATCAATCTGGATCAACACAAAATCAGTTTTAACACCAATAACTAATGTAAATAGTTTGTGGTGGGAGGATATGGAATTTATTTTCCCGGCCGAC
>Ga0213919_1000840_pt1 | contig 12500 bp, 5 predicted proteins | sample McNCre317MG_FD_161056 | JGI IMG/M metagenome (GOLD analysis project Ga0213919, IMG submission 161056) | Freshwater microbial communities from McNutts Creek, Athens, Georgia, United States - 3-17 MG | ecosystem: Environmental > Aquatic > Freshwater > Creek | place: USA: Georgia | collected 2017-06-12 | reverse complement strand
AAGAGGATCTCCGAGGACATGCCCGGGAAGGTTGGCTTGAGCACCAGCTTGTCGAGGTTCTCGAGGACTTGCCGGCGGGCCGGCTCCTCGCCGCACCACCAGGTGGCGACCGAGGGCATCGCCAGCTCCTCGCCGAGCAGGTGGCGGCAGATTCCGGGCAGAAAGCCGGGCAGCGCGGCCGATTCGAGCAGGCCCGAGCCCAGCGCGTTGGCCACCAGCACGCGGCCGGCGCGCACCGCGCCGAGCAGGCCGGGCACGCCAAGGGCCGAGTCGGCGCGCAGCTCGAGCGGATCGCAGAAATCGTCGTCGAGGCGGCGCAGGATGGCGTGGACCCGCTCGAGGCCGGAGACGGTCTTGAGGTAGACGGTGTCGTTGCGCACCGTCAGATCCTGGCCCTCGACCAGCGGGAAGCCGAGGTAGCGGGCCAGGTAGACGTGCTCGAAATAGGTTTCGTTGAAGGGGCCGGGGGTCAGCAGCACGGTGAGCGGCGGCTCCCCGTCGGTCGGCGCCTGGCGGGCCAGGCTGTTCTGCAGGCTGCGGAAGAAGCGTGCCAGGGTGTGCACCTGCATGTCGCGGAAGAGATCCGGGAAGGCGCGGGACACCAGCAGGCGGTTCTCGAGCGCGTAACCGGCGCCCGACGGCGATTGGGTGCGGTCGGCGATGACCCACCAGCGTCCGTCCGGCGAACGGGCCAGATCGGCGGCGTAAAGGTGCAGGTGGTTGCCGCCGGGCGGCGGTAGCCCGTGGCAGGGCCACAGGAAGCCCTTGTGGCCGAACACCAGTTCCGGCGGCAGCAGGCCTTCGGCGAGGGTGGTCTGGGCACCGTAGAGGTCGCCGAGCAGCGCGTTGAGCAGGCGCGCGCGCTGCCCGATCGCCGCGGCGATGCCCTGCCATTCGCCGGCCGGGAGGATCAACGGGAGCAGGTCCAGCGACCACGGCCGGCCGGCGCCGCGCGGGTCGGCATAGACGTTGTAGGTCACGCCGTTCTGCTGGATGCCGCGCTCGAGCTGGGCTGCGCGGGCCTTCAGCACGTCGCTGCCGGATTCGTCCAGATGCTCGAGGAAGGCCTGCCAGTGTGACCGCACGCCCTCCTCGCCGCACAACTCGTCGTAGCTCTCCGGGCGGTGGGTGTAGTGGGCGAGAAAGGGACTGGTCATGGGCGCCAAGCTAGCACAGGAGGGGGAGGAGGAAGGAGTGAGGAGTGAGGGGGCCGGCCTGAAAGTTTGTGCGCTGGCGATCTACCTGACTGTATCGTCAGCGCAAAGATATTCGGCGCGGCCCCCTCACGCCTTCCTCCTCACCCCTAACCGCCTACCGCCGCAGATCCAGCGTGAACGGAAACTCCCGCTCCACCGGCGACTGCTTCACCTGCGGCTCGCCGGGGGTATGTCCCATGCGGAAGAAGCGGGCGAGGCGGCGGCTCTCGGCTTCGAAGGCGTTGACCGGGAAGGTCTCGAAGCTGCGCCCTCCCGGATGGGAAACATGGTACTGGCAGCCACCGAGCGAGCGGCCGGTCCAGGTATCCACCAGGTCGAAGACCAGCGGGGCGTGGGGCGGGATGGTCGGATGCAGGCAGGACGGCGGCTGCCAGGCCCGGTAGCGCACGCCGGCCACGTGCTCGCCAACGGTGCCGGTGGGCTGCAGCGGAATCGTGCGGCCATTGACCGCCAGCAGGAAGCGGTCGTCGGACATGCCGGTGGCGCGCACCTGCAGGCGCTCGACCGACGAATCGACGAAGCGCACGGTGCCGCCGGCCGCCCCTTCCTCGCCCATCACGTGCCAGGCTTCGAGGGCGCTGCGCAGTTCGACCTCGATGCCGCGCACCGCGAAGTCGCCGATCTTCGGGAAGCGGAATTCCAGATGCGGCGCGAACCACTCCGGCTTGAAGGCCAGGCCGTGGGTCTGCAGGTCTTCGACCACGTCCCTGAAATCCTGCTCGACGAAGTACGGCAGCAGGAAACGGTCGTGCAGTTCGGTGCCCCAGCGCACCAGGCGTTCCGGCGCATAGGGCGTCTCCCAGAAGCGGGCCAGCAGGCCGCGCAGCAGGAGCTGCTGGGCCAGCGACATGCGCGCATGGGGCGGCATCTCGAAGGCGCGCATCTCGACCAGCCCGAGGCGGCCGGTCGGGCCGTCGGGGGAATACAGCTTGTCGATGCAGAACTCGGCCCGGTGGGTGTTGCCGCTGACATCGATCAGCAGATTGCGCAGCAGGCGGTCGATGAGCCAGGGCGGCACCGGTTCGCCGGCCCCGGGGAACTGGCGGAAGGCCGTCTCGATTTCATACACCGAGTCGTTGCGCGCTTCGTCGATGCGCGGCGCCTGGCTGGTCGGGCCGATGAACAGCCCGGAGAACAGGTAGGACAGGCTGGGGTGGTTGTGCCAGTAGGAGATCAGGCTGCGCAGCAGGTCGGGGCGGCGCAGGAAGGGCGAATCCGCGGCCGTCGCGCCACCGAGCACGAAGTGGTTGCCGCCACCGGTGCCGGTGTGGCGGCCATCGACCATGAATTTCTCGGTGGTCAGCCGCGCGTAGCGGGCCGCCTCGTAGAGGTGGGTGCTACGGTCCACCAGCTCCTCCCAGGTGCTGGCCGGGTGGATGTTCACCTCGATCACGCCGGGATCGGGGGTGATCCGGAAGTGGGTCAGGCGCGGGTCGGACGGTGGCTCGTAGCCTTCGATGAGCACCGGCGTGCCGAGCTCGGCGGCGGTGGCTTCGACGACGGCGATCAGCTCCAGGTATTTCTCCAGGCTGGACAGCGGCGGCATGAAGATATGCAGCGTGCCCTTGCGCGGCTCCGCGCACAGCGCGGTACGCACGATCCAGTCGGCGGATTCGAGCTTGCCGGGCCGGCGCTCGGTGGCGCGCGGCCTTTCGGCGTCGCGGGCGGCCTTCAGCGCCGCGGCGGTCCGGCCGCCCGGCAGCTGACGGCGGATCGCCGTGTACTCGGGCAGCGGCGGGAAGACCTGGTGGTGGTCCGGCGGATTGACGTAGGGGTAATCGCCCTGCGCGACCCAGGGCAGGGCATCCAGCGGCAGGCGGTAGCCGAGCGGCGAATCGCCCGGGATCAGGTAGCAGCGCTCGTCGCGCAGGAACCACGGGCCGGTCTGCCATGCGCCGGTGTGGTCGTCGACACCGACCGGGAGCACGTAGCCGACCGGGTTGGGCAGGCCGTGTTCATAGACACGGCGGATGCGCGCGCGCTCCAGCGGATCGTCGAGGCGGGCGTCGAAGGGATCGACGTTGCCGGGCAGGCGACGTTCGCGCCACAGGTAGTAGAAGGCGTCCTCGAAGGCCGGGAAGACGCGGCGGCGGTCCAGCGCCAGGCGCCCCGCCACGCCGGCGAGGAAGGCTGCGGCCTGCTCGGCCGTCGCCTCGCCCGGCGCGGAAGCGTCGGCGATCAGCGCCGGGTCGGTCCACACCGGCTGGCCGTCCTTGCGCCAGAAGCAGGACAGCGACCAGCGCGGCAGCGGCTCGCCGGGATACCACTTGCCCTGGCCGAAGTGGGCCAGGCCGTGGGGGGCGTACCTGTCGCGCAGACGATGGTAGAGATCCTCGGCGCGGACGCGCTTGGCCGGGCCCATCGCCTCGGTGTTCCACTCGGCGCCGTCCGGGTCGTCGATGGATACGAAGGTCGGCTCGCCGCCCATCGTCAGACGCATGTCGCGGGCTTCGAGGTCCACGTCGATGCGGTGGCCGAGGGCTTCGATCTCGGCCCATTGCTCCTCGGTGTAGGGCTGGGTGACCCGCGGCGCCTCCTTCACGCGGGTGACCTGCATGTGGTGCGCGAACTCGCACTCGCATTCGTCGATCAAGCCGGACACCGGTGCGGCCGACGAGGGGTCGGGAGACGCCGCCAGCGGGATATGGCCTTCCCCGGCAAAGAGCCCGGAGGTGGGGTCGAGGCCGATCCAGCCGGCGCCGGGCAGGTAGACCTCGGTCCAGGCATGCAGATCGGTGAAATCGACCGCGGTGCCGGCAGGGCCGTCGAGGGATTTGACGTCGGCCTTCAGCTGGATCAGGTAGCCGGACACGAAACGCGCGGCGAGGCCCAGGTGGCGCAACAGCTGGACCAGCAACCAGGCCGAATCGCGGCACGAGCCGCTGCGCTTCGTGAGGGTTTCTTCTGGCGTCTGCACGCCCGGCTCGAGACGGATCACGTAGCCGATGTGCTGCTGCAGCTCGGCGTTGAGCTTGACCAGGAAATCGACGCTGCGCATCTTCTCGCGGGGGATCGATACCAGGTAGTCGCGAAAGGCCGGAGTGGCTTCCTCCTTCAGCAGGAAGGGCGCGAGCTCGTGGGCGAGGGTCTTGTCGTAGGCAAACGGAAAATGCCCGGCGTCCGGCTCGAGGAAGAAGTCGAAGGGATTGATCACCGACATCTCGGCCACCAGGTCCACCTCGACGCTGAATTCGGTGACCTTCTCCGGAAAGACCAGACGGGCCAGATAGTTGGATTGCGGGTCCTGCTGCCAGTTGATGAAGTGCGGCCGGGGCAGCACGCGCAGCGAATACGACAGAATCCGCGTGCGGCTGTGCGGTGCCGGCCGCAGGCGCACGACCTGCGGCCCGACGTTGATCGGACGGTCGTACTTGTAGGACGTGAGGTGATTGAGGGCGACGTGGATGGTCACAGATGACTCCGATCTCGAGGCAGCGGGTTACAGGCTTGCTTCACAGAAAAGCAAACTCCACGCCAAGTGGTTTACGCCTGTCCCGTTGCGCCCTCTTTTCGATCAGGGATCAAAATTGCCCGACAAGCGTGGCTGTACGGGCCTGCGGAGCGGGCCTGCGTCTCGGGGCACGCCCGGTTTTGGGCACCGGTGGGCACCGCGACTGTGCGCACACCTTCCCGTGTTGTTGCCATTGGTGCCGCTCGGGGAGCACAAAAACCCGGCCCGACCCACAAAAACAAGGGGAGCCTTGCGGCTCCCCTGAATGGGCGAGAGGAAGGAGATGTCTCGCCGGTGCCCAACGCCGCTTCAGTCGCCGCCGCGCAGGTTCTGCACCTGGAACAGGTTCGGCGGATTCTTCTTCGGATCGACCTGGCCCTTGAACTGGCCGGTAGTGCAGTGCTTGGACTGCAGGTCGACCATCGAGAAGGCGTCGTCGATACCGATACCCGCACCCTTGTTGACCGGCAGGTGTGACTCGGCCTGCGACTTGCCGACCATGAACACCTTCCACAGCTCACCCTTGCGGTCGTAGATTTCGTTGGCGCCGTTCAGGTTGCCGAGCTGGACATCCATGTAGAAGGTGCGCTTGCTGACCGGATGGTTCGGGTTGACCGGCGCGGCTTCCAGCACATAAACCTTGCGCAGCTGCCAAGTCCCTTCGTGGAAGCATTTGCCTTGACCGGCGAAGTCGACGTACTTGTAGCCATCTGCCTCCGCCGGCATGTCGGCGGCCAGCTTCAGCTCGTTGTGGTTCCACATCGGCAGCAGCACGTTCCTGGTGCCTTTATAGGTCCACTTCATGTCGGACACGCGGCCGTTATAGCCTTCGAAGTCCTCGATCATCAGGTCGGAGCCCAGGAAGGAGTCGGTCACCTGGCCCTGGGCCAGACGGCGCACGCGGCGCTGGAAGCCGAGGTAGAGGTAGGCATCGTCCAGCTTGCTGTCGTCCTCGAAGCGCTGGATCAGCAACTGGGTGTTCTTCAGGTCAGCCGGTTCGTGCGCCTTGACATAGATGGCACGGAAGATACCCGACGGGTTCGGGGTGATCTCCGGAATCGGCGCATCCTTGGTCCGGTGCATGAAGTTCAGGAAGTGAAAATCATACTTGATGGTCTTTTCCACCTGACCCGTCTGCATGTTCTTGTACTTCCAGTAGAACGGCGAAATGATCGCTCCATCGCCCCAGTTCACGCCGTACTTGTAGTTCCAGGCCAGTTTTTCACCGGCACGGGGATCCTTCGCATCGGGCTCTTCCGGGAAGGGGCGGCCGGCGACATAGCCGGTCAGCGTGTCGCCCGGTTTGGCACCCAGCTTGGCCTTGTTCAGGTTGGCCTTGGTCGCATCGATGTAGGACTTGGCGATCGTGAATTGCGTCGTCGCACCGACCTTGATCTCAAACAGGCCGTCCTTGATCAGCTTATGGACGCCGGCTCCCAGCACGTCCTTGAACTGGTCGGCGTTGGCCTTGTTGATCACCGTGCCGGCAGCCAGGCCGGGGAAGGTCGGCATGCCGGCCTTGTAAGGGTTGAAGGAGTTTTCGACATCGGCTTCGGTTGCCGCCGTGGCGGAACCGACCAGACCGGCCGCCAGCAGAGGCAGCAGGGAGAAGGCAGTTTTCTTCATGTAGTTTGTCTCCTGGTTGAATCAGAACTTGTAGCCCAAGCGAAGGAAGATGTCGTTTTCACGATACGCGGCACCGATCGGGCCGGCGCGGAAGCGACCGAGGGGCTCCAGGCCACCTGCCCCATAGTTCTGGCCGACAGCCTGGCCCGGTGCGGCGAACTGGGCAAACGGCGCACAGGCACGGCAGTCGTCCCACTTCCAGCTGCTCTTGCCCTGCGCCATCTTGTAGTTGGCACCGATGGTCAGCTTCACGTCGTTACTGACGTTCCACTCGACCTGCGGGGCCGTCGCGGTAGCCTGGGCACGATAGTCGTGGGCAAAGACGATCTGCGGGCTGACCGTGCCATTCTTCAGGAAGCCCTTGATCAGCAGGGTGCCGATGAAGTTGTCCTTCCAGTCCGGCATGCCGATCGGCCCGTAAACGCTCTGCTGCTGTTCATGGTCGAAGATGTGCTGATAGAACAACTGGGCCGAGATCAGCGTCGCCGAGGTTTCGCTGATGAAGGGGATGAAGGTCGGGCGGTCGACACCGATCACGCTGCGCCAGACCCGGTTCCGGGAATAGAGGCCGTCCTGCATGGAGTTGGCGAACTCCTCGCCCCAGGTCATCGCGCCCTCCATGCGCACGGTGGCACTGGCCGCCGGCACCTGGAAGTCGAGCGAGCCGCCCAGCAGATTGACCCTCGGGAAGTGCATGTCGAAGGCGATCAGCTTCTTCGAGGTCTCCGGGGCCCCCGTCGCCGGGTTGATCGTCGCTTCACCCGTGCCAAAACCGCGCAGGCTGGGCAGTTGCGAGCGATAGTGCAGGGCGTTCAGGGAGAACGACAGGCCGTTCATCGTCACGCCTTCGTACTTGCCGCCGATCTGGGTATTGGACAGCGACCACGCGGGCAGCTTGACATCGCGAATGCCGATCTGGCCCGGCCCGAAGTTGGCCGCACTGGCGATCCCCGGTGCGGCGGCAAAGTTGGCAACCGTGCCGCCGTTGTCCCACAGGTTGGCCATACCGCGGAAGAAGCAACCGGCATCCAGGATCGCGTTCGGCGAACCGCACTGGCCCAGGTTGTTGGCGCGGAACTTGTCGAAGTTCCACACGATCTGGAAGTTGCGGTCCTGCATCGACTCGCTGGCGCCCATCCGGTACTCGGCCTGGGCAATCCACATCGGAATGCGGATGTCGGACAGCTCGTCGTAAATGTTGTTGCGCGAGTAGTCGACCGGGTTGATCACGTCGAGCACGCGGAACAGGTCGGTACGGCCCCACACCACCTGCTGCTTGCCGACCTTCACGAACAAGTCCTTGCCGCCCCCCAGATCGATGGTCTTCTTCGCGTACAACTCGCGGACGAAGTCCAGGCGGTTGTTGAATTCGGGGAACTCGAGGCCGGACTCCTTGAGGTCTCCGTAGCCGCCAAAATCGCGGCAGCCCCGCCGGTCGGTATCACACGGACGCACCGGAACGCCGAAGGCCACGCCGCCCCCCGTCTGATGCCAGCGATCGCCGAGGACGCGCAGACCGTCGTTGGGGTTGTTGGAAAAATCCACCCCGGCCAGGTTGATCGCTCCGCCGTTCAGCCCGTGGGCCACATACGGCGCGGTCGAGCCGGCCTGGACGATACCTCCCGGAGTCGGAAGCAGGCCGAGCCCCTTGTTCTCGAGCATGATCGGACCCCCTGCGTCCTTTCCATACTCGTTGCTGTTCATCCGATACACGCCATCCCAGCTGCCGCGCAGGATGCCGTGGACAGTCCAGCCGTTACCGCCCTTCTTGTCGAACTCCGCCTGCAGCGTGTTCCGGAATTTGGCCAGTCCGATGCGCTCGCGGTGCACCGTGTGGTTGTCATAGGTCACATCGACCTGCATGGGCGAGGAATCCTCGCCGAGCGACGGCAGGTTATCCGCCATCACCTGGCCGCTGAAGGCGGCGGTCAGCGCCGCCGCGACCAGCGTCAGATGCAGAGTCGGGTTATTTTTTGTCTCCATCGATTTACCCCCTGTGGTTATGAACGTTGTGTTGCCGTTCTCCTGACTGCCCGGAGTTGTTATCAATCGTTTTCCAGAACACCGTCCTCGTCGTAATGCACCGCCGTCACGAACTTGGGCATGAATACCACGCACCAGGAGGGCACGATCAGCACCGCCGCGATGGCATTGACGATGAGCATGAAGGACAGCAGGATCGCCGCATCGGACTGGAAGCGCAGGTCGGACAGAAAGATCCACATGACGACGCCGGCGATCAATGTCGCCGCGGTGAAGCTGACCGCGGAGCCGGTGGTGGCGACGGCGTTGATCACGGCCTGCTTCATGTCGCGCAGTGCGGCGAACTCTTCGCGGATGCGGTCCATGAAATACACCGCGTAGTCGATGCCGACGCCGACGCCAACCGCGATGACCGGCACCGTATTGACGTTGATGCCGATGTTCAGCGCGCCCATGTAGGCATAGGTCATTAGCGTCGAGAACAGCATGGGCAGGATCATCAGCCAGCCGGCGTGCAGCGAGCTGTAATAGACCATGACAATGACGAAGGCGAGGATCATGACCGCCGGGATGATGATCATGTGGTCGGTGTGCAGCGCCTGGTTGCCCGCCGCGGTGACGCCGATGATGCCGCCGCCCAGCTCGATATGCAGGCCGGGCACTTCCTTCTCGATCTGCTTGATGCCCTGCTCGGCGAGGGCAACGACGCGGTTGATGGTCTCGGCCTGGTGGTCCTTGTAGTAGAAGACCATATTGGCTTCATTTTCGTCGGTATTGACGAACTCCTTCAGGGCGCCGGGGATCGGGCTCGACGCCATGTAGGTGAACATCAGCCCGCCGATTTCATCCTGCGAGTCGGGCAGTTGCATCCAGCGCGGATCGTCGTTGTGAATCAGCTTGTTGACCACGCGCAGCACGCCCGGCATGGCCTTGGTGCCGCCCAGGGCCGGATCGGACAGCATGTGGGCCTGAAAACGCTCGATCGCCGCCATGACTTCCGGACGCTTGATGCCGGCTTTGTCGTCGGTGCGGGCAACGATGTGCAGTTCTTCCGAACCGGGGAAGCGCGTGTTGATCGCCTTCGTCGACACGTTGTAATCGTGGTCGAGGTGGAGCAAGGGCGAGCCCGGTTCGGATTCGCCGAGCTGTACCTTGCTGACGAAATAGAACGCGCCGATGGCGCCGATCAGCGTCAGGATCAGGATCGAGCGGGCACCGCCATCGGTACCCCCGGTCATGGCCATGGCCTTGCCCAGCCCCTTGCTCATCCATTGATTGCCGTTATCGGTCTTCTTCGGAGCGGGCAGGATGGTGAGCGCCAGCGGCACCATGAAGTGCACCGTGAAGATCACCGAGAAACCCCAGAAGCCAGCCGCCAGACCGAGCTTGTGGTTGAACGGCGCAGCGCCCAGCATGAGCACGGCAATCCCCACCGCGTCGACGATGATGGCCAGCGAACCGGGGCGGAACAGCGCATCGAGCGCGTTGCGGGCGGCCTTCGGGCCGTTATGAACGACGGCGAGTTCCTCGTAATAACGCACCACCAGCTGCACGCCATGGGAAGTGGCGCGCGCCGCGATCAGGAAGGGAATCGGCAGGGACAGCGGTTCGAGGTTGATGCCCATCACCGCCATGAAACCCAGACCCCAGATCGACGACAGCGCAATACCCAGCAAGGGCAGCGCGATGCCGTAGAAGCGGCGGAAATAAACGATGAGCAGCGTGGCGAGCAGCGCCATCGTATAGATCAGAATCTCCAGGATCTGGTTGAGATAGGTGTACACCCAGCCGGTCAGCACCGGATTGCCGGTGACGTAAATATCATGGCCCGGCAGCGCCAGCTTGGCGCGCACCTCCTGCAGTGCGGCAAAGGTCGCCGGGTAGTCGATGTCGCCTTCGTTGAGCTGGGCCTTGATCAGCGCAGCCTTCAGATCGGGCGAGACGAGCAGGCCGTAGATCGTCGGGTTGGCGATCACGTCCTTCTTCATCTGCTCGAGTTCGGCCACCGTGTAGCCAGGACGCAGCGGGTCGAAGTAGGACTCCGAGGCGAAGCCCCCCTCGTCGTCGAGGAAGACCTTGCGTGCCGTGCGGTGAGTCAGGCTGCTGACCAGGTTGTGGTTCACCCCGGGCAAGTTATCCACGCCCTGTGTCGCCGCATGGATCAGCTTCAGCGTGTCTTCGTTGAAGATCGTGCCATCCTTGACCTCGACCGACATGACGATCATGTTGGCGCCGCCGAAATTTTCCTTCAGGCGGTTGTAGACCTTGATGTAGCTGTGGTTCTGCGGCAGCAGGTCGGAGAAGTCGGTGAAGATGCGCAGCTTGGGCAGGGCCAGGCCAAAGAGGAGGGTGACCGCGAGGACCAGGGAGAGGACGATCTTCGGGTTGCGGAAGATCCATTCCTCGCCTTGGTGCAGGTTGTGAGTAAGGGAGTGACGAAATTTGCTGACCATGATGAAGTGCGCTCCCTGTTCTTATTGTTTGCTGGCGGTCGCAACCGCACGCAGCAGGCCGCCCGGCCCACCGACGACGACGGCCGACTGCCCCGGCAATGCGGCACCCGCGCCGAGGAAGACCGGTAGCGGATCGGTATAGGGCACGTTGCGCCAGGTTTCCTTGTCGAGACGGGCGATAACGCCGCCCGCGCCGACACCAAACGGCACGCCGCCGTTCAGGAATAAGCGATAGAGCGATACGCCAGCCGCGTTAGGCTGCTTGTTCCAGGTCTTGCCGCCATCGCGGGTGACCAGCATCTGGCCGGCAATGCCGCTCACCCAGCCCTCGTTGGCATTGGCGAACAGGGCGGCATAAGGGTAGAACTCACCCGGCAGCTTGGCACCCTGGGTCCAGCTTGCGCCAGCATCGGTGCTATACACGCTGAGGCCGAACTCACCGAGGGCGACGGCGCGCTGGTCGTCGATGAACTGGATCGTGGTGATCTGCTTATCGGTCTTGAGGTCCGTGACCTGCCAGGTCTTGCCCTGATCCTTGCTGCCGACGATGGTCGCGTTGCTGCCCACCACCCACCACCCGCCCTGCGGGTCACACGTCGCCGCCAGCGGTGTGCCCGGCTGCTCGAGCTTGGTGCTCTGCCAGTTCCGCCCCTCCGCGTCCGACGACCAGACCTTGTGATAGTGGTCGATGGCGATGAAACCCTGCTTGCCACAGCTGGCAATATCGACCAGCGAAGTATTACCCAGTGCTGAACGGGTCCAGGTCTTGCCCTCGTCGGCCGAAACGAGCACCACCCCGCTCTGTGTCCCGGCAACCACCACCTTGTCATTGGTCGCGATGGCCTGCACGATGTCATAGCGCTTGAGCGCGCGCGTGTTCTCCGCGGCGACGCCCGACAGGTCCGGTCCTGCCGAACATGCGGCCAGCAGGCCGACGCCAATGCCCGCCGCGAGTGGCCGATGCCACGTGCTGAATATGTATGCCATCGAAATGGTCTCCTCTATGGCGCCCTATCGCGGGCGCTGCTTGGTTTTCTTCAACAAGCCGCGGTTCATTCCATCACGTCGCACCACGCGGGCCGCGACGGAATCGGGTGCAACGCCTGCGGACGATCACCCCATCTCTCTGCCATCCAGCGCTGTTACTGGCCTCAACTCACACGGGGCTTGATCTTTCGTGGCTTCGGCCGGTAGCAGGGCGTCACGAGTTTTGCGGCTTGCGCAAGCCAGGGCTTTTCATGACGCTCGACCGGCATCCAGGGCCAAATCTGATGCAAATATCGCGCCACGAAACCAAGCCCCTGATTACATTGAGAACACGAAAAATCGGCTCGATTCCTTCAGAAGGAACGATTTACGAATTGATACACCAGGATCAATGAATTTGATCAATTGATCAACAGAATGGATCATCAACGGAGGCCCGGCGGGCGCTCGCCACGTGGCGGCCCGGCCGAGAAGAAACCTGGAAGCGATTCCAGCAACGACAAGCGGCTAACGCGCGACAGTCCGTGCGACGTGGTCGCCGCTCGATCGCCACACACGCTCAAGAAAATGCCGAGGCGGCCCGGCCTTGAGGGCGCTCAGGTGCTCTGCCGAACTCCGGCGAACCACGCCAGCTTGCCGGCAAGGCTGACCACTTCACCGACGATCAGCAGCGCCGGCGGGTGGATGCCGGCCGCGGCGGCCCTCTCCGGAAGGGTCGCGAGGGTGGCAGTGACGACCCGCTGGCTGGCCAGCGTACCGTTCTCGACGAGCGCCGCCGGCGTG